>Ga0065711_1001734_pt1 | contig 43240 bp, 24 predicted proteins | sample Hoacrofraction12_FD_59098 | JGI IMG/M metagenome (GOLD analysis project Ga0065711, IMG submission 59098) | Hoatzin crop microbial communities from Cojedes, Venezuela - Epithelial fraction 12 v2 (version 2) | ecosystem: Host-associated > Birds > Digestive system > Esophagus > Crop | place... | reverse complement strand
TTATATTATATTATATTATATTATTTATATTCATATTTTTTATATATATATCTCAGTCTGGTAATGTAGAAGCCTAAGTGTTGCCTTGGGTGTTTATTACACAATCCTGGCCACTGAAAGGCTTTACAGCTTCACAGTGAATGTCAAAGGTAGGGTTTGAACTGTTTAGATAGTTGCACGCAACAGATTGTAAAACACGTAGAGCAGAACCTGAAACCGCAACACTCTTTATGTAGGACTGTGGCAGTTTGCTGTGAGCACCCAGAAACATCCATGAAAAGCCTTTTTTTCATTAAACAAACGCTCTGCCCAGCTGGCTGTACATGCAAAATAATACCTTTCTGTTTCTCGCAGTAAGCAAACACTGTCAGTAAACGACAACTGGAATGAGTTTTATTCGTTACAATGTTTAAAGTATGCTCTTTGACAATTTTTCTTAACTGTAGTTGACTTTAGCTTGATGAAGCTTAAAGAAACATTACATACATTTAATCAAATATGTTTAATATGTTTCATTGACTACAATGGAAAGAAATAAGCCAGCTCCTGGGCAAGATTTTCTTTGGAGGAGGGACACCAAAAAATGCATTAAAAATGATTATTCATTCAAGCCTCGAGTTTTATCAGGCTGGCAGAAACGAGAGGCAGCTGTGCTGAATGTAGGAGGGATGTAAAAGCACAGTCGTAAGCTGACACAGCGCATCGCACCACAGCTACGCCCAGTTATGGAAAGCGGCTGGAGCGGGTCAGAGCGGAGGTGCTGGTGTCCAGCGCTCCCTCCCCAGCTGAAGAGCATGCGCAGGGCATGCCCACACGACGCTCCCCTGATGCTCTATGAATTTTTTCCACCTGTGGATGTCCTGAGCCAAGTAGAGTCGTACAGATTTATACACATACAGTACAGTAGAACTGGTTCTTCTCTAGCTGTTCTTGGGTCATGCAATGAGGGGCAGGTTGTCATTGTCCATAGCAGAAGAGGCAAGATCAAGGGGTGCCAGTGGCCTTCCAGCTCTCGAGCCTGGGGTCTGGCTGAGCAAAGACAGACTTGTTATTGTGGCAAGCTGTCCTCCTCCAAAGGGCAAGCAGGCTCCTCACACCCTCCCCACCTTGGGAGAACGTTTTTTCCTTTTGTCATTTTCCCCTCTCACTTTTCTGATTGGACACGTTATTTATGGACTGTGATATACAGTATTTCTCAATTGATTTTGTGTTCAGCTATTTTAAAAGATTTTTGTGGACCAGTACCTCAGGGTGATATATATTTTTTTTCTTTACTTATGTTCTGACTTTCCTTTTTCTCCCTAAGTTTCCTACCCTTTCCCTCTTGTTTTCCTATTTCTTCCTTAGTGGACTCAAGTATGCAGCTTACCTCCTGAGGAAATAAAACCTCATTAAAAAATGAAAAGAACTAAAGTGCATTCATTTTAATGAGGCAATTATATGAATTTGCTTATGGCCAATAATAAGGAATGAGAAAACCTTTTCATTTTATGTTGCTTCTCTCTTTTTTTTCTGTCATTTGATCTCACTGCCATGAAATTTCATTCCAAAGCCCTCCGCTAAAACCTCACAACATTTCTGCCTAGACAAGCTGATGGCAGCCAGCAGAAGCCCAAGAAGGTGGAGAAGGCCCTTCAACTTTACTTGCACCGTTCTCATGAGGAAAAGCCTCCTGTGAGAAACAGATGTGGATGAATAGGCTGGTGATATAAAGTCACAAAGATTGCAGGACTTTTTTGGAAACGGAATCCTAGAGAAGAGGAGGAGATAACAGTGGATTTAGGCAGAAGGATACACCTGTTGGAGGAGGTGAATGGGGTAATGGGAAGCCACCTACCACTGGATGCATATTTGAAGTAAACAGTAAGGTGAATGCCCCAGTGTCATTGCCCTGGTAAAAATAGAAGTTTCTTCAGTGTTGTTGACAGACTGAAGTAGATAGAGTGTGGAAGAGCTGGACTTTGATAATATGTTCCCACCGGTTCATTAACTAAACAGGAAAAATTATTGAAGAATGATTATGCAAGGATAATGATTTTTTGGGCTTGGTGGCCTTCCAAAGCACATGTGGTGCAGTCGCCAACTCCCCTGTTAGTAGAATCAGTCCCTTCACAAATAAGGCTGGTGACAGCAGTTGAAGGACCTATAATGTAAAAATTGGATGGCATAACATGTTAGAGAGATCATCTTGGTCCATTCCTTGTGGTCAGAAATGTAGCTGCCTTTGAGTTGTTACTCAGAAGTTGGAAAGCATTTATTAAGAATGTTTGTAGGCAAACACAGGGATTTGAGCTGATGTTTGAGTTGGGAAACAAGGATATATTTCAAGAAACTGACAATCTGCATTAAGAAACACGAGCACAGAAGAGACAGGAGGAGATGTTGTTTCTACAGTACTGTTTCAGCACCAGCATTGGTTCCTCCGCACACCTTGTCATTTCTCATTCAAAGCATCATTAAAGACACTCAGACTGTACATTTTGCCCTATCCAAGAGGTAAAGCTTCAGAGATTTTCTGTTAATACCTTTAACTAATAAGGAATGGCAATGGTGAGCGGCTCATTCAGCAGCCAGGGTGAAGCTGGGAAACTCTACCGTCCCTGCCTCATAGCAAGGACTTCTTGGAGGTACCAGCTGCTCCACAACCCATCAGCGAGCACAAACTAAGACACAGAAAGCAAGAAAAGAAAGGTGTAGACAGTCTTGCAGATGGATCCAACATTTGCGAAGCCGAATATATAGGTGTTCTGATGCTCTCCAAAGAGGATCACACACTAGCATGGTTATATTTCTCTGATATTTGATCTGACTGACTCGGAGCTAGTTGGGGTGAGTCTCCACAGCCCTTCACGGAGCTATGCAGATAAATATATAAAGGCCTAAATTCTAGCTCACTTGTCCTTTGGATGCCTGAAGCCTTTTCTGATCCTAAATTACTCCCACAAACAGACCTGACAGGTCCATGTCACGTCTAGGAGCTGAACTCTGGATCTGGGCTGACTGCTGTAATCTTTCTCTGCAGAGAGAAGCCCCGTAACCTCATCCGTGCAGATGATGGAGCTGATGTTATAAAGTCCCTCTGTTCTCGGCCAGTTGAAGATGAAGATTAGTAGTTAATCTGGACAGACAAAGTGGATTTTATTACTCTTGTGGCTGCATGTTGCTACTACTGAATGGGCAGTTCTGTACAATACTTGGAGATACACATCTACTGCGGCGATAGTTCAAGTTCGGGCTAGGTGCGCAGCGAGCGCTGAGAACAGAGGCCATGCTTTTTAGCCCAGGATTTTTATCATTTTACCAGGCCCTATTTATTTTCAAGCATCTGTTCAACCTTTCATGCAAGATGAAAACAATAGCTTCGGCTGCTTTCTACCTGAGCACTGGAGGAGTTCAAGCTGATATTCACATCAAAGCACTCCGCATATTTATCATTCCTGATTCTGTAATAAGCAGCGGCGTCTGACAGATGCACAAAAGCACCACAGTTTCCACTTGGACCTTACAATGGCAGCAATGACTTCAAACTAGGATTAAAGACTCACTCAGGAAATACTGAGCATTTTCCTTACTGAATAATTACAATCTCCTCGCAACTTGCGTTGCTGGCAGTGCCAGGCTACAGCAGCCAGCTTGGGAGTCAAGAGGAGGTGTTGGGAGCCGTTGCTGCTGCTGAAGCAGACTTCACTGCTGGTTTTAGTGGGAATGGGAATACACCTATAATTCTTCTCCAGCACTTTATCAAGTGACACATCATCAGTTTGGTTTAGAATTTTTCAGACATGATAAAGATGTATTTCCTTGCAGGTGACCCTAGTCTTATTCTAAGGAATAAGTCACTTTTTCATTTACCGGAAAGAAAATCTTGCTCTGCAGTTAAAGCTTATGTTTAAGAGGAAAAAAAAAATAACATAAATAAAGGAAAAAAACTCTGAATTCAGCTATCAGGGTGCAATTCCTCTGTCGCTTGTCTCAGGAATAACTTGTACCAGTGACAGCCCCAAAAGTAAGGAAGTAAGAATATGTAACAACTTGACATTATTTAATACACAGAAAAAGCTGTTAAAAGAACATTATCCAGCCTGCAGAGAGAGGCACCTAATCACCCTTACAAGTGTGTCAGATGCCATTAGTTTTTTACTTGCAATTTTTGAACCATCACATACATTTTTTATTCAATGTATAGTTTTGTGCTTTGTGAGAGAAACAGAGCATTGGCCACAAGCTCCAAGCACCTTCAGTAAGAAGGCAATTCAAAGCTTGCGGAGAAATTTCAATTCCATTATGGAAGATCTGCACATAGACAGAGACAGTACATGCTTTACTCAAAATAACAGAGTATAGACACATACTGGTTTTCAAAGACAATTACAACCACTTTAATTAACATTTACTAAGATTTTTGGTGATTTTAGTATGCAATAATCTCATTTAAGTTTATCAGATTTGGGCATAGATGCTTTATAAAGGAAGTAGTTTATTTAAAATATGTTTTTCACGTGATGAAGCGGTTTGGCTAAAAAAATACTTTGCAAAATTTAAAGCATCTTTAAAAGCGAATAGTAGTCTCTTCAGTATGCAGTAGTTGCTTGCCTTGGGTTGTAGTGTGGATGCATCTGCAAATCAGTAAAATGATACAATAGAGTCTTTAATCTTTTTAAGGCATAATTTGCATTATGGGCTCACACCTGCTGATATTTATCTCAAACAATAGCGTATCAGTATTAGCATGCTCAATTATAGATCTTCCTACAACACAACAGTTAGTGTGAGTCCCTAAAGGCTAAAATGGTTCTTTTCCAGAAAGCCGTATATTTTTATGTTTAAATAATCCATAAAGACTGTCGCTGTCGAGAAGTTCAAAAAGATTATTCTGAATGCTTCACTGCAGGGCTTCGGGCTGTATGATATAATGCAAATCCTGGAGTCATGCAGCAGGTCCCTGTTTCAGCTCTGGATGGCCTTTTTCGGACTTCACGTTGACTGCCAGAATGTGATTCGGATTCACCTTTCATTTTATAATATAGCCTGGAGTGCCTTAACCTAACCTTAGTGAAGGACTTAGACTTACACAAGGAGCGGTGCTCAGGAAGACCTTGAAGTCAAAGGCTGGAACAAGTTGGTGGCGTGAGCTGGGGCAAGCAGTGGGCACCTCCAGTGCACACCAGCACATCTTCATTACACCCATGTGCAGATACTGGTCAATCAGTTGGAGCCCGTGCCTGATGCTCTGCCCTGTGCTGTGAAAAATGGGATATTGATAACAACAAGCAGTGTTCTGGGTTGGGGCAAGCATGTAACAGCCGGACAGCATGTGCACATGGGCACAAGTTGGCCCACAGAAGTATTACTATGTATGTGCTTAAAATGAAAGAACATACACACAAAAAAGTACAAAATTAGAATTAAAATTAAGCTTGTAAGTGCTTAAAATTAAAGCACATGCACACAACAAGGCACATAATTGAAATTAAAATTAAACACACAGATAACAAGACTCCTATGGGGTAACTTGTGTCCGTGTGCATACAATGTGTCCATGTGCTTAAAATTCAGCTTAAAATTCAGCGCATACTGAAATTCTTGCTGGGTTGGGTCATCCTGACCTGCTCAAGGTCAAAGAGCAATTTTACACCAGGACTCAACAGCATCCAAACCCTGGGGACCCACTGCAGTCCCCGACCCCCCAACCACCCTTCCTTTCCAACATGAAGCAACTGGAAGAAGAGAGTCATCTGCTGCATTTGTTAAATATTGTCCTCAGGTTGGGTTCTTTTTCTGATAGACTTAAAGAAGAACTGAAGAACTCGTAGTATCTTGATAGCTGTTGTTTGTTTCCTTTTGCAGGACTTCCTTCTACCTTTTTTAAATTTGCAATTCCAAACAATTCTCTGTCATGCTTCCAAATTCCAACCTGATATTCAATTATTAAGGGCATATTTTTGAAATGTCTTATCTTGACATGTATCTCCCCAGTCAAATGACCTCAGGCACTGTTCCTAATTAATTTCATAAAGAAAAAAAAAGAAAAAAGAAGCTGGCAAGAGGTACCAGCAGTGACCCTTCCAAAAGTCCTCCAGAACGTGCTGGGCTGCTCCCTGATGAGATGCGTGAGAGGGAGGGCAGGCGGGACACTGCCCCGTAGCTTCACCTCCTTGTGCCACCACTCGCCGTGACAGTGGCAGAGCACAGATGCTTTGCTCCACCTGACGCCAGGGCCAAAAGGCAGCACAACCATTCCCAAACACTCACTGGGGCAATAACCAAACATGAAATAAAAATCTCCTTTTCTTTAACATTAAAAGCTGCCGAAACAAAGGGTCTTTTTTTAAATTTTTTTAAACAATGTATTCTGAGAAAATGAGAGATTAAGTTTGAGGAGTCACTTCCAATCAGAAAGCCACCATTTAATTACAACACACAGGAAATTACAGAGTGAATGGCCAGGACAGTGATAAGAGACTGACACTGGAGGATGACAGGTACTGAAATCCGACCACTTCATCACAAAGCTACTTATCACAAGAGCCTGTCTGGAAGGCTGACAATCTGATTGTACTGTCAACTCAATTCATAATTAATATATTTATCAAATTAATTACTGAAAAAATCTCACTGGCGCTCGCCATAAAACAGTGGCTAAATTCATTGCCTGTTGGCTTCGTTTACTGCTAATAACTGTGCTGTCAGTTTAATGAGGGCAGTGAGTGGGCCCTGTTTTAGCTGCATGACAGACAAATTGCCCTCTTATATAGAATGATACAGAGAATTTAAGAGAAGAAAAGAAATATGTCATTGTTTGGTGACAGCCACAATCGGAGCCTTGTCTCGGAAACTTAGCATCAGCTTTAACGTACATGAAAGGGAGGTTGGGAATTCCTTTGTCAGCTAAATAAATACTTTATGAAATCCTGACTGATCCCTTCGTCTGAAATGACCTCGCGGCACCACGTGGAGCTCTCAATGATTCCTTGTTTATTCCAAAGACCTGACAGGAGTTTGTTGTTCGACAGGAGGAAGGAATTTTGGTGCACGTTTGCGCTGGTGAGAACACTGCACCGATCCCCAGCCGTCTCGGGAAGAAGGAGATCCGAGGAACGGCAGGGATGGAGCTGTGGGTCTTGGAACGGCCGGGCGATGCATGAACGGGGCAGGAGCTGGAACCTGTCTGGCAGAGGTGGATATTGCAGTGCTATAACTTGGACAGAGGACCTATCTATTATGCTTAATTAACTGCATGTAAGCTAATGGAGATGCTGTATGGTTCCATCTGAGTGTGTCAGTTGTGCAATCCAGCTCCAGTGAACAGCTAAAAGCCGCTCCATCCCCTTGCCAGGCGGGACTTTGGTAAACGAGAGAGTGGTCCTGCCTCTGAGAAAAAGATGCTGCTTCCCCTGGCAAGCCGTATCGCGGCTAAGCAGCACCTCAGCAGCGATCTGCAAAATTTCCAGTTGTTGGATCAGATCCTAGCCACTGGCTTTAATGGGATTTCACGCACAGTATTTCAATTTGTTAATCTCAGGCTGTGGAAGCTGCACTGCAATGTGACAGGGCAAATCCGCCAAGAAATGAATATTTAATTGCAAAAGTCAGAAGAAAGTTGGGATTTTTTTCTCTAATGACTACTAAATCAAGCTGTCAGTTCTGCAAGGCCAGAAAATCCAGCTTAATTGGGGCTGATCCCCTCTACATGGTTGAAGAAAGGAACCACGACGGAGTGTGTACATTCACCCCACAAGTCAGAATCCTGTGCCCTGAAAAGCATTTTGTTGACCCAAAGTCTTCACAAAAGTTTTTTTATTACAATATATAAGCAGTATTAAACTAAAGCCCAGATAAATTAGACAGTGTTTAATTAGGTTTTAAAAAACTAGTGTTTCTTGTTTAATGAAAGAGTTTGAATAACATGTGGACAAGTGGTAACACAATGTGATTCTACCTCACAAAGGTTAAGTGATAAAATTAATGCTGTGAAAAATCTCTAGATCAAGAATTCACATTAAAATCTGATATCTGTTATAAAGAATATAAACACCAGTGACCACTGGGGAAAATTGTTTAAGGGAGAAAAAAAATCCTTGCAGGTTACTAATCGTAACAGACGTATTCAGACCATTATCACTTGGTCCTTGCAAAAGTGTTAGAATTCCTAAATCTAAAGAGAAGGAACCTGAGATGATTGAAGGGTTGTTTTATAGTGGAAGGATTTCAGACTCTTTCCTGGCAGTGTCCTAGTTCTGTGTGATTGATCCAGTTAAATAGCAAGCAAACAATTACAATTGTGGACAACTGTAGCAATAAGAGCGAAAATATTAAATATTCAGCATTAAAAGCATGCTCCCTTCATGCACATGCATGCATATATACATATCTGTACAAACACATTTTGTCCTTGTGTTATTTTTGTGCGTCATCTTTCCGTTCTGCAATGCCCTCCTTTCTGTTGTCACCAGCAGCTTGTATTTTCTAGCTGGTATTCAGCTTGTATTTTCTAGCCTGTCATTGACTCCAGACACTCCAATGAGGACGCCGCTATAAACACGCAGCCAGCAAAACCGCTGGGCTTGAGCCGTCCCTGCAAGCGGTTCGTGACAGATACCACAACATAAAATTCAGACCTGTGGTTTGTTCTTTCATCTAGGTAGTACCTAGATCACAGACTGAGATTACACCCCTGTCTCCCCCCATCTTGTCACTCTGGCTTTTTACCCCACTCTCCGGCTCCAAGCTCTCCGCCCCCGGTGTCTGCCCTCCCCAGATGTCACCTTGCCCCGCCGCTTCAATGCTCTCCCTTGTCTGTCGGTAGCAGCCGCAGCAGGACGGCAAACACAGCCAAGTAATTACACAGCTATTCTCTGGTCTGCTTGACAGAAAGCTCCAGGAAGCTGCTGGCATCTACTGCCGAGAGCGTGGGGAGCTCCGGCTCGCTGGCGTGCCGGGCTGGCGGACACGACCCCAGTCCCGCATCCACTGCATCTTGTGCGTGGCCACCTCTGTCACTTCTGGGACAAGTCTCGCCTTGCTTTGCCCACTTGTGAAATGAAAATCACCCTTTTTCCCAGCCTCGCAGCTGACGTCACGTGTCTTGCTTGGATTAATGTTTGCAAAGCATTGGGAAATGCTGGCCGATCTGCAGAAATAGACACTTTCATTTCATTTATCGGAGTAACTAGCCACCCTCGGAATTAATAAAGATAAAAGCGCAATCGTCTCAGTACCAGGCAACGCTTGAAAAATAAAAGGAAAGGCTCAGTTTGCACCATCCATCCCTAAGGGATAAGAGTATGTCTGCAGCGAATGAACTCGGCTAGAAAGGCTGTCCACAGATAATAAAAATGATCAACTCCTTAGACTTATCTTATCCAGTCATCTCCTGTGAAACATTTGGATCAGATATCCCTTACCTGAGTTATTTTATTTGGCATATAGCACTTTAGGCAAGATTCTCAGAAGGCAAATAGGAAATGAGAGTTGGAAAACATTAATTAAATGTGAATACAACAGCTTAATGGGTTTTATCTTCAGATGAACTGGAGATGACTCCTTGCCATTCACTTCTTCAAACTGCAAGTGGAGATAAAGGAAATGTAGCGAGAAAAGGAGACCAAGGAAAAGATGAAAGATTTGGTAGATTGACAAGACCAAAGTAATTTGATTTGTATTCAGGATGGACCAGTTCACAAATTTTACATATTGCTGCTGTATGGCTGCATATCAAAGATGAGCGAAAGAATACTCAATTCTTGAAACAGCCACTTTTAAAACGAAACCTATCCTGTTTGAATGCTCTTTTACAAACAGCTTTTTGCTACTAGCTTTATGGAGTTCCCTCTCCATACACAAGGTTTCTTCTTGTCCCATTGAAATGACCAGCTTTGGTTTACACTAATGCTAGTTTGGAATAGTTTAACCTGAAAATTGCCAGATACATCCAGCAGGTTGAGAGTTTTTCTGAAAAATTTCAAGACGGTAAAAATAAAGGTCAATGAGTTTGAAGTATCAGGTCATTCAAAACATATTGCACTTGAAACGTAGTTTTGGTTTGTGGTGGTTTTTTTTCTCTTTATAGTTCAAGCAGAACTTGCCACTCCCAGCCAGCTTTTCCATCGCTCAGTGTCCTTGGGAAAATCTTGTGCTTCTCCAAACTCACACAAATGTTTCACTTTATGCAAGTAAATGGGTGAGCTGGTGAGAAACAAATAGCGTTTATTTCAGTCACAATGTGCTTTTAAAAAGGTAAGTAATATTTTTTTGCTGTCTGTATGTGCTTGTACAGTTGTTCACACTTGTTACTTTTGTGTGCAGATTTAACTATGCTGCTTTCCTTTTTCTTTTGCCCTTCAGCATGATGTATATGCATAGAACAATCTATATTTTTGGTCTATTGTTATTTCTGCCAGCCTATCTTCTAAGGCCCAATTACCTTCCTAACATTTGGCTTTTTGCTCTCTAAACTGGACGTGGCCAAGAAGTACTGTGGATTTTGTGGTCTGGGTATTTTTTTTTTCACCTTGTCTGCACAAGAAGAAAACACAAATAAACAGAGAATGTTCTAAGAGCCTGGTTACAGATTACTTGAAATATTCCTGGATTGGCAACAATTACAGTCAGTAGTTTTGCATAACTAGCACAACAGAAAAAAAAAAATTCAATAATGCCCACTGTTAAATCACCACTTTTGTACCATATGTTTATTTTTAATTAGAAGTTGTCGACACAAAAGTACAGCCTGTTTTCACGCGTCCCGCTCCAGGCAGGCACACCGCCATCTCCCCGCTGACCTCCTCTCTCCCCTGCTGATGTGAGGACGTGCAGTTGGGGATAGTTATCTATAGATGGCAATCTTCTTCTTAGCATGGAGCTGAGGTGAAACCCATCGGCTGCTCTTCCAAAAGAAAAATAAAATACCTCTGTATACATATATTTACAAGTACCAAAAAGCAGTCTTTTACCGTGGGTTTGTAGAGGATACATTGCAACAGGGCTTCAGGCTGAATTCCCATCCAGAGGAGCTGCTTTACTATTAACTAGTCTTGCATAACCATAGGAATTTATTAATGTCTGCTCAACTGCTCGGTTAGAATATCATGTGAAAAGCTGCACTGAGTTCCATGCTAAAGTAAGCGGGCAAAGCACTGTCATCTCCAAAGGCTATGGTCATGTCCATTACAGCAGAGTATTGTGCCTCACACTCAACACTTCTTAAAAATATTGCATCTTTTGTACTATTTTTTAATGTTTTTGCTTGAGAAAGAAGGGTACCGTTTCTCTGGAAGGTGCGATGATGAACTAAACGGTGCTCTGGCATTCACTCTGCCTCCCCTCAGGTTAAACCTGTTTAACAGAAGATAGAGGGGAGGGGTACAGAACTCCCCCTCCGCCCCCGAAAGAGGTGATGTTTTGGGCTTCTCTGTAGGACGAGGGAGAGGACACTATGGGATGGATGGTGAGCATCCCACACCTTCCCCATAGACTCAAGAGAAGTGCTTGAACATAGGAACTGGTCTATATAAAGAGAAGAAGAGGTTGTTAAATCATGACAGTGTGGTTCACATGGAGCTGCTGGCCAAAAGTGGTTGCCTCTACATCCAAGACGTCTGTCTGCAGATGGTTCTCCAAAGGCATGCACACCAAGAACACAGGGAGCCAACCGCTGCAGGTGTCACAGTTAAAGGCTGATTTTTTATACTGAAATTAATTTTATATCAAAGAGTGTACTACAGCACTAATATGCTTAATAGACAAGTCATATACACCTCAAAGAGATTTTGATATGTATTTGAGATTGTTATGGCCTTCATTTAGCTCTGGACCTGCGCTAACACTGATAGATATCAAATAACCAGCACTGACAATAGTGCCATGATATTGCTGAAAGCTGTGAAACGAAGCCCCCTGCAGCCGGTAGGCTGGGGATAAAAAATATTGATATGGTCAATTACCAAAAGCGGGGTAATTAAACCCACAAAATATCTTGGCAGGTACAAAGTTCTCACTCCACTAAAAGACATTAAAGCTGATAGTGGCAATATACTCAAAGCTCAAAGAAAAAAGCACCTTTGGTATAAAACTGCACAGCATCTCAGATGCGTTTAACACATATCGAGGAGCTGCTGTGCTGCGTTTTAAAACAAGTCCCTGAGTAGCCCATTTATTTAGAATTCACAAGCTAACACTTTCAGGCCCCACTTCTGATAACTTGCAAAATTTAAAACTCCTCATTAAATGCCAGATAAATTGACTGGCCTAAGGGCAGGATGGGTGAATGGGAGACGTGAGCATGAGTCCAGTTTTCTGTAATTTATGAGATCTGAATAAGCAGAACCAATCCAGCCTGAGTGTGAATAAAATTACTGCACCTAGCAAAGTTCAGATAAGAAATATGTGAACTTTAAAGTAGTTGAACACAAATCAAGATGTGGAGTTTTTATAAAAACCTTTATAAGCCCCAAAATCTGGAGCTCAATTAGCCTTTCTTTTTTTTTTTTCTCATGGGCTGGCAACATAAGATTTCAAGAATGCTGTATTTCAGGGGCCCCATTTCAGAAAGTCTCTTGAAAAACTTAATTTTAGGCACTTAAATAGTTCTATCTCTGTTCAGCAGGCATTTAAACACAAATTTTTTCTGCACTCAATTCAGCTCATTCTTAAGAATGTATTTCAGTTTAACTCTAAGGTAAAATATTTTGTTTCACCCAGAACAGCTCTATTTGAAACATAATGTTTTTGAGAATTTGAGCATCTTAATCAAATCATTGACGTTTTTTTATTTCCATAGAAATTTTCGATGAAAGTAGAATTTTTATTTTCATGGAGATTTTCATATATTTTGTACATCAGAGTCAAGAAAATTTAACAAGTATCACTGTGATATTGCATTGTCCAAAATGCCAGAGAAACTTTCCTCTGCTGCACTATCCTGTTGAGGAAACAACCACAGAAATCTCGTTTGTACGAAGGGAGGGGATGTCAGATGCAAGAATAAACGCTTCAGTAGCAGTTAACCGTCTTAGCCTGGCTAGGTCAGCATGGAAATTGAAATTCATGGCCAGTCCCCCTGTGTCTATAACAGAATTTGCTGCTCTCTCTGTCCTTCTCTCCTTTGCAGCACCGCAAGCAGGAGCAGGAGACCCTTGACAAGGGCTAAAGCACGGTGGAAGTGGACTCTTCTGCAGCGAAATCCAAAAGGTGGTTTAAGCGTTAGTTTAGCATCCCCTCCGATAGCTCCCGTGGACTGTTGGGTGTGAAACATCAGTGCAGTAAAAGCTGGCGTGCTCCAGGTCCAGGCAACAGAGAACAGTTGTTCTGAAATCAGAAATGGAGTCTACGAGCTTTCTGATTGCTTTACTGACACATTTTCTAGAATTACCTACTCTCTCTTTGATAAAATTCATTAAAATTTGCATTTACTAGAAAGAACAGACCAGGTATCCTTCTTTTTAAAAGAGGAAGATGAGTGCCTTTGTGTCATAAAATACTAAAAAATGGGACCTGGGTGCTTCTGGCTAATTTTTGTTAAAACACTGCAGTTTTGCCACTGACTTGAGGAACAGCAAAAGGACCTGAAGCTCAGACAGGAACTATTACATTACCTTACCTCACTTTCTTCGTCTCTAAAATAACCATTGTAGCAAATGTCTTCTTCACCAGCAGGCAATTCTGAATTTCGAGCTCTTTCTCGGAAAAACTGTTCAATGTATTGTATCTCTTCACTTAGAGAGGCAGCTGGATGAAACACAGCCATTCTAAGTTAAAATGCCAGATGTTTATATTTTTCTATATATTGGTCAAGTTAAATTTTGCTTCTTGCAGCTTTTTATTTTTCTTCTTGATGTGCAAGTGCTGCCATAAAGTATAATTACAGCTCAGAGAAAATTATGGACTGGAATAGAGAAATTAAAAGAGTTTTGCTTTTTAAGTAGCAGTGAAATTCATGTGCTGGCTGATAGCAGAGAGATTGTCTGAGACTTTGCTCAGGGGAAAATCCAAAAGTAACATAAATACAACTTTAAAGAAATCACATTTTCTCTGAAAAGCACTTTCTCAAGAGACTGTGGTCAACTTCAAGGGTGCCTTTATCAGACATTCCAATGGGAAAAAACAGGAAGAAGAGCTGAACGCTGAAGGTAACACAATAGGAGTCTGCAACAGTCACAGGAGTATCGGTTACGATAAACCAAGCTGTGCAACAAGGAGATTAAGATGTGGATTACCGACCACTTACTATGTGTCATAAAGAAAAGAATAGTTTCAGATGCCAGCTTGACTTAATCTGGTACCGGCGGTCTTTTCTTGAAAGGATTAATGGGCACTTTCTTCTGCCTAGACTTTTTTAAAAGGTTTGTCATAATAAAGATTGAGAGGAGCAACAAGTAATGACAGAAACCTCATCATGAACTATTAAATGATTTGATAACAAATTATCCATTTCTGAGTCAAACCAAATCACCATTAGCTGTACGACGTGCTTAATTTATGAAACATTGTATTCCAGTGGAAATTAGCTGTGGCGGTGATGGGGGGTCTTCAATCTGTTTCTGTAAACATGAAATCATCTCGAAATGCACATTGATTTGAAATGTGGGTCTAAGAGACTATTCTTTTCTTTTAGAGTTTGGGATGCCATCACATTTTTTTTAGGCATTCCTCTCTTGTCTTCCAAAATTTCCTTGTGACACCATCTTGCTGCAGATGCAAGAAGTAACTAAACGCCCAAAAATTACCTCCTGATTTCCCTGTTTTGTATATTTATAATTTGCTTTTGTGGTATAATTTAAAGGAAAGCCTTTGCTACCCAAGAACTATGGTGCAAAAACAGAAGTTTGGTAAAATAAAGGAAATGCTCCTGAGAGAAAAGAAATGCCAAAGAGTGAATGCTACAGGTGACATTTTCCAGCAGAGACCGAAGAGCACAAAGACTCTGCACGCAGGCGAAGGCACTGGGGAAGGTGAAGAGAAAAGAGTCTCACAAGGGTACGTTTAAAATACAAAATGCCAGTCAGAGCGGTTTACTACCGAGCTGACATCGAGGAAGGCACCTCCAAACAGGAATCAGAGCACCAGTCACAGCAGGAATGCCTGTCAATTTGAAAATGTTGTGCTATTCCCATGTGTCTTCCTTTTGAACCATGTAGCTATTTCCTCTTAAAAAGCAAAGGATGACCTCTTTCTCTAAACTGAACTCTTTCCACTCAGTTCAATATTACACTCCAGTATACTTTCGTGTAAGTTACCATACACGTTCAATACTGACCTTTGGAAGGATTTCCAAACTTCTTGTTGGATACATGGGTCACCTCACCCAGCTCCCACAGCCATATGTTTTCTGCTTAGAATATAAGCTCTTACTTTCCTGACACTGATGGCCTCTGCAGATCAAAATTTTTCTGATTTAAACGCTTGTGTCTGTCTCACCGAGTATCAGGCTGTTCTGCTTAACATGATCCTGGGCCTTTCCAGGTCAGATTCCTGGAAACAGCAGAAAATAGAGTTCTGCCTACACTTCTCACAAGTGCATTATGCCAGAAAGACCCGAAGGCTCCCTGCCTCATTTGGTGGTGGAGATTTCTAATGTATCTTATTCCAGCAGGCCAGGAATTCAAGAATTCTCCAAACATATTAGTTATGATGATACACAGGTTCTGTTTTTTTATGTCCCTACAGTTCATAGAAATACAGATACGAAAAAAGTAGTATTTTTTCCATTTTTTATTGACAAGTCAAAAAAAAGCTAAATAGACAGTATAACGAAAGAGTCTCTCTGTTTTAAAACCAACAATAATTATCTAAACCTTGTAAATTTTAACAAAAATCTTGTTTCAGGTTAATCTTCAATTGTGAAAGATATTTGAATGAACCTTTATTGTACTTGTTTTGTGCACATGGAGTTGATTTACTAATAGGACTTTCACAGGGAAAATTTAAATTTTCAGAATTTCAAAATTCAAAGCTGTACATTATACAATAAGTATTCCTAGAAAAATTACACAGACTCTCTTTAAAGGAAAAACTCATTAAACTTACATTTGTAGTCCACACACTGTCAGGAATTGTTTTGCCCATTAATTGTGACATTGGATATTTGGCTGACAATTTCTTACTTACTACCTGCTTGCTTCAGCTGTTTCCTAGTCACTGGATAGTCTCATTTCAGGACAGGTTGCCTTCTTTATCTCTGGCTGAAGCCACCGGCTTTCTTCATCTTTTATTCCCACTTGCTTTGGAGCAAGATGGTGTCAGCACTCCCTGGTCACCATCACGTCCAGAGTTTCCCACTTTCAGTTTATAGCCATAAAAAAACAGAAATTAGAAAAGTGAGAGAACACTTGCCAAATACCTCCCAAAGAAAATCTCCGCTTGAAAACATTAAGTTGGATCTAAGATGTATTTTGCCAATCAGGAAGACCCATTGGTGCTGGCTGGGTTGCGGGTGAAGCTATGCATGACCAGGCTGGCTCTAACAGGACCAATCAAAGGAGAATCCTTGGCTTCCTCTGGCTTTTGATTAGGTACCAGATAAAATGAGAATAGTGCTGGGCTTGCCTGATGCAATCCCAGAGATAATTTCTGTCACTCTGTTCTCCATTATTTCTTTTATAATCAAAAATTATTTTCTGTCTGCAGAGCAGAAATATGAAAAATTTTAAAAAATGATTATTTTGAGACATAAAAAACAACTTTCATCATTTTCCATAACGCATAAGTATTTCTCTTGTCAATTCTGTGCTTTGGGTCTATCCATTGGTAGATTAAGTGTCAAATGCTGGTTAATTGTTTAAATGTGAAATTGAGTCAATCTTCATTTTGTTCTGAATATCAGAAATCTTCTCAGTGGGTAGGCAACCCCCAGAAAGACTCTCCTGCAAAGCAGATTTTAACTGTGGGCATTTATGGCTCACTCGAGGAGCACAGTAACCTCTCAGAAACCAAATTCTTACAAACCTACTCAGCCATAAACGCAGAAAGAGTCCCATTGCCTGCAATTCTGGTCATAAAAGAAAAGGATAACTCTTAGTTGCTAAACACTGTAATTCACTTACTTGGGCAGGTGCGATCTCTGTGCTCGTGATTTAAAATGTCTTTCTCTGTGGGTTAAAAGATTGGAGGGCAAATCTTTAGCAGTGATGAACTCACCGGGGCTATGACCGTTTACCTCATTTAAAGATCATGTCTAACAAATATGTACTGAAGCTAACTGTTAACGGAATATTCTCCATTCTGAAAACACAGGCAACAGTTACACACTCATACTGAAGCATGTGTGGTCTTTAGGATTAAAGTTTGCATTTTTTTCACAACATAAACCTGTTTTTAAATAATTTCCCAGGTAGTCATCCGATGTTTAGAGGTTAACTTTCTTCAGCTATAATTGAAGCCCCTTAAAGTTAACAAGCCAAAACTGCCATGATTATGGCACTGGTTACCATCATACCAAATTTTAGGAGCGGGGGTATTTTAACATCTTTTTCACGACAGCTTTGTGCATTTGTGCAGGTTTTTATCAGCTGTCAGCTTGATGTCCCATCCGTACACAGCTGTACGTGCACAATATCAGAGTTTATGTACTCTAGTCCATTTACACAGAGAAACTGAGTCAAGAGGCCAGCCAACATTTCAAAAGCATCAGTAAAGTGAGGTACGTGTGTACATACATCCTGTATATCTACACACGCCCATTTAGGCACTCACTACAGCATCAGTTCAACAAAAGAGATGAACTGCTCACGTGCTGACAGCTGAGCAGTTTTGCCTGAAGGGAGCTGATGGAGGTGGAGGTTGCTGGAGAAGCTGTTGCTGACCCTGGGAGACCAGCACTGCTAAAGCTGGAATCAAGAATACACTGTGAGAGATATGACGTGTATAGCCATGTCCCTATAAGACTAGAAAATACCACAAATACATGCTGGATTTTTTTCTTTTATCAGCTAGGCGTTTGGTTGGATTTTCTCCAGCGCATTTATGATCAAAATTAAAACCTTCTATTTGGTCAGTCCATAAATATGATCTAACACACTCCACTCCGACCTTTAGAAATGCCAGTGTTAACTGGAGCACTCAGGGACATCTGAAGGATATTTGTTTTCATGAGTTGACTTGCAAAAGAGCTTCGCCTTCATTTTTAGCGGTTTTCCCGATGCACACATGCAAACTAGCCCAGATCTCGTCGCATGTCATTTAAAATGTACAGTTTTGTGCTTCCATACTAAAGTGAACAAGCAAAACAACAAGCTCCCATTCAGAGCTAATTCAGAAGCCAGCTCTGCCGTGTCTCGCTGGCTGCTCTCTAACAAGCCCTTCATTCATCGCGGCTTCATGCAGCTGAGCTGTTTCTACCTGAGCCAGTGTTACAGACCTTTAATCAAACAAATGTACAAGGAAGCTCAACTACTTAACTGCCGTGCTTGTTCTGCGGACTGAGATAGCCAAATACAACAAAAAGAATTTTATCCCGCTCAAGACGAGTACATTTCCTTGCCGTTGTTCCCAACAAAGGGCAGCGGGTACAAATGGCCCCGCTATCTGTGTCACTGAGAAGTGGAGAGCAATTTGTTTCTATTAAACAGGATGGTTCTATTTTTTATTTTGTTGGCTTAGCCTCTCCGCAGCCTGTGCCAATCACGGTCTTTAATCTGAACTGCCCTTGACCGTTTCTGCTATGCCACAGAAGAATTCTCTCTTTTTTTTTCCCTCCCCTTCTTCTTGCACAGGTAATTGTGAGAAAGCAAGTGAAAGCCCTGGGGTATTGGATTCAAAACACAATCCTGCCATTCTCAGAACCATACAAAGAATAAACTTGAATGCGACATTGAGTCCTCCCAGACTGCACCTGCTGATGATCTCCCATCCCCTCCAGTTCATGGTGGGGTCACCGCAGGCTCCGCTTTACTCTGGTGGCAGGAGAGCTACTATGTTTTCAGTTCACAGTGAGATTAGATCTACAATGTTTGACCCGTCTAATTTATTTTTTGTTTGATGAAGCAAGGAGAGCCAGGCACACGGTTAAATGCCCACTGACTTGTTCCCCTGGAGAATGCTGCTGGTGTCTTTCAAGGACCATTGACATGGTGGCATTTTGAAAGGTTGTAGATTGAGGTTGGTATAATTTAATGTGACCTCAGTGTACGAGACTAAACTTTTCTATCTCTCTATAGACTGGCCTCGATCCTCTCTTCTCGGGAGTCTAAGAGGAAAACCCAGTATAACCTACCCCACGTGCAAGTTCGGGTTTACGTGGTGTTTTGTTTTCTTTTTAGGTAGGTTCTTTCGAATTTGAAACCTGTCCTGGAAGCACTGCTGAGAGTCATTTTGCTCACTGTCTGAATTTCCCTGGCTTCTTTCCCTGCTTTGGTATGGAGAGTTAAGGTTGCCTGATGTAAAGAAGTAAGAATAGCACAAGCTCAAACCAGTTCTTACTGCACCAGCCTTCTTACACGGAATATTGCCGAAGAGTCAGTTATGTTGTACTGCCAAGGTTCATCTCCAATAGTTAGGGAAAAATCCCAAACACTTCATATTTCTGCGAGTTTTTGATACACCAACATAGGCCTACCAGATGCCACAATTGTCCAACACCTGCCTACATCTGGAAAGACCCTCTACTCCTTCTTGTACAGAAAAGACTTTTCCTAAGTATTTTTCTCTTTTTTATTTTATAGGAGACAAAAATGTTGATTTTGTTCAATACAGGGTATAAAAGCCATTTCTGCTGGTTTCCCTCAGAGGCCTTTTTTTAAGCTCCTGTTATTGATACCAGGAATCACGTAAGATAATGTCTCTTTAATGACATTTCTTCTGTCTTTTCTAGCTTCCTTTTCTGGATATGAATCTTGAAAATCCGTAGCATACTCACCAATTTGGCACAGCAACGTTGCAGATGCTTCTACTGTTTGTTTATTTGCCTCCATTTACACCCGTCAAATCAACCTCCTAAGCTATGTCACAGACTTATGCAGTGATGCAAACACATTCCAGATCTCAGGATTTTCAGGCTTGAGACAGCTCCCTTTGCAGACAGAACATGTACCAGAAGAAAATCCGAATTTTGAGTGGTCACCAAAAAAATTCCACATTGTTTCATTTTGTTCTGGAGGTCTTGCAATAAACCAAGTCTTCTGGCAGGTACTGCTGCAGCCCCTGGGGACCTGGAATTCGATCTGCTCTTTCTTTCACATTATCTCTGATTCTTTCTTTCACATTATCTCTGATTTTGACATAAAAATCAGAGACCTCTGACATAAAATCAGGTTTCTGTGGAGGGTGAGTAAAAGCCACAGTTGATCAAGCTTCTTACCTTTAAAAATACTGCAGAAGGAGATGTTCCAGTTTGAATTTTTTAGAGAAAAATTCAGGTTAGTTGTAATTTTTTCAGAGTATTTTTATCTACCCCTAAGGCAAGAGATAAATGAAGTGTGATAGTACTTTGGAGAGCTTAGGAACTATTTGTGGTGAATAATTTATTCGACAAATTTTGCCCTTATTTCAGCTCATGAATTATCTGTGAACTGACTGGTACTTCTACGAATTTATTCATAATTCAGAATTATTCAAGAAATGTTTCTGTCCGAACACATTTTGCTGTACAGTTTGCCTATGAACTGATTATTGATTTAACTATTTATTATCTACAATGTATTACTTGGGGAATGAGGGGAAATGGTTCCTTTTCAAAAGCCCTGTAATTCCAACTGTATTTTGAAGGTTTTGGGAGAGCTAACCTTTCTGTTTGCTGCCTTCATGGGGTCTCAATTCACTTCTACTAATTTCGAACATCGTTAGCCATTCAGGCTGCTCTCTAAGTAGAGGTTTGAAACCAATTTAAATAAACTGGCTTTAGTACATAATTTGTGACTCTAATCAAAGCAAATATCAAATTTATAAAAGAAAAGTAGGTATGCTCTTGACATAAATAAGACATTTAACAGAATGGGTATTGTGCTATGTCTAGGTATGATTTACATATGATTTACTTGATTTACATACCTAGACATAGGGCAGTTAAAAACTCTTCTTCACCTGTAGCGGAGTCCATTCATTTGAGCTCGTTTTAAGAAAAATGTATTAAAATGAAAATAGAAAAAACTTCTGTGCAACTATCTTCCTCTAACTTCAACTTAGTTTTCTGTGGATCTAATGCCCTGATTTAATTTGATACAATTACAATAAAAGCTGCAATCTAAGGCAAGTAAATGAATTTTGTGTCAAGAGTGAAATACAATCTGTTAAAATTGGTTTGAAAATACAATTTTAGGTCTAGTACAGCAAGTCCTGACATTTCAGATTAATCTGTCCTATAACAGAATTAATGACACTCAAAGTTGTATAAGAATGGCTGTTAACTATACTTACCCTATTCATCACTGGCTCTATCAGTCTAATCCCAGAAGTCACCAGGCTATTAAGTACAGTACATCAGTTCACTTTAAGGACATTCAGATTGTGATTTGAGGGATCGAACTGCCTAGTGATAGAAATACAAAGTACGGCAGTAAATAACAAAAGAACTACTGTTGCAATGCTTGTGCACACATGTCACTACAGCAGATCTCCCTGCTAAAAAAAGAATGTTAAAAATCAGAGGTCATTTCTGGTTGGCACATCTGGATGATCGTATCTGGATGATCTAGCATTTCAGGACTTCACATGGGGTAGCATATCTCATGAGAGTGGCTTCTCCTGCAGCACAGCTTGACATTCCTGCCTCTGGCCATGCAAAAGCTGTGCAAAAGCCATGTCAAAGTGAGGTTCCTTCTGCTCCTGTCCCAGTTCTCTCCCAGCTGGAGCCTGGAAGGAGACAAGCTCTGGTTTTGTCCTGTACATCAGACGGGAGGGCCGAAGGGCTGTCCTTTACTCTTTGCTTTGTTCCTCTTGTTAGCCTCAAGCATGCAGCTGTAATTGTAATTTGGGGTCCACTTGGGGTCCAAACTGGCCATAAAAAGCTTTACAAGCAATTAAGACAGCGCACATAGCAGGCGTGTATGAGCTGATTTGCAGAAGTAGAATTCAAAAGAGCCAGAGCAAGCATTGTTCTCTCCATTTACACGTATTTTTTCTAACTAAAAATAGGAACAAACCAAGAAGTAATCCATTTTTATGTAGCGCAAAACAGTTTACTTGAGCAAAGATCCTTTTGGTATACCTTTATTATAGGCTTTTTTTTAAGGAAAAAGTAAAACTAGACCTTTTCACTGAAGATGCAGGGCATAATATTCTCCTTCGGACAAGTATTTAAGATCTGGGAGACCAAGACGCTGATTCTCCCTCTGCCTAATTGAATTTGAAGCCCAGTCCTCAATTTCATTGGGGACTGTTCTTCCCAGCAGACTAGCGAGCATCTCCCGGCTGTGTGGCTCAATGCATGCCTAAATAACGCCAAGCAGAAAGGAACAGCTCCAGTGTTATGGTCAGCGAAGATATTGTCTGCTGTACAGATTCACCAGAACATGTCTATGGAAGGTGGAAGATGTTGATTCAAAGACTAGAACATTAATTGTCCCTCTGTAGGGGAGACTAGAGGCAGGTCATGTACATTCTGCAGGAGTACCTTGGGATCTTACTCCAGTCATTTAGTGAGTGACTCTCTTCCTGCCATCCCATTTGACAAAAGCTACCTGAATCCGTTAATTGTTGTAGATAACTGAAACTGTTTTCTTCAGAAAGTGGAGTATTCGCTTCACCCGAAGAGAAACCCAGTGCTATGACTATTAAAATTCCTATTCTTGATCTAAAGAACTGGCTTGTTCTGAAACATACCTTTCATCTGGTGAGGAAAATAGCACTCACATTTCATTTGGCTTTGTATCTCTTTTGATCTGAATTACTTGGTTTTGCATAAATTACAGATTGTCTTTTCTTGCTGTTGTGAATCTGGAATAACTTCGCCGAGGTGGCTGGAATTGATAGAAACGTCTCTCCCTGACCGCGTATTTTGTGCTGAGCACATGGCACGCTCGGACATCATCTTCTCTTCCCCTCCCCAAGGAGTGAGACCATTCTAGGATTTCCCACCGAAAGTTTCACAGCTCACACAGCTGAATTGATTCTTCTTTACTTTTGACACTGAAGGTGATATCCATTCTGCCAGGATAAAGTGCTACATTTGCTCACGTAATAGCCATACTTTTTGCCCAAATGTTGCCATTAAAAACTCAGGTATGGCCATTAGGCTCTCCCTAGAGCAAGGCTGAAGAAAATTCAGGACTAAACCTAAGCTGTAATTACCTAACTGAATGTTCATCCACTCACACATTTTTCATCCACTTTGAAATTGCATTCCCCTATACGTTTCCTGTATTCTAATGCCTCTCCTGCAGCTTTTAGCTCGAATCACCAGAGTAATCGGTGTCCTTCCATACAGTCTAGGCAAGACTAAATGCAGAGCTAACATCCCAGACTGAAGTGATATGAATCACATCACCACAAAAAGCCTGACATATGGGTTTACCACACAGGCATGTGGAAATGAAAAATTGCTTTTAATGCCTCTCTCTCTCTCTGTTATTTTTCTTAAAAAAAAAAAAAAAGAAAAACAGAAAAAAAAAAAGAAATGAGGGTATGACCATCACACAGAGATTATCTTTTAAAATCTAGAGGGATGAAGTGAAGAAATGCCAGCATGGTACCTGCCTGGGTATTACACACAGAAGCAAACGCAAGCTTTCAAAGGGCGAGTGTGAGTTTTGATGCTACAGAAAACGTGTAGAAATGATAACACTTCTTGTCTAAGTGGACAGTGTAATTGCCCTTGGAAGACCATAGCCTGGGCAATCCAGAACACATGGGGATACAGCCTGAGTGTTTTACCTTGTGTTTTAATGAGAAATGCAAAATACAAATACAAATCTGTTATTCAGGCATAGGAGGAAGAATGCAAGCAGGAGTTACATGCTCAAATCCAGTTTGACCTGTGCCAGGAAGCAAGAAAGGAGGAGTAAAAGCCAAAAACTGGCCTGCACCACTGAAGGGTTTGCTGATATGAGTTTGCCTTTGCACATGACAGTCATGATAGCTACCTCTACTGTACTAATGCACCTTGCCTTACTGTATTGGTTTCTGTCCACTGCAAAAACAGCATGAGCGAGGGACTGATGTGTCCACGATGCTCCTGCTACAGTCTAAGCTAGGGGGACACTTCTGAAGCTAAACAGCTTATATAAACACAAACCAGCCCATAACAAATGAATATTTGTTCCCACTTAGATAGTCTATCCATCAGCAGTTTTAAGATGACTGTAGGGGCAATTTAAATGGTAAAAAATAAATAAAAGCCATTTATTAGCAGCTGAATTTTTCATGACTATATTGGTATTAAATATTAACTATATAGAATGTTTCTGTATCAGTTTCTAAAAGAGCTTGGAAATTGGTTTTCAAGAAAATTGTTCTTAGACATACTCCTAAGTCACAGAGACTTCAGGATCTTTTATTACCATTTTAAAGTACAGAGATGCATGGAGATAAATTTACCTTGAAGACAAGCATGCATCAAATGAAAGGGCAAACCATAATATTTATTAGCACAGTAAAATCCTCTTTACTGTTACTGAGGCCTGTGTCAAACAAAATAGACGTTTACAATAATATTTTTTACTATATTTTACTTGATTATTTGAAGAGAAATAAACATGGTTAACAGCCGACTTGTAGATTAATTTAATTACGTGGGATTATAGATATAGGTATAGTAATATCTTTCTGCAAAAGAGATTGCTCCAAAGAATTTGAAAGACTCATAAGACATTTGAGTTTGGAAATAAAGGATGATATTTTGAAACTTATGAAAGTTTGAGTGGAGAAAGTATAATCCTTTCCACTGAAACTTATGAACATGGATTGTGAGAAACTGCTGCTATTGTCAAGAAAATCTTAGCCTTATAGACGTGGTGCTGGGCAAAGCTGCTCTGCTTCTTGGGTGGAGATGAGACAGGCGGTAACTCACGGACGGAAAGCAGCTCTGTCTGAAAGCAGTGAAACTAAACACATCAATTCTGTCATGCTGGTGACAGAGAGAGAAAGGACCTCAGGAAAGGAGGGCATGCCACCGGACAGGGTGAGGAGCCAGGCCAGGGAGGAGAGGGCTAGCCGATGCCCCGAAGCGCTTGAAGACAGACATGAATAAAGGGCTACCTTACACTACAAATGGTCATTTCAACTACCAAAACCAGTTTCTGAGTACGGATATGAGCAATCTTGAGGCAATTCCTATTGCTTTTGCCACACATACGATGTAATCAAAGTGACTGCATACACCAAGCGACAATCAACATCAAGATTGGGCTGCTTACTTCCACAGGAGCTTCTGAAACCACTGTAACTGCTGCTGTACTGCATGTGTGGCGCTGAATTATGCAAAAGAGGAAGACAGGTGTTACACTAAGCTTAACGTTACAATGCAAAAGAAGCAGGATGATCATAAAACCCCTTGGTGCTGGCCTCCATGAGTTCAGCTCTTTGGGCCAAAGCAGCTCTCTCTTCCTCTGCAGAAATGTGAATAATTTGATAACAGTTCTACTTCCTCCTGCAAGTTCCCACCGAGGTTTTTCATTAGACAGTACATGAACACTGCAAGTTGTAAATTGAGCATGAGAACCGCTGGGCTGGCAATGTGCAGTGGTCTTCGGACAGCCAGGGCCAGGGCTGTGCCCTCAGATAAAACCAGATATAATTTCTCCACCGTCACAACACTTCTGCCTTTGTTTTCCTCCCAGCGTAAATCGCACCTGTCTGCTTGCTCATCCTTTTGCAATCCTCAGCCACTGCTGGATTTGCATTTTTAGCTTTCCTTCCACAGAAAAGACAAATAGAGCTGCTGATTTAAGTTTTGGTAACTCCCATCGCTTTAACGCTTCCACAGTAATTTCCACTAGGCAAGTACATTCCCACCCAAAAAACAAATGAGTAGAAATGGTTTGCTGGATCAGTACATCACAACTGGATGTGGCTCTTTATTTGAAAGTGAAGGACATTTGTGGCCATGACCACAAGGCTGGAGACACTACAGGTGGTTATTTTAGTGGCTTTCACACAAGTCTATTGATGCTGAGGAGCTCTGCCAGCCAACACAATCTCAGGAAGAAGCCTTTGGGCTTCTTTCATGATCCATTAAAAATGCTTCACGCCCACCTAACTGCATGTGTGCAGGTATGCCAGTGCCAGGGAACCAGGTAGCCTGCAAGAACAGCAAATCAAGCCTTTTGCACAAAGCATGCCATTGCTGATGAGTCTGGTGTCATGAGACGCAACTCCATCTTGCTGTATCCATAACCTAAAATCTGTATTTCTAGATGTTTGTGTTAAAATTTGATATCTGAACAGGAGCCAGGCTGAATTCTTTAAGAGGAAATTATGATAAATTGGTTTTCTTAAAAGTGGCCAGGCATAAAATGTTTTGTCCAGCTGTAATTTGGACACAGCTGCTGTACTGGATTGCCTGCTGCACCTCATGTTGTGACATAATGGAAAAAAATCTTAAATCTGTTTCACTAAAATTTTAAACTACTTTAATGAAGCCGTTAAAAATATCATATACTAATTTAAACAGCTATGAGGATGGTAAAAAAGCTGACCCCAATATGAGAAGAAAGAGGAGTTCAAGGGAAATCTGTTTTCCTTAAATCTCATACAAACTTAGTGAATATTGAAAACATTGGAAATCTAGCTGCGTGATCTCCTTGGTGACAGGGTTCCTCTCACAATAATTCAGATCAGATCTCAATTTGAAAACACAAAACCAAATAAAAACCAATTAAAAAATCTTGATATTAATTCAAGCAAGCACAGTTACAATGTGTGAGCCCAGATTTTTAAACGCAAGTATTGATGCAAGCCATGTAGAAATGGCACTGAGTTATTGCTAACACATAAGAACAATTCATTTTAAGTCAGGCTTAAAATAGTCTCATTTTAACAGTATTCTTATTCTAATATCAGGTTTCACAATGAATTACTTCAATGTGTCATTTTTCGTACTCCACAGAAATGTTCTGTTCCTTGAAGAGGAAACAAAGGCCTTTGCTTTTCCAAGTTATACAGGTCAAAAATATCAAAACTTCATAAAACATCTAGTTCTTTCTGTTTTGCAGGATTCTTATTTGGTCACTGACTGAACTCTTATGGTCCAATTAATTAAATTAATGGCTATCTCATAAATTTAAAAAATATATATCCCATGTCCTTAAATCTCTGAATCCCAGCTGGGAACCTGAAAGGCGTGAAATACACAGTAATCATCTCACATCAACAGAAACTGATCTTAAAGCTGTAATTACATGATAAATGTCTTTATGACACATGCCCACTATTTGGTCATGCCCTAGAGACAAATGCTAAGAGCCAAGAGAACAGGGAGGGGGGAGGAAAGGTAGCTGATATCCAATCCCTTCAGCGTGTTTGCAATTTCATTGGCTTTCTTTCAATGACCTGAGACTTCCAAGAGCATGATAGATATTTCCTAAATATTTTACATTCAGGTAATTACAGAAGTATATGGATTTGCTAGTCAGCTTAGAGGAGACCAATTAATTGCTGCAAATCATGGTATAAGGGATGAGCTTGCAGCAGGAGAAGGGTCACATCTTCATAAAATAAGCAGAGCTGAATGCCTATAACTAAAATCGGTCTCATGCAAGCTGACTGCAGACTGGTAAACTTCACAACCTTTGCTTAAGTAAAACCTTCATATATTTGAGGTTCTGCGTGAGTTAGGACCATAAACATAGGCCTTAAATTTCTGCAATTTGTTGCTAGCCAAACAGCAGGGTAGAACAATTTTACATCACTTTTGTTTCAGCACAACATCCTTTATTTCATTATATTTTACACAGGATTTCAGTGGCACATAACTCACCTTTGATTTTTTTTTTCTTACTGATCTGCTGTGAGTTTTTTCTCTTCCAAGACACCAAGTTGACACATCCTTTTAAAAACACCAACCAAGGAAGATTTGGGGATATATTCTCAATATCTCTCTAACCCCTTAATGCATATAATATGCAAAGAGCATCAGCAAAACCTCTGTTGTGAACTGAACTACACTTGGCTTACAAAGAAAATTGCAGGTCTCTATTACATGAGTCTACCGAAACTCGCTAGGACAGACCATGCCCTGCAAAACATTATCATACTCCTGGGAAACAGATGGACAAAATGTCCAGAGAGGTTTCTTTTATTTCTAACTTCTTTGTTTCTGATGTCTTTGATGAAGGCATTGTAAAGTAGGCCAGACACTTATTCAGTCTTGAAAACTCTTAAATTGAGTGACAGCACAGTTCCTTTCTTAAAAATGCATAATTGTGTATAATATATATTGAGAAAATTGAAAGAAAGGCAGTTCCACCAGTTAAAGTTTAAACACGCAAGTCCTTAAGTGTGCAGAGGCTCCAAATGCAGAACATCCCACAGAAGTCAGTTTTGCACTTTCCAAACACTCATTCAAAAAGACTCAAATTACTGGTGGTTTATCCGCTGGAGAAATAATATCAATAGTTTTAAGAAGTGCTGTTGATAAAGGCAGCTAAAGTTATCGGGGCTTACAAAGCCCTTTCCAGCTGGAAAGTGGGACTGAAATCTCTTTGGAAAGATGTTTTGATACCTCCCAAGCCCACAGAAAACACACGTGTACGTATTTTTCCCTACCAGGGTATAAGAATATGGTCTCACTTTCAAATACACCTGAGTTACAAAGGAGCTCCAGCAAACCGTGCGGCATGGCAGTGATCACTTTGAGGATTAAAATGATCTTGTTTGACTGTCAGAATTGCACTTACATGGCTCTCTATTTCTATTAATCTCTGCATCATAGGCAGATGTTAATTTTGACTGGAAAACAAGGCAACATGGTGATTTTTACCTTATTTTGCATACCAGTAAAGGTAGCTGAACGGCATTACAAAGCTGTTCTGAGCTAGCTGTACCAAATCAAACCAATGGCATATTTTTGTAGCTTCATCTAACTCATTGTCAAATATGCCTTGAAAATTGTTTTTGAAGCAGTTGTTTCTCTAAAACCGTTAGATCTTACTTACTGCCAGTAATCAATGATGCTTCTCAAGGTTAATGACAAAGATAACTTCCATATTTTGACATACACATGACTTCTCCTATTGACTTCAGAGGTAATCTATCCAATGACTGAAGCTGGCATTCAGAAAGGAATACTAAAGAGTCAGGTTAATCATTAATCAGCATAGAGATGTAATTATTTTGATGTGAATTGCTATTCCATATAAAACACCATTAAGAGCTCCCGTCTACTGCATAACTTGAATCCTAGCTGCTTTTTAACTCAGCTGGCTTAAAAATAAATCAGCTACTTGTTTAAAAGAAATATATGCTTGTACAGCTTTTTAGATTAAGGTTTTAAAAACAATTGGCTTATGTACCATGCTTATTCACACCAAGCGGACAATAAAAAATAAGAGAACTTCAGTGCGTTGATCACATTTTATAGTTTTATTGTGTGTCAAATGGAGCAATGATAGAAATAAAATAGCATGCAAAGTATTCTGGAATAATCCTCCTGTTTTTCAGCGGGCCCTTGGGTATTCGCATTCTGTTGCGTAAGGAAAGCATGGACACAACAGTCGTAACGGGCACTGCCCGTGCTGTGCTGCTGGGAGCCAGTCTTGCCTCCGCTGGGAGCAGCCCTGGTGCAAAATGTGCTTGGAGCAGTTCTTGCCCACCCCGCCCTTAACGAAAGGTTAAAGCATGACTGCGAGTTTCCCGGGGTTGAGCAAAGAATAATAATTTATTCAGTAAAATGTATTCACCCTTGTTTTTGTTTCTGAAAGGACTCTGAAGACGTTCAGAGTAACAACAAAAGGTTTTTCTGGAGCCAAAGAGCAAGGAGAGCACAGGAGATAACGCAAAAGAGCTTCAGGTAGTCGGGTAAGATTGATTGAATGCCTGAAATGGCACCTCATGTAAGCGCTTGCTTAATTTTAAGCCTGTGAGGAGTTTTGCATGCTCAAGGTTAAAAGAAGTGACAAATAGCTTCGTGGAATAGGAGCTGGAATTCAGGAAAGAAACCAAGTGTGACAATGGGATCTATAATACAGTTATAAAAATACATAGGTGCAATAAAATGCAAATTTGAGGTATACAACAAACCGAGTATCTGTACCGTTTGTCTCAGCTCGCTATTCTTTGTAGAAAGACGAGTACATAGAGTGGAATCAATTATACAACCTTAATCTCAAAGAGCATTCCTAATATTGAATGCATAAATGAGGGGTTTTTTTCACCAACGGTCTCTGGAAATGCTGCAGTTTTAATGCAAATGAGTCCCAAAGAGACAAAGAGAAAGTAAATATTTGTTTTTCATTCAATGATCCTGTTAGGTTTTATCTGCTGTGACCCTCCCCTAGCCTTACCATCAGATATCCATGCAAACAGGGTCACTAGAAATGAGCAGCTTTCTTTGAAATTAAATATAGATTTGCCTGAAAATTTCCTTATCTCTTTACATTTACATTTCTAACAATACACGGGTATTATTGCTAGGCTCACTAGTAAAATTCAAAAAGGTCATTAATAAAAGCTTGTTCACATATAAAGGATTTTAGTGACTTGCTTTGCAAAGAGAAGTCTGCTTGGTTAGTACACAGCGTAATGGCTTCCTTTGGCCATCTGCTAAGCAGAGAAAAACCTTGAGTTCACGAAGGTATATTTTCACTTACAAACTACTGCAAACGCTAGAAAAGGGTATCCCCATCTTGCACTTATTATCTGTGCCATCCTCGGAGGTGAATAAGTAGTATGTGCTTATCTTCATTTTACTGGTATTACCCTAAGTAACAAAGCATACAAGTCTACTTGTCTGGGCCCATCCCTACAGAGCCGTAGATCTCTATACTTTCCTCAGACCTGCTGTGCTCTACTTCCTCTTTGCCCTGCCCCTGTTGAACAGCAGGGATACAACTTCTTCTGACTTCTTACTAGTTTTTCCAGGTGGCACAAGATATGGGATGTATGGAGCATGGGGAGTGTCAAGCAAAGAGGAAATTGGAGATCACCTTCAAGGAACTGTATTCCTGCAAGCATTTCTATACTTTTCACCATTCGTATATGTTTAAATACAAACGTGTTTGAGATCAGATGTGAAGTCCCATTAACAGAGCTTTTGTCTGGGAGCGCATGCATGAGTGTGAGTTACAGGTGTACTTGTGACTGCGAATACTAATAAACAGTAAATAGATAGTGAAGATCTTTCCAGGAGTGTTGCAATGAGTCGAGCAGTACAAGCACCTGAAGTGTAGCACTAGGGTTAAAAGCAACAGAAAAAAATATTTTAAAAATTTTAGAAATACTCTAATAAAGACAACAATGTAATTGATTATCAGGTAATATTTTTCCATAGGGCATTGTAATCATCCATAGAACATTTTTTAATCATCTATACACAAGATTCCAGTGAGTTTTAAAAAACTAGAAAGTTATAAAAATTAGAAGTTACAAGAATGAGCTACTGGAGTGACTAAAAAGGTCTGACAACACTTCCAGAAATTATTTAAGATCCAGTTTTATATTAAACTAGATCATAAACTAATTAGCTGACATCCTTTAAAGTTCCCATGCATTCATTTTAATCTCAAGGAGAATGTAATTCCAAAGACAGCCCACTGTACATTTTCACACCTGAAGCGTGTCAATCATGGCATTCTCATCTGAAGTGAGAAAGCACGAGAGATTTTCACTGCACTTACACACTGTGCTCCTGCGTGGTGTATAGCTCTGTGCCACCAGAGATGCAGCAAAAGAGGCATCTGCTGAAGACCCTTCTGGTTTGAAGGGCTCTGCCACCTTTAGCACAATTTTCCATTAAATGAAACATTGCCATTTCTTTTAGTGGGTTTTGGATGGCCCACGGAAGCAACAAAACGTTTTCAAATCACTGCCAACTTTTAAAAGCATCCTTTCTGAGCAGAAGGCAAGCGCTTACGAAAGGGCCACAGACTATTCTGGGACTTGACCTTTCATTGCAAGGAGAAATTTGGCTTGCTGCAGCAAAGCCCAGAAGCGTCTATTTTGTTGAGCTCTAGATAGGCTGCCTGCGTGCTGGTCACCTTGCAGGCTCAAGCCTTTCACAAGCAAAGTGTCCATCAGATTTAATATCTACCTCCTGAAATTATAAGGAAGTAGAGCCTGCTCCTGCCCCTGTTGAAGCCAATGAGAGAGACAGCTCCTTGACTTGATTGGGAACGCGTTCAAGTAAAGAATCAGGTGGGTTTGGTGGAAATTTGCAATTCAAAAGCTGCCATTAGAAAAGTAGCATCTGAAACTGTGTTGCTGTGTTATGCCTCATGTAGATCAGTATCAAATTAAATTTCCCTATTGTACCTCTTATGTTGTGAACACAATGCAGGGAGTGTTGTTTGCCTCATCTCCATCCTTCTAACTGCAACATCCTTTTCAGTTTAAACTATACAGAAGTGAATAATTATTGAGGCCTTCTGTTTACCATCTTTAGAAGATTTAATTTATCCCAATAAACATTGTGAAGCAGACCTTTTGCATTTGCAATGACATATAATTTACTTGGAACAAATGCTCTGGGTTCAGTATAAAGACCATTCATCAGGCAAATCTGAATCAGAGGCAGCTTAGAAAAAGAATCCTTTGTCTAATTGTTTTCCATCACAAACAACATGTGGGAAAGAGATTTAAGCAATATTTTCAAACATTATAAGCTACATAATTATTGTCCTCTGCAAACCTGGTGATAGTTTTTCTAATCACAATTGCACTTTATCAGTCTAATCACCTATTCACTGTGACCAATTACAGACTTGGCATTGATGAGGAGGCATTTAATAATATTAAATACAAAACCCTAGATTTGAATAATGTTGAGTTTATGACACAAACTAACAAAAGCCAGGAAATTCAAAGGCAAGGTTTACGCTCCATCCTTAATTCATGGCATTCTGTCTAGGCATAAGAGCACATATGAGCACTGCAGAGATCTCCCCTACACAAAGATTGTTGCGGTGCTGAGTTACAAAGGAATAATAAAGTCTTGAGATTAATTTTTAATGTTTAGGACTTTTGCAGATTTACCATGTAACTGCAACAATATTCTTGTTATGTGTTATGTTTGCAGCGCTTTTTTACTGTACAAACCTTTGGAGAAAAGGAGTTAGAGCCTTCTATTTTCTACATCCGTTTAATACCACTGTCCTGGCACAAAGGAAAAGGTCGATAAAAACTAGGAGTTCCCCCGTATTTTTTCCTGAGTTGCTTCTATTGATACAGGCTTCTCTCTGCAAAAGTGTAGTGAACGTTTCTGTAAAAGAAAAGAATGAAACTGATACACAGAAGGTCCTTCTCACTGGCATAAATTAGAGGGATTTTGAAGTTGCTCTAAATTTAGCCATGCTGAAATTAATGTCTGGGTACCCTGAGCGAAGAATGATGGAAGGAGAGGGTAGACTAGCGTCTCCTTACTATCCTCCTGTTACAGATTTAATTCAGTTTGTCTACATCTGAAAATAGGTCACAATATTATTCCAGGTTTTCCTAGGTCACTGTGGAACACAGTGCATCGAAGAAATGTAGAAAAGAGATGTTTGTCTTTTTCTCAAGAAGGGTGTATCTTATACATAGCTACTTAGTCTGCACAGATTGCTTTGTTCTAAGTTTTCAGTTTCATTCAGAGAAATACAGTGGCTCTCAGAGACCTATTTTGAGGAATCAGGTAAATAACTTATTACGATCCTGTTGCTACTTTTGATGTCATATATTTGTTATGTGGTAGCCTAGAAGAGCAGCTTTACAGATAGCAAGACCTCTCACATAAATACATATATTACCATAGTTTTAAAAATAGATTTTGCCTTGATAAAATGTAATGGCTTCAAAACAGCTGTTGTGGTCTATCATGTAAATCCTTCTTAGTTTGTGGATTATTGACCCAATGGACTCTAATGGGAGTTCTTTGGAGATGTTCAATCTATTGTGTCCGTCCAGCTGCATCTGATGTGCTTGTTATTTGCCCTTTCCAGCTTTAGGGCTATTATGTGAGTCCAGCTGCAGACAATACATGCAAAAAATTCTTAGAAACTATCGGGTGTGTAAATAGGAAAGTTAACCTCTCATTCATTTTCAAATGTGAATTTTGGTGACTTTTTGCTCTAACCACAACCATTATCATTTCGACAGACACTTTGGCAGAAGGGAGGGAGAAAAGGCAGGAGCAGTTATTGATTCTTCTGAGCTTTCAGCTTGGGAAGCATGAAATAGGAGGAGCCTCCCATAGAGAAAGAGGTGAGTAAAGCCACAAAGCAGCCTGTCTTTGTGTCTCTTGCAGGTCTGCTGGGAATGGCAGCAAAAGGGAATCGCTTTTATTGTTCAATGACTTTACAAAAGAAGATCACTTATTTCAGAAACAGAGTATAGAAGTAACTCGGGTGATGGAGATAAAGTTGCTGGCCCACACCAAAGTAGCCGGGGGCTACCAAACCCCCAGAGAACAAGCTGACCATGATTTCCTTGCCCTGGCTCCGCGGTGTTCCCCAGCAGTGCCAACCCCTGGGCATCCCTTGCTCCACTGCTCACGGCAGTTATGAGCCACCTGCTCCTGTTTTAGTCCTAAAGCACAGGAAAAGGAGTCAGTCACTGTCCTACAAAAAAAGTGACTAGCATGCTCAGCCCCATGGCAGGAAAAAAATAGCTGAAAGATGCATAAAGGAAAAAACTTCATTATCAACATTTTAGCAAGCAAGGGGAGAGAGGGTAGAGGCACCTCTGGGTTCATGGTGGGAAGTGATCATCATTTTCCTATCCAGAAAATAAATTTAATTACATTTTTACAAATAATTACTGGAAATAGCTCTTGCTAAAATATTTTCTCTTGAGGTTATTTATAGATGTTCCGCTTTATTTGATATAGCCTAAATTCTAGATGTCAACAGAGCTTGAATGTCATAAATATGCATATATTGGCATGGTTCATATTTATTCCAAAATATGTTAAAGAAGCCTTTATTTTCTGCTTAATATTATGCTCATTTTAAAGACAGACCAAAAAAACCCTACAGAAATCACAGATGACTTCTCATTCATGAGGCATGATTTACCACGGCTGTAATTCTTGACCTACAATTTCTGCAGACATTTTAGAGCTATCAAACAACAGAAAAAAGCAGCCCTGCACTTCTGGTGAATCAGTAGCAAAAGGGAAGAATTTTGCTTCTTCAAGAAGGAAAGATCAAAACACAAATCACCCCATTGCATAAGAAATACAATTAAATTAACAAATATAATCTATCTTAAAAAAATACATTCAAACATTCAATTTGCATAGAAACAGGCAGTGCTATTCATTTTGAGACAAGAAAATCAAAAGTCATAGCTAGCAGCCACTCTTCTAAACCAGATTTTGAGCACAACCCCCCCAGGGCTGTTTCTACCAATTTTCCAATAAATCACGTAATGACTTTTAGAAAAGACAGATATTTAATTCTTGAATTAGAACTATAGGACCATAACCAAAGACTGACAGCCCTCTTATTCTGCCATACTTCCATACAAACCCTTTCAGATGATTGGCTGTGAAATAATGCAATAATTAGGCAATTAGATATTTGGGAGAATGTAGAATGAGGCACTGAGCGCTGACCTTTATTACATAGATCAAAGTACACTGGAAGAATGGCCAAATATATCTTGTTTACAAGCCCTGAACAATTTCTTTCAACATTTCAAAATTAAGAATTAGGGGTTGTACCTCCACAGCTACGCATAAGTTTGCAGTTGATGTTAGATACAAAGGAGAAAAGTCACATTCTTTGTCCATAGAAATCACCAGTTCTTTAATTACTAGTTCTTTAGTTACACATATTGATTTACACCTAGAACATATATTGAGTAGCAATAAGAGAAACATTATAAACGAAATGCTCCCAAATAACTTTTCCATTACCCTTAATGGTTTTACTTGGAAGAGTGAGGAAAAAAGTGAAAACTAATTATAAACAAAACCAGAAAGTTCTGGAGATCCTCTCTGAGTCCTTGTTTATCTGTTGATGGAAGTATCTCTGGACACCCAAACTTAAAAAGAAGCTTTAATTTTTTTTTACTCTTAATGGTGAAAAATGTGAGCTTTACATGAGGCTGCTAAGGTGGGCTTGGGCCTAACAAAGCCCACTCCGAAATCTGAATAAATCCTTTGAAATAAGACTGTAGGTACAAGGCAGCATTCATGGAGAAGGAAGTACATCTTAACAGGTAAATTACCTGAAATTCCTATGTTTCAGCTGTGGGGACAGCCAAGGACTAGGTCTGCTGACCAAAACCTCAACCCTACCCCAGGGTAGGGGTTTTTTAGCAGAATTCAGATATGTGTTTGCAGAGTGATGCTTCCAGAGCATCTGCGGATGTACATGGACCATCCAATTGACAACTCACATTTGCATAAGCATACCTGTGTCGTGGAGCACACGGATGTGGAAAATTAGTTTGCGCATAATGTCTCTATGGTCTCTATATTGACATCAAACCAGCTGGGGCAGTTATTTGTAGCAAACCATGGGCACTGGGTGTGAACAAGCTAGGGAAACCTTCAGAAGATGGAGATGTGAGCTGTCAAAGAAGGAAAGAAAAGCACTTCTTGTTTTCTTCACTTCTATGGTTGTTGGGATTTATCTATTCAACTTTTATTCTGTCTGGAAGGAGAAGAATTTGTAAATTTTTCAGTTAGCTGGTCAGAATTTTGGACATTCATCCACGGTGGCACTACACTTGTCATGAGGGACAAATTGCTATTTAGAAGGTGCTAGAGCTTGTCCTTTCATGGCAGCTGCTTTGAACCAGTCTAACTGTGGAGAAGCTCCTTCTCAGTCTGTAAAGTTACAGCATAAAATTTTTATAGCTTGCACAGCTGGAATCTGCGAACATGGAAGTTCCCTCTGAGAAAGACGTATAGTAAGATACAAAGTCTCTTTAATGCATAATTTGTGAGTGAAGATAATTTTCTACTTTAAGTTGCATATTGCCTCTTTGGGATTTTATAAGAATATTCTGGCTCTGAAAGCAAGAAATGTGATTATATGTATGGAAGCCTGCGGAAGCTGAGGAGAAAGACTGGAATATAGCTATTTGAAATTAAAACCTTGTGTCAGAAATTATTCACAGCCCAATAGACCTCCTTCCCCCATCCCCATATAAAAATATAGTTGTGTTTCCTCTTACTGGAATCTAGTGCTACTGGAACTCCCACAGCATTACTGCAGGTCTTGGAAGATTAAACCCCTTTTGCAGAGGTGAATTTTCACAGGCTTACATTAGTTAGAGATCATCTTGGATGTAAATAAAAGTTTTCAGACGTAATGTGTTTAAATTTTTAGTGTATGCTGCTTTTTTTCTAATATTCAACAAGTAGCTGAAAACAGCCAGTGGCCTTCATGTGGCCAATTACAATTTAAGAGTTTCGTTTGGAAATGTCACATTTTACTTGTCCATCAAGACTTTTAAAATGAATGCACTTTAATGTTTAAACACGTAAAAATATACATATATATGTGTCTACATATTTTTAGATATTAGTATTTGTATTGCTCTGTTATAGAAATATTTTATATATTACGTAAATCTCATCTCAGGCTAGATCTTCTGTATTCTCCACTCTGATCCCAAGATACTAATGCCAAGGGGAACTTGTGAACTAACTTCACTGGGATTTGAGTTAGGTTTTTTATCTTAAGAGGAGGAAAAATTTGAGGTATGAACAGCTCTGTGTGACTATTACAGCTTTTACAAATGAAACCTTGCTGCTTTCACACACACGTGAGCTGCATCCCTCTCCCCTGTGCATGTAGCTCATCTAGTCATCAAAGGACTTTTGTGGAGCTCCCTTGTTTTTGTATCATGGATGTGGCTTTTAAAAAGTATGCACCTCTAGACAACTCCTTTGAAAATAAAGCACTGATCAGATTGAACTGCTTTGTTCACTTAGATTCGTATTAGAGGGCAAAATGAGTCAAATCAGATGTAAAAAATGCTCACTTGTAAAAATTTGCTACTACACCTAGGGATTCTTCTTTCTGGAGATCTGGAATATCCAATTAGGATTTCTACAGTTATGAGTCAATCAGCATTTTCCACTGGATGTGACCAGGTGATCTATCCCACGGTTTTAGACCTGTTGCAGTGGAAGCGACTGAGGGCTGGGAGAGAACGGGACTGTCCCTGCAGGGATGGCATGAAGTCCTGTTGACCTAAGGTAAAATCTTACACTGCCCTTAATGACTCAGAGCCTAGCCTCAGTCCAGGGCTTCAAAGTTTGCACCTGGATTTGCAGAAGGACATCTCTAAAAGATCGGTAGCATCCGCAGGGGAAAATGTACCATCACCGTCCCAGCCCCATGCACGTGGGGCCTTGTGCACGGAAGGGGTCAGTAAGGCAACGTGCTTTTTGGGGGCTGAAATGGTTGTTTGTCTCTTGCTGCTCAGCAGATCTTCTAGTACTAAGGCCAGGGCTGCACAGCAAGCTTTTGCCATCAGCTGTGTTGGTTAACAGTAAAATCCAATTGTAGATTAAATGTGTGCAGTCTTCTTGCTTTCATATCTTGTCAAGAAACTTTTAAAAATATAAACTAAATGAAAGAGGAGTACTCATTATCACTTTTTTTTTAGTTGTAGATGGAATGGAAATCTCCAAGTGTGCTCTAAGGGGAGAAATTTTCATGAAATTTTAGCTTATAGAGTCAGGATTTTGATTTTATGCCCAAATGTGTATATAGTAAAAACGTAAGAAGGTGCATTAAAAAGTTAAAACAATGTATCTCTGTACCACATGTAGGCAGAGGCTGTGTTACCAAAATACCCTTCACTTTCATTTTTAATTAGTATCAGGAACACAATAAAATTAAATTAATCAAGTGACCAAGTCAGAAGTACATATGCCAAGTTTAAACTAAACCTGCCATAAAAGTCCTTTTCCAGTATAATACAAACAACAAAATTATTGATTAACTTGTATTACTCCACAAGAAGAACAAATTATTGCTGATTAAAGCCATGCAGGTGATAAAGGAACTTAACCAACAAAAGCTGCCAGCTTTAGGTTAGGAAACAGCTGTGTCCCTAATTATGCAGTCTGATTTATACTCTATTAAATCAGTATATAAGTAACCCATTTCTCTGAAAGCATTTAAACCTCTTATATTCCACCAAACACAGCAATTTTATTTGAAATAAATGTATCCAGCTCTTTTGGGAACATATGGTATATTTCTCTCTTATTAATAATTCAGTTCAAATGAGCAAAAATTAGTTGGTGCAGTTACAGCTGATTTTGTCCTGAAAAGATCTGCATTAATTTTAGACGTTTTGTAAATTGGGCTATTAAATAAAAGCATTATATGTGAATTACCCTTTAAATTTTAAGCAAGTTGGTAGTTTAATGGTATTTTCTAGTCAGATTCATTTTCAATCTCTAAAAAATTATAGTCATTATAGTAAGACAAATTTTTGAAACCTACTACTTCCATCCAATTACATATTGTACTAATAAGTAAACTAGAAAACTTTTATATCTCGTTTTCTCTATTTTGTCTTTTCTGTCAGGTGACAATTTCTCTTTTAGTTATCTCTTGTGTAAAGACGAAGCTGACCTCGAGTCTCCTCACTGGTGAGGTAAACTTCCAAATGTCTCTGCGTCTTCTGCTGCTCATAACTTCTGCCAGTTGCTGCTTCCACACATCTTTTCTGGTGCATGTGCGTGTGTTTCTGGGCTGGCAGTGATATGCATCAGGGAATTAGGAGGAAAGCGAGTACACATTTTGTATGAGAGAAATTTCTGTATGCGACTGTGTTAGTCTAAGATGATAATCAGCTCTTTGTGATATATTCTCTTCCCATTGCAAGTGCATAACTTCTATTAGCGTTAATGGGAGTTGCGTTCATGAATCAAGAGGATATGCCCCCTTAAGTTTAAGTTCTGCTTCTAGTGCAACGACCAAATTGTTTTAAAAATGTGTGGGTAAAGTGGAAAATGATGTGATGTAATGCTGTTCTCAGTTAACTACTCACTAAGCAGTAAGCCTTCAACTTTTCAAAGGACATAAAGCACCATAAACACATGGATAGGGTACAATTAATTCAGAAGTGTGAAACCTAAGTAGGTTTCTATACAGCTATTTTTAGCATGGTTTTTTGATCCCTTCAGAATGTTTGTGGTCTCTGACATGCTGCCACAAATAAGATCATTGTTAAACATTGTTATATTCAGGTTTTGCATGTAAGTCTAGAACAAAGATGGTTAACTCTTTGATTTTATTAACAAATTTGAACCTTTGAGCCAAAGCCATTTTTCAATACATTGTAGAGTATCAGGGAAGCAGTCTTTTCTTTCCTGTTGCCATTGGTTTGTTTTTGTACCTTGGGTTAATTTACCTACTGAGCACCCCACAATTAACAGTTACATGTGCAAATTAAAGAGAACAGCCACTTAGATTTCCACATGTAGGACACTTCAGAATATTATACCATAAATCATTCTAATTTTAATAACTGCTTTGCTCACATATCTTCATTCATGTCTGTACCTTTTTTGTTATATTATCTACCATTTTAGAAAGCTATCTAGCTTACTTACAGAGTTAAATTCAAATAGTCTAAAGGTTAATGTGAAACACTGGCAAGATATTATGAGCACAGCAGGATATTTTAAAAGCACTTGGCGGTTGGAATTACTGAGACCGAATGCTCAGTGTAACTCCCCACTTCTGCAACCACAGTGCTTACCAAAAAATCCCCTCTGCTGCAAGCTGATGAGGTTCTGCATTCCCTGTCTCACTGGCACTAGGGCTGCGAGACACAATGGTGATCAGTCTTAAATGCAAATCTCTTGAATTCTTGTTTCATAAGAACCCGGTTACAATCAGATTTGCATCTCATTTGATCCCAAACAGTATGCTGACGGTGATATCCCATAGCTTTCGTTTACGTCCACATCCTAGAGTTAAGAGTTCAGGGACTCACAGGTGGCTTTGATTTGGCACCACTGGCTCCTGTACCCCTCTGACATCCCTGTTGAGGTGTCCTTCCAGCAGGACAGTCTTGGAAGGGGCTCCTCAGGAACAAGTGTTGCTTTCTGTGAGTGAAGTGGCAATGAGCGAGATAGAGAAGGAAAAGTTAGCCAATCTGTAATGGATATGTCTGTGCCCTGGTGGTTTTCTGGGCATGGCTCCATTTTGGTCCCTTGCAGCAGGTTCTCCCCATAAAAGTCTGCATAATCAATAAGGAGAAGGGAGAGACACATCGTGGAGTGGAAGAAGGCATCACAGCCAGCAATGGCATGAGTGGTTGTGTGCTTCTGATGTTTTACAGTTCATTGGTTGTCCATCCTTCAAGCTGCTGAGGATGGTGTTGTCTGGTGAGCTGCTTTAGAGGCCACCACAGTCCTGGATTTTGTCTACTCTGGTGAAAGGCCATGATGCAATCTTGGCAGGAGCTGGGGAGAAAATGGTCCAGGCACCAGATACCAATTAAACTGTCCCTGACACTAAATTTATGTAAAGAAACTTCCTGCCATTAGAGACAGCCATACATCAGTAGCCTGTTAAGAGACTGCTGCTGCTGATGTCCTGTGTGGTTTATGCTGCTTTATCTCTACTTGCTCCCACTGAGTGAGTCCTAGTTTTACAGCATTAAGAGCATACAAGAGTCAAAATTTGCTTTGCTGGATGTTTACATTCATTAAGCAACTGATTAAAAAAAAAAATAAATCAGAAGTTTTTTGAGAATACAGTGAAGGAAATCCTTATATTGGACAAGAACTACAGTTCTGTCTGTACCGCCAAATTCATAGATCAAGGGGAACAATTCCAAGTGCCACTTAAGGAGTTGTATTTTTTCTGAACAAAAATAAAGCAGAAAGATTTCCATAAAATGCAGAAAGAATATACGTATTTATCTTATTCTACAAAATTTACAACCGTTGAATGAAAAAAAGACAGCTGGCATACAACTACGCCCAAACCAGCTGCACTGGATGTTTAAAACCACTGATGGGTAGGTTTTTTTCCCCCTCAAAACGAGGAGGCAATATTTTTCTATTGCACATTAAAAGCTCCTTGCAGTGATCCAGCCATATTTTCCATTGCATAACCCCTCCTCCTAGCACGGCAAAGGCAAGTGGACTGCTAACATCAGACTGTGTTGTTCCTTTTATATGCTTTCCAGTCGCAGTCAGTGCCACTGGCTGTGCAAATCCCTGGCTCAGCACCTTTTCCTCTTTTTCTCAAATGGACGCAAAGAGAAATTTCTGCTATGTGACTTTTACTAGGATGTTTATATGAGCACCTGTAACGTGTATGGGTGAAGGGGAGGAGTGCATCCTCCTCTTTCCTCCACACCTTACCTGTTCTCCTACTGCCACTGCTTCCCCCTGACTTCCCCTGCCTCTCTAGCCCACTCCGACAGAAATCCTCCTGTTAATAACAGTAACTGCTGAGAAGATGAAAAAGGCAATAAAGTGTGTTCAAAGGGGCATTCTTTGATCTTTCAGCAATATTCTAGTTCCACTGATCCTGAGCACTGTCAATACTTTAACGACACAAACGACCTGGCCGAGAGGGTGCAAAGCTGGTAGAGCTCCATCACTTTAAGTTCGCTCTCAGCCTGACTGTTGCAAACGAACACCGAAGAGAAGTAGCAGGTTTCCCCTCTACCAAGTTTCACAAGCAATATCTCAAGATTCATGTTCCTTTTCACTGAAATGAATGATTTGGTCCTATTCACATATCCTCAGACTTTTGCTAGTCCTTCAACAGAAAGATTGCATTTCAATAATATTTTGGTTGTTTTTACTGTTTAAACCATGGGATAAATAAGCAGCTAGTGAGTAGGTCCTAAGATCACGTGTAGCTGGGCACAGCCTTCGCTCTGTTAGGCTATTCCTGCAAGACCTTTCAAGTGCTTAGGGGTCTAGGGGTTTTTGTCTCAGCAAGCAGAGCCTCATGGATGATCTATGTAGTGCAGACTCCAAGGCAATTGTAGCCCTGGGCAGAGGGTCCTTAGAATCACAGAATCACAGAATCACAGAATCACAGAATAGTAGGGGTTGGAAGGGACCTCTGTGGGTCATCTAGTCCAACCCTCCTGCTGAAGCAGGGTAACCCACAGCAGGCTGCACAGGACCTTGTCCAGGCAGGTCTTGAATATCTCCAGAGAAGGAGACTCCACAACCTCCCTGGGCAGCCTGTTCCAGGGCTCCGTCACCCTCAGAGGGAAGAAGTTCTTCCTC
>Ga0065711_1001857_pt1 | contig 43242 bp, 29 predicted proteins | sample Hoacrofraction12_FD_59098 | JGI IMG/M metagenome (GOLD analysis project Ga0065711, IMG submission 59098) | Hoatzin crop microbial communities from Cojedes, Venezuela - Epithelial fraction 12 v2 (version 2) | ecosystem: Host-associated > Birds > Digestive system > Esophagus > Crop | place... | reverse complement strand
GGGGGGGGGGAGCAAGGGGAGGGCTGAGGTTTCTTTTGTCTGGCTTTAAAGAGACAACCTCCCCTCTTCATCTTCTTCCAGCTCATCCTCCTAGCTGGCAGACGTGGAGGCTTTCCTGCCAGGGCTGGTGATGGAGGGGGAAGCCAACAATGGCACCCTCGGTGTGAGAGCATTGGAAATGACACAAGGCCCCCTCAGATGCACACGTGCCTTTCTGTTGACTGCTGTGCGAGTTGCCTGCATATTTTAGGAGGCAATTAGGGCGATGCAGTGTACACTGACTATTCACCCTTCATCTCCAACCCCGGGGAGCAGGAGGAATAATTTATTAGGGAGACAGACTTAACGTCTTCTGGCTTTGGTCAGCTGTGATGTGAAAATAGCCTCATTGAAGGCCATTAGTATCAAACCCTAATTAAAAACAAAATCATTGGTTTGCTCACAGTCAGCTACTGCACTGGAAGCACAGCCTTGTGGGGGTGGGGCAAGGAAAGCAGGAGAGGAGGAGAAGCGGAGCGAGGGGGAGAGGGCAGGGACTCAGCATAGAGCACCCCGAGGTGGCCCATCCATCCCCCCCAGCTCCCACTCACACTAAAGGCAAGCGTGGGCTCAGTTCCTTGCAAGGGATTGCCAAGCAAGGGGAAAGTCTTCACGCTGCTCTGCTGGGGCTCTGCAACGACCTGAAAAGCTCAGGAGAGATGGTTTGGGTTAGCCAGTGCATTTCCAGACGGTGCTGAAGACACTAGCGCTGCTCCCCGCAACAAATCCTCCCTAATCCTCCAAAAGCAGAAACAAAAACTAAACAAGGGGTGCAGCCTGAGCTTGCAAACAGACTTGGGTGGCATTGTTAGACCTTTGGCTCTGGCCCAACTGGGGTTGGTTAATCCCCCAGCACTCCAGCAAAGTTTACACCAGCGGAAAGCCCGTTGTTCCACAGGCACCAGCACGAGCTGCACACCCCTTTGCTCTGGCTTTCCCTGCCAGACCTTATGCCCTGGCTGCTGCCCTGAAGCACAGCGTGGAGCCCCACATTAGCTCTCATTAAAAACGTGCTTGTTCTGCCCTTGCGCCTGGCCCTGTGTCAGGTTCGTTTAGTGACACTGATGGAAATCACTGCAGCAAGGGTGTTTTTTGCCTTTGCACTTAAATGTGCCCTCTTTTGGGTGTCCCACCCTGAGCCAGAGGCTGCAGAATGGGAGACCGTGTGTGAGTGATGGGGAAGCCCCTCTGAGACTGGATTACGGTGACCAGTCCCCATCAGCCCTGTGGTGGGGGTCGTCCCCATGCCCACCAACCACCTGCAAGCAGTTAGCCCCTGGCAGGTCTCCTCACTACATACGGTGCTCCAGGGGACACAGAGGCTGCACCCGTACTGGTAAAGTAAACACGCTCAGGACTCTTCTCTGGCACTGTGGCCAACCAGTTTGGAACAGCCTGCACCTATACTTTTAAGCTTTCTTGCTCTCCAAAACAGTGTAAGCTCTTCCAGTTTGCCTACTTGGAGAGGTGGTTCACCCATGGTAATTCCTGAGCTGTGCTGGGGACTTTCCTAACAATGCAACAGTGCAGACAAGTTCCAGCACTTGGGAAAATCCCCGGCACTATTTAATTTATCATTCAGGATGTAGATTAGATGCTTTCACTATTTTCAGGTGACTGCAGGACTTCTGTGATTGAAGGAGCTGCTCCAAAACATCAATGATGTAGGAGAATTTTCCTGTTCTGAGGAAAGCAGCCCGTGCTTGAGCCAAAGCCGTTACTAATCTGAGCATGAGTCTATTCAGTATGCTCACATCCACCGCATCTGCTGCAGCCAGCAGCTGTGGGTTCTCGGTGCTTGTCTGCCCATCTGCCGAGCATCGCAGTGCATCATGCTCCGCCGCTGCGCTCCCGCCTCCCTGCCCCAGCCCGGCTTCCTACACGCGAGGAAAGAGCCAGAGCCAGGCACTGCAGGTGTTTCCAGCACAGCCCTGCTGGATTGCTGCCGGCAGTGCCTCAGACACCCAACAGCAACGTCAGCAAGGGGAGATGCTGAATAGGCCGGTCATGGCCGCTTCTTCCACACCATCCTGTTGCTCTGCCCGTCTGCCTGCCTTCGCACTCACTGCACATTAGAGTCGTGAACAGGCTGAGTAAAGACCCAAAGTAAAGTTGACCTACAAACATTACTCGTTTCTTATACTGGCAAACAGACTATTCCAAACACTATGAAAATTTGGATCTGGAGTCTGCTCCTTGGGCTTGTTTAGAGCTTTATAAAAATTGAATATGTTTCAGTTAAGTCTCCATATGCCTCATCATAGCTTAATAAATCAGATGACACGCTGCAGTCAATTAAACCAACAAAGTTACTGTAAGCAGTGATGTACAGCGTGTGGTACAGTATGCAGTAATGTATACTGTGGTAAGAGAAACTCATTGATGAGTCTGTACTAACACAGGCAATCCCACTCAGTTTTGGCAAGATTTCCATATAAAGAAGAGGCTTTCTTATCTGATATTTCAATAAAACTTGTGTTCCTGTTCCTAAAAGGAACTGATGTATGTCATCATCTGCCCAATTTATTCCGAGATGTTTTTCACCTCAGGTCTGCCTGCATCCCTGTGAATCATTTCCTCACAATTATGTGCGGATATTTAAAACGTACGCTTGGTGTATTTAAAAAGCTGAGCTAATTGCCAGTTTGGGGTTCCTTTAGCATAGGCTACCAAAACGATTTTCAACATTGACTGTTTTATTAGATAGCAAGGATTAGATCTTCAACTATATAAACTGGGGCAGTCTCCTTGCAAATTCCCAAATAAGATCTTTATCTCACTAATGCATACGTCTTGAGCCTCAAGCTACAGTTACTTTTTCTGAGTCCTGGGAGAAATCCAATGGGAGGAATAACACGTGATGTATCCTAGTGTGTGGCAGATGCTGTCATAGCACCTGCCCTAGAGCCCATTGAAAGCAGTGAAAAGCTGTACTTTGATCTGAGGATCAGGTCTAAGCCTGGCACAGCAAAGCACTGCTTAAACAAGTAATTAACTTTTACCACGCGCCTCGTTTTCAGTGACTGCAACAAGATTCAGAAATGAGAATTTTCCAGAGGCCGATTTGACGACATGGTAATCGCGTTGCTGATTCGGAGCCTGGCTGCAGTTTCATTTGCAGAAACTGGAACTGGGGTTGCACTGAGTGGTGCTGCTAAATACCCACTTGCCTTCCCAGGGCGGATGCTCTCACTGCGACTCGGTCCATCACACACAAGAGCCGTAGCTTTCAGACACTGCAGTTAACCTACCACAGTCCCTGTGGAATAGTCATAATTTCGGAGTAAATTCCAGCCTTGCTAACACTCATTTTGGGACTTTTTAATCATTGTAATTTAAACAGGAAATTACATTTAAAATGCTATAGAAAAGATAGGAAATCTGCTGAATTTCAGTGGGTAATTCTGATTTTTTCTATGGTCCTCCATCCTTGAAGATCCTCACAGCTTTACCAGTATTAAGTTCTGCAGGACTTCTCCACAGAGGAAACCTGTCATTTATTTTCTTTACAGTCCTGACTGAGAAAATATAGACAAAATAAAGTTTATGGTGGCACACGGGAGACTTGAATTTGAAGTTGCTTTTCAGTCACTTGAGGTTACAAATACCTGGAGCTGTGACTGATATCTCATGCCTGCAGCTGAGTATGTTGTTTGAAAGATCCTGTTACATGAGCGAATGAGAAGGGGAAAATATATTACTCAAAGTTTTTCACTTTTGCAGGGCTTTTCTCATTTCTTCCTTTGTCTGCCTTGTTTTTAAGAGGCTGACTCACAAAAAAGTGTTCTTTTCCTACTCAGGACAGAACTGTGTTCTCAAAATTATCACATCTGGCCCAAACTGAATCTTGATCCACGCATGTGTTTCCTCCAAGCCCCAGGCTATTTCAGACTCAGGTTGTGATTCAGATACATCTTCCTAATGAAGATTAATTACATATGGGTTTCCTTGCAGTTTCAGAGACCTAAAAGGCTGCAGAAAAACCAGCCAAGGAAGATTTTTAAATGAGGGAAGATCCACTGGTGCATGTACTTCTTTATAGGCCTGGTTCATATAAGCGAGAACATGATGATTGAATATTGTATATACCTTTGTTTAATTGGGACACTAATTATCCAGGTACTGATTTATAAAATAATGGAGAAAGAAGGCTGAAAAGAGGTAGAAGAGTGTAATATCAATTCCACCAAATGCAATCTATGCTCCTGCATTCTAAATATCTACGCTGTCCACTCCCCGGTGTTGGGTTCTATGCACTCCTGCCGCTCAGATACATTTTTCTTGCACACACAGGCGTTGCTTGACATTGCTAGGCTATACAAGTCCAAACGCCTATGTGCTATCTGGATGAGTCCAGCTTTGAAATTTGAACCCTGCTATCAAAGCTGGTGGATAATGATAAATAACGCAGAATCAGATTCAAGAGGACTTTTTCTGCCTTGAGTTATCACAGCAGCGCAGGAGACCATCCATAGTTCTGGAGTGGCTGCTGCAAAATGCATGTTTTGATTCAGTGCCCTGGGAGTCTCAAGTCTGCAGCTAATATTTCTTTTCCAATTATTGCTGTAAGTGGATAAAATATTTTTTAATATCTTTGTGCTAAGAATCCTATCTAGAGAGAGAGAGGTATTTCCACTGCACTGCAAGACCATTACGTTTATTTGCACAATTCACTTAACTCTGGTCCATGATATCGCCAGAAGCCCTTAATGGAATTATGGTTCCATAATTATAACTTTATAAATTACAGGCCTTAATAGCTTCAGGGCTGGATTCTCACTTGCAATAAATCATCAGGGCATCATTGATTTCGTTGAAGTATATGGAGGTATGTCAGCTTACACCAGCTGACAACTGAGGTGAGATCTTCACCCTTTGAAGTCATTGGGAGTTCTGCCATCAACTTAAAGGCGGCCAGAAATTAACCCTTGCTCCTCATTTTTCATAGCCACTTTGCTATCATGAACTGCATCAATACAATAAATTGTTGAAGATAATGATATCACAAACCAAGATGATGTTTCTAATTAAAATCTATCATTACCACTCATGCCCTAAGAGATCGGGCACTAAAAGGCCTTGATTGCCTACTGCTCTGCACCTTAGACTCCCTTTGTGTAGACCAAATGCAGAAACACACCCTCAACTCCTGCAGTATGCTAATATCTTCTTATGGATGTTCTTAAATATACAGACATAAATATAAATTTTCAGAGTATGTCACTGTGCACTCTCTGCTAATTTATTGTTCATACATGAGCCTCAGTGAGAAGAACTGATTAATAACTGGAAAACATCCAGCATTTCAAATGCCCAGCAAATGGTTGCATGAGTTCACTCAGACTCCTCTGGCAACCTGCACAGCCTTCTGCCAAGAAGCCAGATAGTGGAAGAGGATGTTAAAATATTGAGCATGGGGGAAAGCATTGTACTGGGTGAAACAAAAATAATATTCATACATAAGTGGTGAAAAACACTGCTCAATGCTCACTGCCATGGGTCAGATTTGACCTACTATTGGTCACTCAGGATGGATGCAACTATGATTCACTTAAAGAATAAGTAGAATACACTGTCAAGTCTTTCCCATTAAAATAATGTATGTAGCACTTATACAGCATTGGTGTATTTTAATGACTATAATACTTTTGTGAGCTTAAATTTGGCTACCTGTATTTTCTGTTATGGAAACAGAGCTACTGAAAGTTTCAGTACAAAATGGCCATTGATTTTTTTGGCAAGTAAAACGTGCGCATCTGTGCCTTGCCCAAAGTCAATTTTGGCAGGCACACCAGAGATCAGCAGTTCCTAAGTCCAAGCAGTGAACTCTCAATTACAGCTTATTCCCTCTCAATGTAATTCCTTTAAAAATCAAAACAGGTCCTCCAGAGGAGGATTATTAGGGGTCTGTTAAGGATAGCAGAGCACAGGCCCAAATTTACCTACAGACGAGGCGGCTGTGGTGTAGGCAAAGGAAAGCATAAAATGTTTATCCCTTTAAGCCACAGTGACTGATGAAGGGCAAGCTTGAGAGAGTGCTCTCCCGAGACCCCTCCTGTGCTGCACTTCTCTGGTTTTCCTTTCCTCTGTGCCTAGGTTACAACTGTATTATTTGTCCCTCAGCTAAGATAAGCAAAACTTTCCCACATTTGAATCCATTGCAACAAATTTACTGCTTTCACTCAGAAAAAAACTATCTGTTGCTTCTTGATAGCTCTACCACAGAAAGATAAGGGAAGGCTGGTGAAAACATTGAGCTTCTCATAACAAGGGAATTAATGGCCATGAGGCAGGCAGGCGATGAGTGAGCTCCTAATCCAGGGCAGGCTGTGCTCTCCTTGGGGAGCCTGGGACAGCTGGAGCATCGTTCTGTCTCTGATACATCAGAGGTGGTATTTGGGAAGAAGGCCATTGCTTCAACTTCTACCAGGACCATGTTGAACAAAAAGCAACACCAGAAAGTCAGGAAAAGGGTAGAGTGCTGCTGCCAAACCATATCCAAGGAGCAGATAATGGAGAAGTTAAAAGCACTTGGCCAGACACTTACAAATGGATGTCTCAGATGATGATGTGCTGATCATAGAATCATAGAATAGTTTGGATTGGAAGGGACCTTATAGATCATCCAATTCCAACTCCCCTGCCATGGACAGGGACACCTTCCACTAGACCAGGGTGCTCAAAGCCCCATCCAGCCTGGCCTTGAACACCGCCAGGGAGAGGAGCAAGGAGATGCTACAAGCTGCCCTGCAAGGGTAGAGTGGCTTCTTCACAGTGGGTAGCTGGAATCCTTTCAGGTCCACTGCAGCATGAAATGCCACGGCAGGGAGGAGCCCACTCCAGCAAGCACTCCCTGAACCCACATACTTTCACATGAACTAAGCCCTAAAATAACACGACAGCGATGTCAAAAGTGAATTGATAAAGTCAATCCAGGGGCTTTGTTTCTCCACTGTTGCTTGAAGGATGTTTTAAGAACAGTTCCACCTCTGTCTTTCAGCACTAACACGCCTCTGCTCATTGTACTGATAGCGGAGAGTGAAATTTTCACATAGGGAACATGGTTACTCCAAACTACCTTCAAGGCAGTGATGAACGCAGCCCCAGGGACTGCATTTTTCTGGGTACAGTGCATTAACAGAGCGTTAACCAGGAGAATGTTAATTACACGTTGTCACTGCTGCTCACCCAAAAGGAATTCAGCCTGGCAAAACATGATCATAAAAAGGAAGGCATTTGGAACAAATTGATGTATGTGTGACATATATAAATGCCATTTGCATCCTGCCCATGAAGGCTCCACAAGCTGCCACGGTCTCCGCAGCGCCATCAAGCATACCCTCAGATGATGGTCCAGTGACTCTGATCTCCACTTAATGAGCGCTGACAGGGAGATTAGAACAAAAACCAAAATACCCTCTGGTAACATTTCTAGATATAAAACCTCCTTTTCTGGTGAAGCTATAGGCTTGAGCTCTTTTCTCTCTTAATAATTCTGTTTCAAGACAGACTTCAATATTTCAGTGACTGTGGGCTAAGACATCTGGGTCTCTGGGGTTAGCAAAGTGCTGTAAGGACACGGCTCCCTGTTTCTCTGCCAAATTTCATCCCCAAAGCCTCCTGACCTGCTCCAATCCATGCTGCCCCCAGAGCCCACAAGCCAGCTGGGAACAAGACAGTGCAGCAGACCCCAGGCACTCAGCTTGCACAAACCCACCCCCCAGGGAAGGTGACCAGGAGGACCAGTCTGCCACGTCTAGGTTTGCTGGAGATACCACAGTGTAGGAAGACAGCCAAGATAGTCCCGAGGGACTAAATCAGCTCCTCTTATTTACGGAGCAGTACACTTGATTTCCACTCAGACCAGCTGTTTAATGGGGCACCGCTGGCATCCGCCTCCAGGGCACTTTGAACAAAAGCATACCTATCACTACCACCACTACCAAATGGCCAAATCATTGTTCAGAAGAGCAAAGTGAGCTGTATTTTCTAATCTATACAAGAGAGGCAGCGAGTTAGGTTCAACAGCTGGTAACGTTACTGAAATGCTATGTTGTTAAAGTATGTACACGCACGGAGCACAGTCTGGTGTGAGCACTGCAACTTTGGGTTAAAGCCACCATCGTTTTATAAATTGTGCACAATCATTCATAATCTTTGCAAAATACAAAGTACAGTTTGCTCTCTGTTGCCTGTTCTGCACAGCCCTTTCATTACAGAAACATCTGTTAGAAGAGCTTTAGCACTTTTGAGGGTTCGTCAGACTTTCCATTATAAACCCCTATATTGAAGAGGTTACTGCAACGGAGCCGTAAAAAGTTGCTCCAGGCTCAAACTTGGCATAAAAGGTCTCCAGTGGGAGAATTATTTTTTTTTCCCTAAACCCAAAATGTTAAAATACATGCACTTAGACAAAAGAAATTCACTTTCCCTCAGACACTGCCTCTCCTGAATCTATATGTGTTAGACATACTTACATGTACACACATGTGCAGGGGTCTTTCAAAGCAGACTATTTATTAATTTATTTTTTAAGCTATTTATTAAAATAAAGTCACTAACTTCACAGCCTTATTGATTCATTTAAAATATAAGTGGCCAGGTGATTTCAGAAAGAAAATCAGCAACTACATTTAGAAAATAATTTATCCTTCCATGTAAAAAGCAGGAGGGGAGCAGTACTTTCAGGGCACTTAACTAACTTTCCTCTTGCAGACAATGGGTTTACTCCTGGGCTGGCAGTACAGTCCAATGACCAAAATGACCTGAGGGCAAGTGGAGACAATATTTCTTTTAAGAGGCAGTCAGCTCCAGCAGGATGGAGGAGATTAGCAGAAAGATGTTAAGTAGGAGGAAATATGCTTGTTTAGAGCAGATAAGCAGAGGGGAGGGGTTCACTGTACTGTACTGATCGAGGCAGTTAAGGTGATCCATGAACAGTGGCAGACATAAAAATCCTCCGTACAGCCTGGGGACAATCAAGAAGAGGCAGAAGCCATAGGAGAGTTCAATTTAGGAAAGTCTGGTTTGCAGATAAAGGAAGATGAAGCAAAGCTAAGATCCAAGAGACCTTTGAATTGAGGAAGAGCTCATTTTTCAGGCTTGACCATACAAACAGTGACGCTCAGCAGGGCAGCCCTTGGTTATAGAATGAGCAAAACTCTTGTTACACCATTAATTGTGCTGCCCCTGGCAGCTGGAGCAACAGACCTCAGCGCTGATCCTGCAGGAATTTAAGCCCATGAGTAATCCCATTTAAATTAATGGGATTATGCCTCAGAAGTGTAGAGTTAAGCATATGTGTATGCGTTTGCTAGAGCAGGCCCTGGGCGACAAGCATGCTTGCTGCCATGCTTGCAGAGCACCCTGCCTGCAGCGAGGCTGTTTGTGCTGCTGTCCCAGCAGCTCCCATCTGTCAGGCAGGATGGCTCCAGAGTGAGCCCTAAGGTCTCTAAGGAAAACCCCCAAAATGTGGGAAGTCACACAGTGATTCACTGAGTGGCACCCTTTCCTCTGAGTCAGTCCTGAACAAAGGTCCCAGCACGGCTTTAAGATGGGAAACTGTGGCTGGATGTGCCTTCCCTTGGAGGAGATGGAAAACAAACATCCTGCCCATGACCGCCACATAAGGTCTCAGCAGCTCTTTTGGAGAGTTCAGTTTTTTGCCCTGGTGTTTCTGGCCAAGATCCAGCTGCTGTAATTTCAGCTCTCTGGTTCACTCTCCTAGCGTGGGCTCCTGCTCTTTCACGGCCTCTGTTGCATCTCTGAACATCAATAAGCAGTTGCTGCAGCTCTGATGGGTGAAGGAAGATGTCTTTGTATGCACAACAGGTGACCCAGCAACCCTCAAAGAATGAGTGTGATATGAAGAAATAACATTGCCTCCTTCACTTCCACTGAGCATCGCTCTGGTCTACATTAAAATCAGATATTTCTCAGCGTGCTGGACTCCAGCAAAGTGGGTCGCCAGCATTCATTGATGCTGGAACACCTAGAGATTTTGCTACTTGCAAATGGGTCCCTTTAATCCCCTCAAAAGCTTCAGCTCTAAGACTGAGCTCAGGGAAAAACGGAGAACACAGTACAGCATTTTATGTGAGTAATGCACATATTGTGCTCTGCTGCCTATGGATGTAAGAGAGGAAAGTTTCTCCACTGCATCTTGTTATCAGCATGCAGCATGCCTGAGAGGCTTCTGATTCTTGGGCATTGGCCAGCCTCCTCCAGTGCTCTGGAGTCAACACTGCCATCGCCTGAAGTCTTACGGCACACCCCCTCTTGAGCATCAGGAGCTCCTAGAAAGGAAAAGCTCAGATAAGGAATCAGTCACGTAAGTCATATGTTTTCTGAAGTTAAGGCTACCCATAGTTTCTTTCCTTTTTCCTGTTTTCTTTAGCCTTCTTCTAAGGCAGTTTTCACCACATTTCTTATATTAAGAATGTTCTGATGAACGCTCCTCATATTATTAATTATTATTATTACAATGATAATGAAATTATTAAAGTCGTCTCAGTTAGAGACACTGTCCCAAATGAAAAAGCTTTGACTGGATTGATCCCAGCAATTCAGTTTTCCACTTTTGCTTGATATCAGCCATGCAGATATGTGTTTTGACTGGCTCAATAAGTCTTCTTGAAAACATAAACAAATATTTTAAAAATCTAACAACAAAAGTTGACATTAAGTAGCTGGAGAGCTGGGACAGACATCAGCTATTAGGAATTTCCTGCTGCTACTACATGTATTTTTACCTTTAATCACTGTCATGTTATTTTCTTATCCCAGATTGTCCTACATGGTATGATAGGAGCAGACATCTGACAGGTCCTAAAGAAGCTTTTTAGAATAGACCAAGGTTTAAAGATTTGCCTGTGTTGTAAGAGGATAACAATGTTCACAAAAGTTATATACATTTCTATGCATTAAAATATTTTTCCTGGGCAGTCATAGCTAATGCAACCTTATGTATTATTCCTTTTGAAATTTCCAACATGCCCATCTCTACCAGTCCAAGAAAAAAACGTCCTTTTATCTACACATTCTTTACCTGAAAGTGCTGAAAATCATATATTTAAAATGAACAGGGATTGATGTTAATCTGTTACTTTAACAAGAAACAATTCGATATTTCCACAAGCAATTAGACCATGTTAATAGTCTACAATCTATCATGCCAAGAAATGACAGAAGCAACTTCTTAACTCTATGAAAGTGTCAGGGGTTTTGTTAATGTTTCTTCTTTAGAGAAAAGATAATTCACATATCCACCTGGATCCAACTCAGCTGTTGTGAAAGAGCAGCATCAGCATCCAGGATAGCAGAAACAGCAGAGAGTCAGAGTTCAGGCCCCAGTGCCATCCTGTTGTTTCTGCAAGAACAGGGCAAATGATCCTGGAAAAATACAGCAGAATGCATCAGTGAGAGGTGTTATACTTGGCTGTAAAGTTCTCTCTTAAGTAATCACTGGGGGTGTTGACTTGCCTCTCTTTTATTTTGCTTATTAAATATGATCTGCGATCCTGTTAGCACTTTGCATGTCACATTGAAGCTTCACACTAGAATAGAACTGGGATGGAGATTCCTCAGCTGTGGTCCACAGCGCACTGGTGAGCTCACTGTGCCTGTGGTATGCTGGCTTTCGTCTTGGACTGCAGTTGAGAGCAACAGAGCCAAGAGAAGGAGAAGAGATGAGATAAACAGCAAAAGCAGAAACCATGGTCAACTTTTACAGGAAGGTCAATACCCATATTCCTCTAAAGACCTCTTAAAAGAGGCACAAATGCTTTTTCAGTATGGTTTTCCATGTAATGTAAATTGCCACGAGGATGTTACACAATGACTAGGAGGATAAGTGCCCATGAGGCAATTTCTTTATTGAGATGTGGAGCTCATCGCAGAAAAGCTGGAAAACACCTGTAGGCGTGGGAATAAGTTTCTACTCTTACTGGAATAAAACATACCCTGGTCATTGCTTTTCAAGATCCCACAGTGTACAACATCTATTTCTGTCTGTACTCAGAAGGATCCTTTCATTTTTTTCACAGACGAGATAATTTACTTGGCTTCCAGCAGAAGAAAAAACGTGAAACCACACAGTTAAGGTAGCCCATGATGAAAAGAAGCTGAGTGACATTAGCTAAGTGAGGAAGTGAAACGTGTGAAATGCAAGATCATGCTAATCCTGAGACACAGTGTTAGAATTGGCTTTTAATGCACCAAGGTATTATTTTCTCCAACCACCGCATATGTTCTGTTCTCCACGAACATAATAAAAGGCACAACACTGAATGATTCAGATGTCTGACCTGGAGATCACAGATGTTGAGGGAAAGTTTCCTCTTGACTCCAGTAGCCTTTGGATGACAATGTTTTGCAGGAAGCATCATCAATTACTAAAATAACTTAAACCATATAAAAACCCTGAGAAAATGAGTTCACTAAGCTGTATCTATTTGTGCCACATTTTCTACCTTAGCTGTCTGTCTCAGGCTGATCTATTTTAAATAATTATTTCTTTCTGGATATTTAAAAGCTTGAGTCATTTCAGATGATGAAGTTGCAGGGAAAGTTCCTTTTCCACCTCCTCCCCGCGCCCCCATGTTACAGCACTGTGGGGGCCTTGTTCTTGAAACTTCACTTGTTCCCTCCATTAGAAGAACCTGAAATTTGACTGTAAAATGGCTTTTTGGGTAGAGATGTGCCTTTCAGATCCTTGTAAGCCATCATAAATGCAGACAAATCTAGGTTTCAATGACAAAAATTGCCCGAGGCACTTTTGGTAAAAGGGATTTGCCAGAGCTGACCAGGACCAATGTAAACCACAACTGAACCAGTACACAGACATCTGGGTGCTGAAAAACTCATCCCTGCTGGGAAGTGAGGGGGGCAAAATCAGGAATGATTCAAGGAGAGAGAAATACATATGCACATATCCAACAGGGATGGGAAGAAACTTAGTGGCCAAAGATGGGGAAGGTGCAAGTTGGCAACAACTCTGTCCACACATCTTTAAGTGATTGATCTACGTTCCCTTATAGAATGTCTATGGTATAGAGTATTCTACAGTATACACTGAGTTTTCATTTTTCTGTGCAGATTTTCACAGTCTTTCCTTCCTCCTGTGGCTTTTACTACCCAAGAAGGGAGAGAGGCGGAACAAAAAGCTGCAAACTGAAGGGAGTGTGGGTGTGAGGGGGTTTATGTGTGCTTTGGTTTCAAAGCTTTGGCCTGAAAGGAGATATTTGCGTTAACAGACTACAAAAGATGGATGATTTGCTGTACTGAAAAAGTTAGAAACTCCTGCAACGTCAACACAGTTCATTGAAAGTTAAAAGGGGGGCGTGTTATTTTTAGGTGCTAAGTAATTCACAACATTATGTGTTTAAAATAAAATATTCATCTGTATCATTATGAGTCATCTTCGTTCAGATAGTTTATTAAAATATTCTCCTTATGTAATACTATCTTCCAACATACCTGGGTTCTCTATTTTATTCTAAAGTTGGTCTATATAGGAAAGTCTACATATATGTTTGTGTTCTTAAGGCTAATAACAAAGCAAAACAATATTTCAGGTATAGTCACTATTAACAAGCCGTAAAATGTTGACTTCTCTCGCTATGTTTTCAAAAATTCTATGTCTTTTTTATTATTATTTTTCTTCTGCAGTTTATGTGCTGTACGCCTGCAGCCAAGAACATGTGTTTTCAATTATCTGAGCTTTCCAAACCAGCTTTGCATTCAATAGCAACTTTTTTTTTTTAAGGTACAGCTCCTCATCCTACAGAAGTTAATATTCCTCTCCTTTTTCACATAGCAAACAGCAGTGGCTCTTGATTTCAGGCCATTTTAGAAATCATTTAATTTGGAGCTCCCCCAGAAAACAATGTTATTTTCTTCTAAGCTTCTTGTACATTTTTATCATGCTTTCACACTGAATGTATATAAGGAGTTGAAGCAAAAGAGGGAAAGCTGATGTCATCCAGTCCGCCTTGTATGACATTTTCTCTAGTTTCCTGTATAGTGAAGAATCCAATTAGACCACTAAAGCCATAATGGTAGAAAGGTTAGATAGCATCCCATCCTTACAACACATGCTTAGGCCTTCCAACCCCCTTCCTTGAAGCATGTGTGCATCCTGTGTCCTGCAGCATATCCCAGTCATGTGCTGTAAGGTCATAAATTGCAATTATCCCCATTTGTACATGTAGAATTGAGGCAGCCACCTTTGTGCCTCTGTGTTGGCTTAGGCCTCGAGCTTGCATTTGACATTTCTGTGTGCAGCTTTGGGCCCCACAATTTAAGAAGGATGTGAAGGTCCTTAAATGCATCCAGAGGACGGCAACAAAGCTGGTGGTAGGGCTGGTAGGCATGTCCTATGAGGAGCAGCTAAGGACTCTGGGTTTGTCCATTTTGGAGAAAAGGAGGCTGAGGGGTGACCTCATTGCTCTCTATGGCTTCCTGAGGAGGGGAAGAAGCGAGGGAGGCGCTGAGCTCTTCTCCCTGGTATCCAGTGACAGGACACGTGGGAATGGTTCAAAGCTGCACCAGTGGAGGTTTAGGAAGCATTTCACAGAATTGTACAATCATAAAATCATTTTAGGTTGGAAAAGACCTTTAAGAACATCGAGTCCAACTGTAAACTTAACACTTAAAAAAACACTTAAATGTAAACATACTTAACAAATCCACCACTAAACCATGTCCCTTCCAACAGAAATATTCTATTCTATTGATCACCTACATCAATGAGACATTGGCCTCCACTCAGTCTTCAGTCTGGGGAAGACCATGGGCTCACCAACCAGAGAAATTCAGGCACAGAGCTACAGACTGAGATGCAGTCCCTACAGACAGTGCAAATATAACCAATGTAAGGCGCTTAACAAGAAAACAGCCTCCACCTTGCAGCATAGTTCATCAAGATAAGAGATATAGCCAGAGAGACCCAGGTTGTGGCTTGCCTGAGCAGCAGGTGTGGGGCAGCATATAAGGGGAGTGGGTTAGTGCACATCCCTGGGTCCTGCTCTAGGTTGAGGTGAAGCCAAAACACAACTGCATAGCAGTTTGGAAGTGCACTGTGGTTTGTCAGTTTAAAGGAAGCCTAGATGAATTGACCAAGGCCAACATCAGAGCTTGAATTCAGCAGTATCCATGAATCTGCTTAATGAATCTTCATTAACAAATCAATCTGCTTCCTAGGACTGGAAAGGCGTCAGAAGGAGCAAGCCACACCAAACTTCATGAGCATCACTGTGGCAGAGCATGGTCTGGGCCCCAGGCAATGGAAAGGCTGGTCAGAAGGTGTTAGGGTGTTAGGAATAGGTTATAAACCCCTGGCCTTTAGTTACTGAGTAACCAAAGACTGAACAGCAGATCACTCATCTGACCTCTGCATGAGGAAAAGTCATGATCCCTAATTTGTACTGGAAGCACCGCATGAATGCTACTGCATGGTTGCCCAGGGCACCAGGAGATACGGGTACGTCCTTCTGAAGCACAAAGTTAGTGAGGCAGTGTGTCCTGCAATTAAAAGGTAGGAAAGCAAGATGTTTAACCCAAGAAGAGTCATTCAGAAAGAGGATTAATTCATGATTGGTGTTGTATGACCCTCCTCCACAGACATGCTGTGTAGCCTATATGGTCAGCATAATACTGCAGCATTTGAAACCTCTGACAATAACGTGGCAGAGCGCAGCTGAGATATCCTGACTGAGCCAGGATGAGTGCTTCCAATGGTGAACACTTACAGAGGGACTCACAGCGAGTGAGAGTGGGATGAAGGCGGCCACCACCTCCTGCAGAAGAGCTGAAGGAGCCTTTCCCAAGCAGAAGCCTACAACCAGAGCACAGCCAGCCAGAACAGCAATGTGATGGGGAGAAATATGTAAACATGACATCTGTAGAGCCCATTCCTCCTTCAGGGAAGTGCTACAGTCCGTCTGTGACAATAATGAGTCTCTTCTCTAATCACTATGTTTTTTTTTCCCCCAAGAGCCATCAGACATCTCTGGTGATGGTCCTAGGTGCACTGGTAGTGGAGGACAAGAGCTGCAGCCCTTCTGAGTATGGGATATAGCACTCTGACTCATTGGATGTAAGAGGCAACCCCATCACCTACTCCCCACTGTCCTGGCTTCTCCCTACAAAGTCCCATCTTTCTGCAGCAGCCCCAACCTTCTGCTGGGCCATTTCATTCTCACCTACATACTTCAGGGCCATAACAGGACAGGCTTGTATTTTATGTTTGTGCTTTGTTTCTCAGCCCCGCTTTCTCATCAGCATTTGAGAGTTTGGATTTTGACCGCACCCACATATGTATACGTATAAAACTCTAAAGGTCTAAAGGCTTACAGCTGGGGAGGAAAATTTGGCTTTGAGTTTATCTATCTTCCTCATTGTAGATATATTGCCTATTTCCAAAAGCTGTAACTAGAATTAGAAATAACTATTTTTTCCTGTGGTCTTTCATTTTCCAGACCCCACTAAAGCTCCCCAGGCTAATAGCTCTTGTATACAGTCTATGCTGTATAGAAACATACAGTGATTATAGCATATGAAATCTGCAGCATTTATAGCAGTGTTGACTCTTGCATGTCTATGGCAAGTCTCATGGCACCCATCCATACTTTTCCATGTTCAGCTCCTGGTGATAAGGATTGACAAGAATTTTAGCACTAATTTTGATGTATGCATCTAGTCTTCATTTGTAAAAATTGCTTACAATTATTCTCTTCTGAATTCCAAAGACTCAGATCATAAGTAGCTTATATTTCTTTTTTGAAAAATCCCATAACTGTTAAACCAACATTGTGATCATCTGGGTGTTTGTCATATTGTTTATTAATGTCTGGAATTCACATGTGTATGTCATTTAAATTTTCTGCAACAAACCAATGACAACACACTGAGGAGGCATCTTTTTCACCTGTTTTTAGAAAGGAAGCTGAGCAACACTTTGGTGGCAAAGGGAGAACAAGCCTGGTGTGACACTCACAGCATGTCCAAGGTGTCCTCCTAACCCAGCCCTTTCAGCACATCTGATGGCCTGGAAATCTAGAGAACAATGCAGAGAGACACTCAGAAATTTGGATTTCATCCTCTTCCTCATGCATCAGCATTTTGCTGCTACTGATGTTTGTGGTGTATAATTCAACTTCTAGTTGTCTCTGAGTGTTATCTGGAGTACCCACACATATCTGGCAAACGATGGAGCCAGCAGCTACACTCTGACCATGGGAATGACAGTTGACATCTGTTTTCTTTAATGCTCTTTACTGATTATATTTCTTACAGCTTTTTTTTTTAATTGATTGAACATGTCTTCAGTTTCCTCTTTTCACGTGTCACAAAATCACAGAATCACAGAATGGTAGGGGTTGGAAGGGACCTCTGTGGGTCATCTAGTCCAACCCCTCTGCCAAAGCAGGCTCACCTACACCAGGCTGCATGGGACCTCATCCAGGCAGATTTGGAAGATCTCCAGAGAAGGAGACTCCACAACCCCTCTGGGCAGCCTGTTCCAGTGCTCCGTCACCCTCAGAGTGAAGAAGTTCTTCCTCATGTTCAGCTGGAACTTCCTATGCTTCGGTTTGCGCCCATTGCCCCTTGTCCTGTCGCTGGGCACAGAAATACATTTCAGAAAAACAAAATTAGAGAAGAAAGAGAGGACTATGAAAAAATTCCCCTTTTCTTGCCATTGTAACAAGGGAGGATGAATGAAAAGGAGAGGCAAAGAAGGACTGCTTCTGTGCTTTTTTATTAGAAAAAAAAAAACAACAATAAAAACATTAAAAAGCTGAAAATGAAATGTGCACGGTCTCCTGTGCATTGGTACAGCCTGTAGGCACCACCAAGGGTCAAGTTCTTCTTGTCAAGGCAGTTTCTAATGCCTGGACCTTTTTGCAACATCAAGAGGTGCTATTTGCTTAACAAATGTACCAACATGTCGTCACACCTATTAGAACGCAGCTTCTGCTGTATTTCACTGAATGAACAGTGAGGAAAGTGGCAATGTTTCTTGTCTAATATAAGAGCACATGGCTTGCTGCTGGACAAACGGGGATCGGTGCTTTTCCAAATGCAACATTGCCAGCAGGGATGCTGCTCTCAGAAAGTAAACCTCCTTGACTGCTTATTTAAGAAAGAGCGGACTAGTAAGAAAATTGGCAGGGATCTCCAAGCAAACATGTTAAAATTGAAAGCCAGTGTACAAAGAGATACGTTTTGTAGCGCAGCAAGAAGTCTCTAAACCAGTTAATTACTGAAGTTTCGCAAGAAAAATAGTGTTTATAACTCTTGGTAAGTTGTGTCAGTGTTTATGAAATCATTTTGGTTAGTGTTTTTTACTCATTTTCTCTAATGTTTGCTAAGTTTTCGCATATGTTGTTGTAAATCCAGAGAGCACCACAGTGTGAATGAGGAACTTTGTTTAAGTGCTTTGCAGTATTTTACCTGCATCCCGTTTCTGGTAGCTACTGAGAGGTCTGGGATTGCTGAGCGTACAGAGCTGGCCATGCTCTAAAGGGAAAATAAATTAGTTTCACGTAAATATATCAAGTCATTTTTTTCAAGGGTGTAAAGCCTCAGTGCGACTGAAGGTGAAGAATGACAAAACTGGGACCTGCGATTTTTTTTTCTCCAAATGTTTTAATTACTGTGTTGAAGTGTTCACCAAATTCAATAAGTAGGGTGGCGAAAATTAAAGAATGGATCTTTCTTTCAAATCTATACTGCAAAAAAATAATCCTAACTATTCATAATGATAAGGCTTGTCATTGAAACTTGAAAAATAATAGAGCTTGGGGCCTCATAGGTTAATGATAACTCTTCCACGAGCATTTTGTTCACTATCTCAATTATAAGTCCACGTGCTTTATCTTTCACATACATCGCTAACCCCTTCTAATCTTTAATGAACAGATCTGTCTTAATTCAGTAGCTATAGAGCTCTTTGTGGAAGAAGCAAGAATTTTGTTATCAGCTCTAGGACTACAGAAAGTTACTTCCTGGGGATATAGAGCAAGTGAGCAGAAAGCTCAGCTGCTGTGGGTACATCAAGGGTGGATATGATGGAGGAGTTTTTTCCAATTTAAAAGCAAGCGTCTTCACATCTGTATTGAGTAAGGCCACTGGCTTTTTTTCTCAGGTGATGGTGGATTTTTTGCAGCTGCTGTGCCCTTTCAGGAATCTTTATCCGCTTTTTAGCTTCGATAACTCTGCTGGCCTGAGTTTGAAGTTTGCTTTCTACCCTGCTTCTGCTGAATGTTTCTGTACGGTTTATTTTTGTCAGCTTTGTTCTTCTGCCTACCATGCCGTCCCTGTTCTCCCTTTTACCAAGACTGACAATAACACCTTTCTGTAGAGATTTCAACAGAAATTTCTCATCAAATGGAATTTTTCACAAGAAGTACAATGTTTTGTCAACTTTATTTTTTTTTTTTAACTAGGAAACCAGAAAAGTATAATAATTTTTGTATTTCTGTAGGGAAATTGTTAGAGCTGTTTTATAAACTGATAGTTTTCCATTGAACATACCAATGAATATTTTTCCCCCCTTTGAAATTTTTCTAGACAAAAAGCAGTTTTGCAGCAAGCACTTGCTCTTCTGCTTGCAGCCTATTGAAGCTCGCTGGATGACCCTGGTCTTTTTAATTATTGCTTTATCCCCCCTCACCTTGACCTAACTATGCCCTGGCAGGGATTGTTTGCCTACCTCTAACTGATTTACAGCAGATGTTCGTTGTAATAAATTATATCCTACTTCCCCCAGCTCCTTTTTCTCTAGAGGTGCTTGAACGTTTTCAAATGAAAAGTCTCTCAATCTTAAAAGGCATTTTTTTCAAAACACATATTTTGAAGGTTTATGAATATTTTCTCTCTTTTCTCCACTTATACTGAAAAACAAAGGCTATGCTTTACTCTTTTCCTCTATTTTTGCTGTCCTTTTGCTACTGGAAAGAGTTGCACTAAGGGGAAAAAACAAGAAAAGAGAAGGTGAAAAAAAAATGTGACAACAGAAGAACTGTGGAAAAAAGTGAATAACTGAAATAGCTCATTGGCAAAGCACATGGAACAAGAAGGAAAAAAAAAAGTCCAACCCTGACATGTTTTAATTTTTCCCTGTTTTTCCACCAGTTCCCTGTTGACATCATCAAGCAACCATTTGGTACTTGTTTTATGTAGCACGTGCTAGGCAAGGGGAATGACTTCGTACCTCTAAAGCCAAGCCTTTGTTCCACCAGCTATTTGCGCAGATGCTGCCGCCAGCGCTCCAGCCATGCTCACAGGGACCAACCTCCACCACTGGCTTCATGCATCCTAAAAAGCAGTGGGAGAATGACTGGGAATGTGAGGACCCAACTTGAAAGATGTTTCCTACCTTAGAAATGGGCTGGAGATCGGAGGAGATATCCTGAGGCAGCGATGCCCCAAAAGCGCTGCTTTCCACCCCAGCTCTGCTGCCAGGGTCCCCATGGCACTGCTTGGCCAACACAACTTACCTCAGCAGATCAGGTGTGATTTCTAAGCCTGGCCACTTCCAGGAAATGCTGTAACCGATGCTGGTTTGTCAGAGCTTCTGTCTTTGAAATAATAAGCAGAGACACACCATAAACAGTACAAGGTGCTAAAGGAAGACCTTTCCTATAGTAGTCCTATTTTGTTCCTGGTGGGTACCTTAATATAATGATATAGGTTAATAGTGCATGTGAGACTTACATGAAGGCTATTTCAGATGAGTTAATTGCCAACACCTTAAGCAACGGCACTGGTCAGTGGATATTACTTCTGTGTCTAACTACTTCCACCAGCAAATGGCAGAGTGAAATTCAAGGTAATAATTTTTATTATTTTTTTATCACTATGAAGTCATAGGCGAACCAGAAAATCTGAAGATGCAGCATCTTCTTTCCAACATGGCATATAGGCAGGACTGTCCCCAGAAGTCAGTTTTAAGAGAGAATAAGCATTTCTGCAGTGGGTCCTTGCCTTAGGAGTCAGTGACCTCTGAAAAGCAGCGAAGCCTGCAATTGTCCTCCTACGGAAAGCACAGTGAAGTCCCCATCCTGCAAACACACAGGGGTTTAGTTGTGTGCGTGTGTGAGTGTGTGTGTGTGCTCGTAGTGCTATGGATTTCCACTGACAACTCTCATGTAAACTTCATTTTATTAATTACATCTGTGGGAGCGAGGGGTCAGCTCTACAAAATGTTATTGTTTCTTCTTGCCATTGTAGCTAGCTGAGAATTTACATTTATATTTTAGCCAAGGTAGATCATATAAAACAAATCAATTAAGAAGCCCGAAAGAAACAAAGAAAGTAATGTTGTTAATGATGGGGAGTGAACCACAAGACAGAAAGAGCAAAGCCTATATTCCAGAAACAAGCAACCAAACAGGCTTTCTCTTACTTTTACTAAGGACCACAGAGTTTGATCCTCAATTCCTTGACAAAATGGCATAAAGGGAGTTTTCAAACTCCTCCGTTCCTTTAAGAACACTATCCCTCTAATTTCTAAGGTACCTCTTCAACCCTGCTGCACCAGCCCTGGAGTAAATCAACGCTGGTACCCTGCAAGTATCCCACAGACAGCCATGTAAATCTTGTGTTATAGCAAAAGAGAGGGAAAAAAACAGGTAAAACTACTTCAGGACTACCAGGTAGCCACAGCTGGCGACACACAGGCATTCAGGCAGGTTGCCCTGCTGTTGCAGGGGCACAGGGTGCAATATCATCTCCTCCTCAGAGGAGGGAAATCATACACTTTTTAACTAAAGCATCACTACGTAGAAATAAAGGGAGGAAAATACACTCACCAGAGCAGCGAGGGAAGGAGAGGGCAGGGTTGAACACAGGGCTGCTGCTCAGACTTTTCAGCGCTCAGACTTTGGAGCCCCCGGGCAACTTGTGTTTCCAGGCGTCGCATATCTGATTTCAGCCTCAGCCACGGGCAGGGGAAGGGTTAACAGGAGAAGCAGCACGTTAACTGTATCTGTGGAGATTATGGCATGTTTATCCAGTGTTCAGATTTCCTGTCTGAGTGTTTGGATTTCCTGAAATCCCTGCTATCAGCCCAAGTGCTGTCCACTGAGCAGACCTTTTTTTCTCTCTCACTTTTTTTCCCCCCCTTCTTTTTTTTTTTTTTCACTTTGCTCACATGGTAGGTTTTCCTTCCTGCTCTCTTTCCAGTTGTAGTGCCTGTGTCTCCTCACCGGTCAGGACATTTATGGATGCAGATCAACACTCTTAGACTCCAGAACTCTGGGGATCACTGTACATTGGATTTCCCTTTTTATTACTATTCTTTTATTTCACATTATTTTATCTTTTTGTGGCAAGAAAATCTGAAGAATTATGCTCTTTTTCAACTGCCCATGGGAGAATATGTTTTGGTCTGAGATGGAATCATGGCCTTAGGTTTGAGGACCAAATCTGGAATGGGAATTCAGACCGCACGCGTCCTGGTGAGTTACAGAGCGTTGGGGCTGAGCGTGGTTGGTAACGAGCAGCTCTGAGACGGGGACAAAGGCTGAGCGCATCCATTCAGTGTGGCTGCTGAGCAAACTGCAAAAAGCAGATGGGAGAAGCTGAAGTCAGAACCTCTTCCAAAAAAAAAATACTGAAGTCCACTTTTAATTCCTAAAAATACACATTGGTCTACAGCCTAGGTAAACTTTATGGTAGCAAAATATGTAAGGCCAGATTCTGTGAGTCCTTACTCACGTAAGTAACTTTTATTCATGTAAACAACCTCAGTGACTTTAGAAAGCGCTCATGTGAGAAAAGACTTGCAGAATGGGGCCCACATTGATTAAACTGCAACTTTTCAATCCCAGCAAAAATTAGTTTTAAAAGAAAGATGAGAATTTTCTGAGTGTCTTTGCATGTTTCTTTGGCATTTTATGTTTTATTGTAGATCTAGAATTAAGTTTTAAGAAGAATCCATGTGCCAACTATTTCTCCTATTGTCTCTTAAATAAGTTTGCAGTAGGAGTGAAAATGTATTTCATGCAGCAGTGTTCCGGGAGGCCAGAAAGGGGCTTTCTGTTGTTGGAGGGAAAATGCTGAGTGCTATGCTGCTCTGAATGAACTGGAAAGCTGCATTCAGATATGAGGCTTAGCTCAGGTTTCTGCTTCATTTCTGGATGTGAGAGTCCATGACGGCGTTATTAGCTTTAGGTGGTTTTAGTTAAACTGCAGTCACAAATGCCATGAGTTGACCAGTCTCAAAACCAGTGACTCAGCATTTGAAAAGAAAAAGTCTTCTTTTCAGACGTCTTTGAAGCAGATTTCATTGCTGGCACCCGTGGAAGTATTGCTGGAGTAAGATGTGGAAGATAATGCATCATCACTATTGCAACTTTTGTTCTGTCCCATAGCTAGAGGCTGCAGTGGCACTGAACATTCCTAAGCTGCTCCTTGGAGCTGCTCCAGGGATTCAGTTCTCTAATTTTAGGAAAAAAGGCTTGATTCAGAAATTACTTAGATGCTAGGAAACATCTATGGGGAAAACAGCTTTCTGTAGTAATTTTACTTTAGCCCTGATTTTCCTTGGACTATTGAAAATGTCCTGATTCCAGTATATAATACTGCGTGTCAGTCAGGAGACTTTAACATTTAAATTCTTGAGGTTTAGCAGGAGAGAGCACTTTCCTTTTTTATACCAACAAAGGGAAGGAGCCATTTTCCAAATTCTTTGCAGAGCTTCCAAATCTGAAGTTTTGAACTAATTGCCTGGTGTGCCAGCTTTCCACAGAACCGTTTGAATGTGATGCTGCTGCTCTTCTTCAAGGCTTTCTTTGGTATCAGTGGAAGGTTCATGTGAGACCAGCCAGACCAAATCTGTGTCTTTTCTGCCTGCAAGCCTTCAGGAATTCAGTTTTAATTATTAACACAGGGCAACACTGAAACCAATGGTATTTTATGTGTTGAAATGCTGGTTCTTGCTGTGTACGTAGGTTTGTGCTCTCATTGTAGGGGACTGACCCACAAAAAAATAAAAGCAAGGACCAGGAAACCCTCACCTGAGTCAGACTGGACTGGGGTGCTCTGCCTTGCAGTTAACGTGCAATTTGGTGGTCTGTGGTCACAGACACGATTAAACTGGCTATGGCAGACATGTACTCTTCTCAAAGCTGGCAGAAGAGTCAAAATGTTGCCGACGATCAGTGAATCGCAGAAAATACAGAGTGCGGATGAGGATTCAGGGGAAATAGGAAGACTTTTCTAGGTCTATCCTAACCTCCTAGCTCTGGAAATTTTGTTGCCTTTCCAATGAGCAGGATGCTTGGGACTGGGTCGATTGTGGGGTTTTTCACCCTTTTTTGCAGGACTGTCAGAACTCTCTAGTTTCAGTTAGGTTGGAAATGCTGTGGGAATAGTGTTTCTGGTGGTATTTTGGTATTTCCTCTTCTGCTCACGCCCAGACCAGGAAGTGCAGAAGCACAACCTTCAGCTCATTGTGTACGTGTTTCTTTTTATAAACCTGAATTCTCTTCCCTCCCCCCCCGCCCCTTTTTTTTTCTCCTGATAGCCCTCACACAGGTTTAAGCTTCTATTTGCTTTAGTCTGTGGGAATTTTTTTATCTCTTCATATAACCATACCAAGCACTACATAGTTCCTTAATAAGTGATTATCACCTTAGTTTTGAATTATCTAAGTGCAATATTCCCAATTCAGCTACCCACGGCCAATAATGTTAATGTGCCAATATACCCCAGTAGCTGTTTCTGCTGGCATTTACTGCTGTACCTTCAGCAGTGTGAGGACTAACTGTCCGCTAAGACCTATCTACTCAGTTGCCCATGAAGAAATTCTGCAAAAGATCATTTTTTTGGTAACCAGCTGCACCACTAAACTCTCTAAGGTTAGACACTTTATGTTTTAATATTCTTTCCCTCCCTCTTTTTCCCTTTCTGCATCAGTGAGGAGGTTCGACTCATGCGCCCTCACTGCATGTGTCCAACTCACTCACCATCACGACTGCCAGTCCTCCTGTCTTTCTTGCTGTTGTTGGCAAGTATGGATAAACAGTTTTGACAGGCATAGAGTCCTGCAGAGCTAACTTCATACGCACAGTGATGTTTCTCTGCTCAGATGATAAATGGACCAGAGGAACTAAAGCACTTTCACTGAAACTATTCCCCACATGTAAAGTTTTTAATCCCTCCTTTTTGCGCTGTTTTCTGCAAAAACCAAAGAGTGCAATTTTGTTTCATACCTGAGCAAACCAGCCACATTTGGATTGCAGCTGTTCCCTCAAGACTCTTCTAGCCACCTTGTAGAGTCTAGTCTGCCATTTTATAAATGAAAATAAACCTACGATGGACCTTAAAGTTCACCTATGGCAAAATAATTACCTGTGGTTCCACTTGGGTCCACTCTCACAAGCGCTACACAAACAGCTATGCCAGTTATGTTTGGAAACTGTCCCCATGCAGGACCAGGTTTGTAAGACAACTTGCTCCTCAGTGGCTTCATAGTCCTCAAAAATACAAGGAAATGCAACGAAAGGGAAGTTAATTTACTTCACTAAAAACTCCATAATTTAAGAAGATTTAAGTAGAGGCAATCGCATTACTGAGGGTTTTTGAGCTCAGTGCTTGTTTTGGGGTGGTTTTGTTTTTCGCCTCTCTCTTGGGCTTTGGGGAGCTGCAGTGCTTCAGAGAGCAGGCATGAGGTGGGGGAGAGAATGGCAGTGTGGTTCATTATTTCTGACACTGATTAGCAGCAGGGCTCAGCCTGGGCCACATATCGCGCTCCTCCCATGCGGTGCCCACCAGCCAAGCTCCATCCATGCCAAACAGAGCATAGCATGAAGCTCCTTGCGCAGTCCCCCCCGAACTCCAAAGCCAGGTTCAGCTGCGCCAAGACGCAGTGATGCTTTTTGTGTATCCTCCACTATCTCGGCTGGAGTTAACAAAATCCATCTGCCTCTGTGAGTCAGCAGAAAAGTATTTGGTTTTTATAAGAGTTAAGGGACATAGGCTAGGGCAATGTCAAAGTGCAGAAGTCTTCCCCCCGCTTAGTGTTTGCACAACGCACACAGAGAGGAGGTCGCATTTTCAGTTCCCATTCACCAGACAAGCTGATTTACACCAGTGGAGGACTTGGCCCATGGTGTACATGGCCATGGCTGTCAAACAAGGCTCCTTTCATCAGCGGTAAATGTGAACAAATGTGCAAATGACAACAACCAGCACACACCGCGATGCGGTGGCTGCTAGCAGTTCAGAAAAGTCGAAAGAAAACTCTATTTTCTTCTCATCAAAAGCAAAATGAGGAAGCCTCCCCCCTCCCCTTCCGCCCCCACCGCTACCACCCTGGCTCAAGCAAGTTGATCCGTAGGTATTTGTGTGGGGGTTTGTTCTCAGTGGTTAACCACATAACAATTTGAAGCATGTGGTTAACTCAAAAGAAACTGCTTTTAAACGTTTGCAGACTGTAATTGCGTTAGGGAGAGAGGAGTGCTGGCCAGGGCTGCTGGCTGCCCCGGGGGTGGCAGCAGGAAGCCCTGAACATCCCACAGCAAGGTCTCACAAAGAGGGAAAAAAAAATGATTTTATCTCTAGGAGCTTCTCTTCTTGATGATGCTCTGCAACCAGGGCTAGATGTCCCCCACCTCTGTTTCGTGTCTTTATTTGGTCTGTTAGGGTGAAACACCCATCAGGAAACAAAACAGAGAGAAAACGGGTGGTGATGAGGGCAAGGGCATTTCGGCACGCAGCTTTCATAAATAAAGCCAGAGGAAAAATAACAAACAAATTGGAAAAGATTTGTCGCAAAGCCGAGCGCACCTGAGACCCCGGGCAACGTGGGGCTGGAGAGCCAGGCTCCAGGGGGGACAGCAAGGACCAACCCTGCTCAGGGTGGTAAAATGCCCCATTCGAGCTGTTCCATCCTTCAAACTCAAATTTGTTGGGCATGGAGGAAAGGCTGGAGGGAGGATATGTGCGAACAAGACATGAGCAGTTGTGCTTGTGGGGGTAAAGGTCCCACCACCCACACGGTGCCATAGCGCTCGTATTCACAGAGCCACGGGGCTACAGTAACATCCAGTTTTAAAGAATTTAAAGAAACCAATAAAAATGAAGATTGTGACACTTCCCCATGGGAGGACATGCCCGTAAGACATTCTGCAAGTGGTTTGTGACTCCCAAAGGTCACAGGCTTTTAATTTCCATCCATCTCCAGTGCATCCTCGGTCTGTGATTAGGAGAGCCTCTCTCTGGCTGCAAACAGACATGCTCCTAAGTGTTCATTGTGCAAATAAAATTGTGCAATTAATCTTCTTCACCCAGCTGCAAGCCTCATTTGTAATTCAGCAGGTAAAAATACCGTATCTGCACAATCATCAGAATGGCACCTGATCTAGGAAAGCAAACAACTTTTGGAGTGTGGCCTTAAGCTTGAAAATTCAACCTGCTTTGGAGGAAGGGCAAATAAGGCCTTGCCATGTCTTCTCTCCTGGTTACAGTGGCTGGAGCTGTGCCCTTGTAGCATAGGGATGGGGTGGCATTGCAGCTAGAAAGCGAGCTATGCCTCAGGATCCTGGGAGGATCTGCAACCACATGCATTTCTCCATACGTATTCTTCAGTCTGGGAAGAAAACAAACCAGCTTTTAGTTAACGGCTGAACGACAGCCCTGGCATTGCCACCTTCTGGCACTGAATTATGATGTGACCACAGGCAAGTCACTGCATGGCACTACCGAGATCAGCAGCAGGAGAAGCATGGCTGGCTCCCCCTTTCTGCTTGTGCATCTCTGGAGTAGGCAGAAGGGAGCATGGAAGTGGGAAATGCAGAGCACATGGCTGATGTGCTCCTCCAAACTACTGAGGCAAGAAGAGGGAGATGTCTCCTGCCAAGGCTAGCACAGCTGCCTGCCCTTTTTACAGCAGCTGGCCAAATGCATAGAAAGCAATTTTGTTCTGGCCAGCACTGCCAGCCAGGGAGGCAGCAGGACATTTCAGGTGCTAGGAAAAGCCTTATGGTATCTAGCTTCAGCATAACACCAAGCCCTTAGCATAATACTATGGTTCTATACAATAACGTAAAACCATCTGAGCCAACAATTCCAGGATCCTTTCTCCAGCAGTGACTGATGTATGTGTAGGATGCAAGAGTTGAACAGGGAGGACATGTAGCAGTATTTTCCCAGATGATGGTCCCAGCTTATCAGGATCTCACCTGGTGGATTTTCTGAATCAGAGCTCACACTTGGGATGAACTTGTCCTGCAGATCTTTGCAACAGAGATTTGTAGGCTTTTTTCTACTCAAATTAACAAGTGTTTTAAACATTAAAAAAAAAAGGCTTATATGGGTACAAAAAATTGGTGGACAAAAATGGAAAGCTAAATTCTTGTAAGGAAATTTGTCCTGAATTTACAGCTATTCAACCATTACTGACAATGAGGGTCCAATCCTAGTCTCCTACCTGATTTATGGTAATGCTACAAACTGAATTTAGTCGACATTCCATATTTATTTGTGGGCAAATAAAATCTATGCCAGCACCTTGGAACTCCATCATATTTGAAAAGTCATGGCAGTCAGGTGAAGTCCCCAGTGACTGGAAAAATGGAAATGTTGCACCCACTTTTACAAAGGGAAGAAAGGAGGACCCTGGGAACCACCAACCTGTCAGCCTCACCTCTGTGCCTGAGAACATCATGGAACACATCCTCCTAGAAGCTATGTTAAGGTACATGGAGGACAAGGAGGTGATTCAAGACAGTCAGCATGGCTTCACCAAGGGCAAGTCCTGCCTGACCAACCTAGTGGCCTTCTACAATGGAGTGACTACATCAGTGGACAAGGGAAGAGCTACAGATCCTTCTCTCTAAATTGGAGAGATATGGATTTGATGGGTGGACTGTTTGGTGGATGAGGAATTGGCTGGGTGGTCACATCCGGAGGGTAGTGATCAATGGCTCAATGTCCAAATCGAGATCAGTGATGAGTGGTGTCCCTCAGGGGTCTGTACTGGGACAAGTGCTGTTTAATATTTTCATCAGCGACACAGACAGAGAGATCGAGTGCACTCTCAGCAAGTTAGAAGATGATACCAAGCTCTGTGGTATGGTTGACATGCCTGAGGGAAGGGATGCCATCCGGAAAGACCTGGACAAGCTTGAGAAATAGGCCTGTGTGAACCTCATAAGGTTCAATAAGGCCAAGTGCAGGATCCTGTGCCTGGGTCAGGGCAACCCCTAGTGTCAATACAGGCTGGGGGATGATGTGATTGAGAGCAACCCTGCCAAGAAGGACTTGGGTGTACTGGTGGATGAAAAGCTGGATATGAGCCACCAATGTGCGCTCATAGCCCAGAATCGCAGAATCACAGAACCAGAGAATGGTAGGGGTTGGAAGGGACCTCTGAGGGTCATCTAGTCCAACCCCTCTGGCGAAGAAGGGTCGCCTACAGTAGGCTGCACAGGACCTTGTCCAGGAGGGTCTTGAATCAGAGAAGGAGAATCCACAACCTCCCTGGGCAGCCTGTTCCAGGGCTCCGTCACCCTCAGAGAGAAGTAGTTCTTCCTCATGTTCAGCTGGAACTTCCTATGCTTCAGTTTGTGCCCATTGCCCCTTGTCCTGTCGCTGGGCACCACTGAAAAGAGTCTGGCCCCATCCTCCTGACACTCACCCTTAAGATATTTATAAGCATTTATTAGGTCCCCTCGCAGCCTTCTCTTCTTCAGGCTAAACAAGCCCAGCTCCCTCAGCCTCTCCTCATAGGACAGATGCTCCAGTCCCCTCATCATCCTCCTCGTAGCCCTCCGCTGGACTCTCTCCAGTAGCTCCTCATCTTTCTTGAAGTGGGGAGCCCAGAACTGGACAGAGTACTCCAGATGGGGCCTCACTAGGGCAGAGTAGAGGGGAAGGAGAACCTCCCTCGACCTGCTGCCCACAATCTTTCTAATGCATCCCAGGATCCCATTAGCAAACCATATGCTGGGCTGCATTAAAAGAAGCATGGCCACAAGGTTGAGCAAGGTGATTCTGCCCCACTACTCTGCTCTGGTGAGACCTCACTTGTAGTCTTGCCTCCAGCTCTAGAGCCCTCAGCACAGGAAAGACATGGACTTGTTGGAGTGGGTCTAAAGGAGGGACAAAAAAGAGATCTGAGGGCTGGAGCCCCTCTCCTGTGAGGAAAGGCTGAGAGAGTTGGGGCTGTTCAGCCTGGAAAAAAGAATGTTCCAGGGAGACCTTATAGCAGCCTTCCAGTACCTGAAGGGGGCCTACAATAACACTGGAGAGTGACTTCAGACAAGGGCATGTAGTGATAGGGCAAAGGGTAAGGGTTTTAAACTAAAAGTAGGTAGATGATTGAGACTAGATATAAAGAAGAAATTTATTACTGTGAGGGTGGTGAAACACTGGAACGGGTTGCCCGGAGAGGTGGTAGATACCCCATCCCTGGAAACATTCAAGCTCAGGTTGGATGGGGCTCTGAGGAACCTGATCTAGTTGAAGAGATCTGTGCTCCTTGCAGGGGAGGTGGACTAGGTGACTTTTAAAGATCCCTTTCAACCCAAACTATTTTATGATTTTATGAACTCATCCGTTTATTTTATCTAATTTAGTGTCGAACTATATTGCTATTTTCCTTTTGCATTCAAATCCAAACAGTTCAGCAGTGACCCAAATTAATATGCTTACTGATGTAATCACTTACCTAATGGTATATTTCTCATAAAATGTGTAAGACTGCATTCTCTGCTGATGTGGGATATTGGCTCTATCCATTTGATCAGAGGCAGGTTGTAGTTGCATGTCATTTAATAACTGCTTCAGTAGGTGTCCTTTTATTCCTGTTCATAATTAGTAGCTGAGTACTTAGCAGAGCTTGTCAGGATCACAAATTACTACAATTCAGTAGTTATCTATATTCATGATCTCTACTTTGGTAGCACAATTTCTGAAGATATTTTATTAAAACTAGCAGGTACCATAATTCTACATTAAATGTAGAAATTTGAAATTATTATCAACTACCAAGACATAATTATGATGTTACACTTGTCCTAGATTAACGTCACAATCTGACTCCAGATTTAATGAATGGTAAAGTAGGTCTTAGACAGAATCCCAGATCTCACAGGTCATTTAAACTTTATCTTTTCTTTTTCCCTGTATTTATGAAGTTGTGGTTGAGAAGGAGCTATCATGTTCATATGTTGACCAGGATAGGGTTAAAAATCTACTTCTGACACAAGATGATTTACAGCTGGTATTTGTTCTCACCACCTAGACAGACAAATGGGATTTGGCTCATTTGGAACAAATTTCCTTACCATTGAGAATATTGACTTAAAGGGCGTCAGTAGCAGCAGGAACAAGGATAAAAAGGTGATTGCAAGTCATGTTTTCCTCCTGTACGCTGGAGTCATACAACAGCCTACCTGGCACCTGGTCTGAATTAGAGAAATAGCTCAACTTTTTAGATTCATGTTTTTCTTCCCCAAGTTCTTAGGAAGCTCAGAACAGTAATTACGCAGTTCCCCCTACAGGGTAGTATATACACGTATGCACATGGTATATCATAAACTCCTACGCTTTGTCCCTTCCACTGCCTTCAAGCGTAGAGAACAGCGTGGCTGTAGGGTTCCTCTTCAGCCAGAAACCTCCTTGCCTTAAGGATCATTTCTAAGACTAATTCTGCCCATTGTAAGACTGTTTCATTTTCCAAACAGCCAGAAGGCCCTAACGAGCTCCTTCTCAAGGCTGGTATCTGCAATAGGTCCGTGAGTCATATCGGCAGTTTCCTAAGCCAAGTCTTCCAGTTGCTACAACTTCAGCAATAGAGTTAGACTTACATGTAAACTCCTACAGTAGATTTGCACCATTAGGCAGATCAGGCACAAAAAGGGACACGACCCCACCTAGTGCGGCCAGATTTAGCCTGACCCTAAGGAAAACAAGGAGTCTTAGACAACACTTTTTCATGATGTTGGATGCTGAAGAAAACCTTAACGTACTAGGGAATCTTATTCGTGTTGTGATTTACATCCTGGGAGAAAAAAAGAACATATATCATAGAAATTTAGATCATTTAAGTGGAGTTTAAATAATGTGTCACTGAGAACTTTGTAATATTTTTAGCCTGATCTCTACAAATGAGGCTGATGCAACTGCACCATGTGTGCACGTGTCCCCCCAAGACTTTGAACACACGTTAACCAAGACAGATGGAGGAACAGAGGTCTCAAGTGCTCCTACACATTTTGGAAAAATAGGCAGATGGCTAGAAGGAAAAAACCACTGTTTGTAATCTCTGAGTATCACCTCCCCACAGGAAAAGCCACAACTGCTGTGAGACAATAAGAGAATTTCCACGGGAGTGCAGCTCTGTGCTCACCACAACTGGGGGAAAAGCTTCCACTGGTATTTGCCCTTCAGACTGGCTGTCTGGGGTTCCAGCTCTCCCCAGTATTCTTGGTGTTCAAGCAAATCTGTGTGTGCCAGCATGGCTTTAGGAGCAATAACAGTTAGGTGAAAGACACCTGTTGTTATTTATCCCAGTACTTAAATTCTCTCTCCTTGGAAGAAATACCTTCTTGCAATATCACAGGCCATTAAACCACCACGTTAATGTGAAAAGTGTTTCCTGGGAATAATAATATCCTGACATCAGTATTGCTTGCATATTAGTGCTGGTTGCTAGTATAGTGGCAACGTTTTTCTTAGACAAGCAATACCAGCAGAGGACCCTGGCCATTGTACATAAAGGCTTAAATCAGTAGTTTTCAAAAGCTGGTTGCCTAAAATTCAGAGCCTTAGCTTATACTAAAGTCCTGGATAAATTATTTCAATGTCCTTTTGAAAGCAAGGTCAGTTATTTCAGCCCCCTAATCAGGGTTTTTGTAGACAAGAGTTCAGCTAGCTGCCCATGGTTTGGATGGGTGTACGCTTTGCTGGACAAAGAACTGGCTGGGTGGCCAAGTGCAGAGGGTGGTGGTGAACAGAGTTAAATCCAGCTGGCGGCTGGTCACGAGTGGTGTTCTCCAGGGCTCAATTTTGGGGCCAGTCTAGTTTAACATCTTCGTCAATGATCTGGATGAGCGGATTGAGTGCTCCCTCAGCAAGTTTGCAGATGACACCAAGTTGGATGGGAGTGTTGATCTTCTTGAGGGTAGGAAGGCTTTGCAGAGGGATCTGGGCAGACTGAATCGATGGGCTGAAGCCAACTGCATGAGCTTCAACAAGGCCAAATGCTGGGTCCTGCACTTCGGTCACAACAACCCCATGCAACGCTACAGGCTTGGGGAATAGTGGCTGGAAAGCTGCCCAGTGGAAAATGATCTTGGGGTGCTGATTGACAGCCAGCTGAACATGAGTCAGCATTGTGCCCAGGTGGACAAGAAGGCCAATGGCATCCTGGCTTGTATCAAGAATAGTGTGGCCAGCAGGAGTAGGGAGGGGATCGTGTCCCTGTACTCAGCACTGGTGAGGCTGCACCTTGAGAACTGTGTTCAGTTTTGGGCTCCTCACTACAAGAAAGACATTGAGGTGCTGGAGTCTGTCCAGAGAAGGGCAACAAGGCTGGTGAGGGGTCTAGAGAACAAGCCTTATGAGGATTGGCTGAGGAAACTGGGGCTGTTTAGTCTGGAGAAAAGAAGAGGAGGCTGAGGGGGGACCTTATTACTCTCTCAATTACCTGAAAGGAGGCTGTAGTGAGGCGGGTGTTGATCTCTTCTCCCAGGTAACTAGTGATAAGATGAGAGGCAATGGCCTCAAGCTGCATCAGGGGAGGTTCAGATTGGATATTAGGAAAATTTTCTTTACTGAAAGAGTGGTCAGGCATTGGAACAGGCTGTCCAGGGAGGTGGTTGAGTCACCATCCCTGGAGGTGTTCAAAAAATGTGTAGATGTGGCAGTTCAGGATATGGTTTAGTAGGCATCGGGGTGTTGGGTTGACAGTTGAACTTGATGATGTTAGAGGTCTTTTCCAACCTGTGATTCTATGATTCAGCACTTCCTCTTGAATTTCCCAGGGCAGCACAATGTAACTCAGTCCTGAGCTGTGCAACATTTGTTTTTATAATTCAAAGGCCTTTCTAAATAGAAATCATCAGCTGGGCCAGATTGTTGAAGACAATTCAATTTGCATCTTGGAGAAAGACATTGGCTTCCCTTCAGAATGTGAACTTAGACAGGAAAAAAACTCAGATCCCCGGAAAGGTTTGCACTTTCGCTCCTTAGCACCTCCAGCCATCTTCAACGTGTAGTAGTTTACCATGTTTAGCAGGAGATGAGTGGTGGTCACATGCAGCAGGACTGAACAGTGTCATCCAGCTTCCACTCCAGATGCAAACTGCAGTGGGCTTTGCTCTGGTTCCCACAGACACAATGCAAGGGGGAAGAAGGACCACAGTGACTAGGCAGCATCTGTCTGAACGCTAGTAACACCCTCTCGTTTCGACAGTAGTTATCACAAGAAAGCATGTTTCTGCTTTGTCCTTTCCTCTGCATGTCAAAAACAAACAAGATCTTGGTTTCCCAGAAAGGAAATAAGTTCATTGTGGAATGCACTGGGCAGATCAGGTTCTTCTATGTACTGAAGGATACATATGTGGGATTTCAACATTTTTAAGCACTCCCAGGACATTAGTGCAATATTAATTGTGTCAGTTACTGCACTATTTTTGCACCAAACGGTAGACCTGATGTAAGGAAACCTGGCCTCATTTGTGCTGTTAATGTAGTCTTTCTTAGAAGCAGAAGCTATTTGCAAGATCATAATTTCCCTCGCAGACACTGTTTTTAATTGGAGAAGAGTTCTCTCAGAGGAGTAACAATCTTACTTCTGTTCACATCTGCGCAGTATTTTCCTGATTGGGAGATCAAGAGAAAGAGGATCTGAGCAACTGCTTCTCTAAGTAATAATGAACAGAGAGCTGTGCAGTAAATCATAACGTGCAATAAAATAAAAAACAAAATTTGGCTGGAGATTAATGACTGGAATGGGACTTACTGAATTAAATTGGATCAGATGTTCCCTGGAAAAAAATCTGAGTTAAATGCACAACACTTCATGGTTTTGGTTTTGTTTCTCACAAAGGAAGATTTAGCTTGATTGTTTTGTAACTACTCACAATTTCTAGGCCTTGCAGAGTGGTTTTAGGGGCCTGCAGGAGAGGACAGGCCCTGGCTGGAAACCCTGGTCCTGCTCAGGCAGAGGAGAGAGATGAACATTGAGCCCCCTCAACACACGATGCCACTAACTGCTGACGCATTACAGGGGACATCATGTTTTTTACAAGATATGTGAGCCTGACTTTTAGTTCCCACCTCCAGGGGCAGGTTCATGGCTACAGGTCTGCCACGGAGACAGATGCCCCTGAATTCTCAAAGCCTGCAATCAAATCCCAGTTGCACTTCTTGTGTTCCTTGTTAGGTGGTTCAGGTGCCTCCTTCTTACTGTGTCGTCTTCTGTGAATCTGCTTTTAAGCATCCAGCCTTCCAGATGTCAGCTAAAGACACTAGGGGCAGCTGACTCAGGCTTTTGAATTTCCCCAGGGACTGAGGCGCCCAAAACCTACACTTGGCTTGGGGTTTCAATGCTAGATTTGCTTGTGACTCCAACCTCAAGCAGCAAAACAGTTCATTCAAGAAACTGACTTAGAACTGTAAACCGGTGACCAGTATTGATATTTCCTGTTGGTGTTGGTGTTTTTTTATCAGAGATATCTCTTCTTTTGTCAAGATTTAGACTTGGTTCTTGGATATATCACATGAAGGAACTCAAAGCTGAATAAATTACCACTGATGGTGCTAGAGATACCAAAACTCCTTCCCCCTTTAATTAATTCTATTTGCTGAGCTGAAAGTGAAACAGATCCCTAACATGACAGATAAAAACGCCGACCTTGGTAGGCGCAATGCAGAAGGTAATGTACTCACCTGCCTTCTTGCCTGCTCTCAGGCACCTGGCAGCTCTACAGGATTGGCTTTACTGACTTTGCTTAATAAACTCAGTTTCCTTAGGCTTTTGTAAAAAATGGACTTAACATCAGTTGCCTAGAGCCAGAAGAAGAGCAAGGCTACGTTATTAAAACCCAGAATGCGATACCATTTTAAAATTCATCAAAGTGCTCAGAACAAATTCTCCAGATATTGGGGGTTTAGTCATCCCTGGTTTTTCTAGCTCATTTGGATAATTACCCCTTGAAATAGTTGCCTTTCTTTTTTTTCTCTCGTTTTTTAACACTGTCACTTGGCAAGTATTCACTGAGCAGGCAGCTCAGATCCACAGCTGCAGAAGGGCAGAAGAAACCTCAGGATTCCCACCATGCAATTCTCTACTTTCTATAATGTCAGCCAACCACATCTGAGTGCATCCAAAATAGTCATCTCACTGTCACTTGCTGAGCAACTCATTAGCCAGTTTAACTAATTAATACATTAGTAAAATTCACTTATTTGTGAAGAGATTTATTAAATAATAGGAGAAGTTTAGAGAGTGTGATGTGTGAGTTCTTCAGTATTTTTAGCTACCATCAGGGCATGGACACACGCAGTTTCAATGCTTTCCCACCCTCTTCAAAACCATATGATTTGATTGCTTCTGTCTCAGCATAAATTCACGCTGTCACCAAGAAAGGCAGTCCAAGTACCATCACATGAGCTTGATCAGGAAACAGATACACATGAAACTGAAAAATTGAGGTTATTTTTCAGCTGCATTATTCTTCTTTTGGTAAAAATATAAAACTTATGTGACAACATATAATTTTATTGCATTTTATTTGTGCGTCTTCTTCTATCCTAGAAAATCTAAAGATCATTACAACTTCCCATTAGACTGCCAGTGGAAGGTATGTCAGCATCCATGGTAATGCACCAATAGTTTTCTTTTCTGGGGATTTCCATTAAAAGTTTCATTTTTTAAAACTTGTTTACTTCTTCTTGGCACCTCTTCTTGAATGTGGAATTAGAGGGTTCATGCTTCTGCCATGAACCAAAGTCTGGTGTGCTCATCTTTTGTCTAGGGTCTCACGTACAGAGGCAGGTTTGATCACAAGGATATATATTCATCCTACAAATATATATGAAATATATTCATTGACTTCTGTGAGGCATTCAGACACAAGGACAATGCCAGACTTTATTAGTGCCTGACTAATCAATGCGGGCTAGAAGCAGGAGGTGTCCCACTTGCTTTGCTTGAGAGCTGCCAACACAGAGCAGAAAAGCTCCTGTAGAAAGGACATGGAAAACTCAGATGCACCAGATTTATCATACAGAGACAAGCTGATCTTCAACACGGCTACACCAGGTTTAGTTACCAATTTTTGCAATGAGTCCTTCCTAAAAATACATCCAGCAAATGTCTGATACTGAATTCAACCCACCATCAGTGGCTATTGAGAATAAGTGGGGGCAGTGACAAGTGGACTTGATGTCGCATTCACATTATATTATTAATCTATTACCCATATAACGTGTACACGCTATTTTGCTACAGACTAAGTATAAGTACTGAGTAAATAATTAAGCAGTGACTAACCTTACAGAGCAGGTGGGAAACCCTCTCATGCTTTATTAGCCCCTCACAGTCTTCAGAAATTGATTGTAAGTAACTCAAAATCTTGGACTGCGGATGGCAGCCTTGTCATCAAATACAAAATAATACCCTTGACAACATCAGTGAAAGGTCTTCAGAGGTCTGACACCAGGCAGCTGACACTCTGATTAGCTGCTGCCTCCACAAAATGAAAATTCTTCTCTGAGCCTAAGCAACAGCTGATGGATGCAGTTGGAAGCGATAAAAAGGTCACTCTTAAGTGGATCCAAGGAGATTTAAGTCACAATACCATCACCCTGAAGCCCTTAGACAAACAACAAAAGACAGGCTTCAAGACTAGAGTCTTTCACAAATCTCTTCGTCATGTATCTGTGTCTTAAAGAAAATTCACCTTTGAATAAGACTGAATAAAATTACGTAACAAATACGCTTAAGCCCTCTGGCCCTCTATAGTAATGTGTTGTAACATCGTACACCAACTGTGGTGATACATTACAAAACTATTAAGTCTTAGAATTATCACGTTTTGCAGCATGAACTCCTAAACCAGATCTAAGCTATCCAGTGCACCTCTTCTATAGCACTTGCATAGCCCAAATAACCTATCAATCATGCTCATTTCATAATCACATAACGATCATATGATGAGGGAGGAGAACTAATATCCATTCTAACAGTAATGCCATCTCCTAAAACTAGATCCTTTTTTAATCAGTTATTATTTCTAAGAGTACTGTCCAAGAAACTATCTGAATTTTTATGCTCATTTTCCATACATATTCAAACACATGGGTATTTCAAGAGGAATGGAAGAAAGCTCATACTTTGCCAACGTATTTTAAAGTTCAGTGGAATGACCTGAGGATTAATAACCCTCTCAGCCTGACATCAATCCAGTGTAAAACACTGGAATGGCTAATTCCAGGCACTATTCATAAAGAATCAGAGAAAAGTAATGCAATTCATGCTAATCAGGATGGAATTAAGGAAAATATATTTTATTTCAAGGAAGCTATCTTGATATTTTTTGAGGTTTTAAGTTTTCCTGAAAAATAATCTGTACTATTGATGGAACACTTCTGAACTTTGGTAGAACTTCTGTCACCAAACAACATTTTGATTAAGAAACTAGAGTTATCTAAAGTCATGACTGTAATTATTTAATAGATTAAAAACTGAGCAATTGGCATATATCAGAAACCTTTATAAATAGGGACTTCTCATCAAGAGAATGTGAGCCAGCTCTTCAGGGTCACTCCTGGGCTCTGTGCTGGGTTAGCGTAATTCAGTGATGACTCTTCCATTATTGCTTCTTTCAGGATTCAGCTTATGGCTGTAAGCATGTTAGTATTTTGACGGTGTATTTTTATGGAAGCACTTAAAACACATATAGCTAATGTATGAGATCAGGAGGGAGCTTCTGTCGCTTAGGACATACCAAAATCAAGTCTGAGGTGACTTGTTCACAGACAAATTTCCTCAGATTTGTTTCACTGAAGTTTGTTAGACCACATCTTAATAGCGTTATCCAAATCATGGATTAGAGCAAAGCCAAAGAACATATGTTTGTCACATCCTGTTTGAATGATACCAACACAGACGCAAACAGAACAAGTAGATTTTGGCACAATATGAAAGACATTTTCCTTAATCTCACAGTTTTCAAGAACATGTCAGTTATCACACGGACTGAGTAATTTAATTCTATATTTTGCCCATGAATATAGCTTCAATAGCCTTTGCAATATGTGATTTTGAAGACAATCTTTAGATTTGTAGGATATGCTTTTCAACTGAATATATATAGACTTGATTCCCTGTAGTTCAAATAATCTGTTTAATTTTTTCATTTGCAGGAAAAAAGATTTTTTTTACCTGCTTTATTTTAAAACTTCTTGGGACATAAAAGCTTTCTGCTCATTCATTAGCTGTAAATTGCAGAACGAAGCACTACCCTACAGCATTTCCAGATGAAGTAGTCTGTTTATACAGAAAGCACAAGAGCTATAATTACTACATGATCACATTTGTATGTCAAGGTCAGAATTCGGTGATTCATGCTATTGTTTGGACATAAAGGGAGTTAATTTTCAGCATGGTGGTGTACAACCACTATTATTGTTAAATCAGTGACTGTAGAAACAATATTAACTTTTGCTGGTTTGATTTTTTTCTAGTTAGGTTAACTCCGATTCAAGCACACAGGAAAGCTGGCTGGTTAATATTTGTCCTAAAGTATTCATTAGATATGCAAAATACGTATTTATATTATTGCTGTTCAGGTTGTGTATTCTACTACGCAAGGAAAAAAAATCCTCCAAAACAAAAAGCAAACCAAAACAGGTCATTAAATGGCTTGCGCATGAAATCACACACAGTTTAAGTAATATCAAATGCAGGTAATTAAAGTGTGTAAGCATATTTCCTGATCTTTTCCTCTCCTCTGCAAAATCCTTGCATAGGATTTTCTTCTTGACTAGTATCTAATATATTGGCCATTTTTATATTCTATTCCTGAGAATCCATTGGTTTTCCACACTATTTAATCAGTTTTAAAAGCTTAAAATTACGAGGATTCTACTCATTATATTTCTTAGTTAAGAGCTAGGATTAGTCAAGCACTTAGATTGTACCAATTAATTCAATATGATTGTACATACTTGTAATCAGTCACAAGAACAAATGCTTTCCTCATCTGAGGACTAATAGAATTTGCTATTGTATTATTGTATTGTATTGTCACCCAGCTGCCATTAACATCACCCTGTTCTGAGCTAGGCCGCTTTCTCTTACTTACGCCCCAACTAGTGTTTCTCTTTTCAGGTGTAGGTGTCCCCAGGTAAAAAGCAATCATATTTCCCCAGGTTTGCATTGTTCTTTATCTGTTCTGGGGTTTTATATCTCCTACTCATTCCCCACTCCCACTCACATACTGTCATGTATAAGGACTTTGCATAAATCTGATAGTGTTACCTTCACATTGCCGAGGGCGGTTGGGAAGCACTCTTTTTATTCGGGTGAGAAACAGAGTCAAGATGCCATCTTGACATAGCCCAAATTCTACTATTGTGCTTGGGTCAAGAGTTTCATAAAAGCTGTATGTAGCCTTGAAAGATTCTTTATCCAGACAAAACATTCACATGGGTGTAAGGACTGTGGAATTTGCCATCTGAACATTGCTCTAATAACTTGCCCAAGGTCACCGAGAAAGGATGTTAAACCAACATGAGCATCTTCGTCAGTAGGGGGGCATCATTTCTCTAGTGGAGCCACATATGTTTTCTTCTCAGCTTTGTTTCTCATTGATCAATCCTGATAACTTCAACCAACTCATTTTTTTTTATAAATGTGTTTCTGGAAATGAGTAGGAGTCCTAGAAAGTGAATAGAATCATAGAATCATAGAATGATTTGTGTCGGAAAGGACCTTTAAAGCCATCAGGTCCGACCCCCTTGCAATGTGCAGAGACATATTCAACTACATCAGGAAAATCACCCTGAGCCACTGAGATCTAACCACAAATGCTGGTAACACTGCCTATAGCAAATGGGTAATCAAATAATATTCAGTAGCTTATTATAGCAGATGTAAGGAGATTATGTAACTTTTTGCTCATGAAAAATAAATTACCATCAATTCAAAACAGAATCTACTGTAAATCATAGTTACTTGTGAACTTAAGTCATCATTTGATTTAGAAAGCAATGAGCCGTTACATATTTTTTTTCTTTTTAAACTAACATCACTTTGATTTGAATAGCATAAACCTATAATCATGAAGGTGACTGTTTTGCCTAAGGAGATGGATAATATCATTAAAAGGAACAGATGTGCTGTAAAGTTAAAAAAAGCAGACATGTCATCATGGGTTGAGCCAGATCCAGGGTGGCCAGTGGCTCTGATTTTGTTGTAGGACTGTGGTACTCAGCTGGCTGCTGGTGGAGGCTTTTCCCAGCCCATGGAAACCAGTACAGCACCCAGGTCTTCTTCTAACAACTTTTTCCTGCATGTAACAATATTGAAGCATAATATTCTTTGTTTAAGGCAGATACTTCTCCTCTTACACCCTTGTCTTCATATCAAAGGACACATCTCTTCCTTATGGGCAGAGCCCATAACCATTTCTTCTCTCATGCTGCCAAGCTGGTGGCATATCAGGTAGAATCTCAGTTCCTTTCAAGCCAGTATGTAAAAATCTGAAATCTGTGGGTTCAATAGATGTCTAGCCCTCCTAATTGCAAAAGAGCTCTCGAAAACAACCCTCCAAAGTATCTCAAAGGCTCAGAAACAGAAGGGAAAAGAGATACAGTAACATCCCATCCAAAAACTTTTATGTTGCAATTTTTAATTGAATCCCACGTGTCTTGGAGACAGGGATTATTCTATGTTATTTTTAATGTTAAGTGTTGGCAAACATCCAGACCCACAGGACATATTTGGAAACATAAAACAAACAGGACAAACCCCATAAACAAACTACAGTAGTCTCTGGGGAAATAGGTCAACAGAAGTAACAAGGCTTCTCTCAGAGAGAAGGAAAAAAAAAGACTTAGAGAAGGAGGTGGGCTTTTCCTTATGGAATCAAGTGGTGTGCTCAAATCGAAACACGCAGACTGGCTAAGCAAAGGGTGCGATCTGTAGGTGGCCTCTGTCCTGCTCCCCTTCTGCCTTGGCCCTTCTGTTCAATCCCAGTCTCATCCTTATGAGCTCTTGTCATGTCTCCCATTCTGCCAGCCTACCCAGTCCACATCTCTCTGTCTCATGTGGTTTGTCCCAGTCTCCTTGCTTTGCTGCCTCATCTTTAAAGCTAATGACTTCTGGGTAGCCTTCTCCTCCCTAGCACCGACATCTGGCCCCAAGCCCTGGTCAATCTTTTTCCACCTTGTCCCTTTGGACCTACCATGGAGATCAGCCCAGCAGGTCTCAAAATGAAAGGTATACCCCAGTCCTACCCACCTCCTCCAAAGGCTCTGCAGTGTCCCTATCAGCTTCCTTTCTCTGCAGCAACACAACCGGAAACATTATGCAATAAAATAGTGGAGAAGTCTGAAGAAAAAATGAAACAACATGTACAAGTCGCCATGCTGGCGACAGACGGAGCGCAGCTATCTCAAAGGGGAAAAAGGATTCTTGGCCACGAGCTGGCGGGGCTCATTGAGAGGGCTTTAAATTAGGTTCATAGGGGGAAGGGGACATCGTCCAGCTCTCTAGGGATGAGCCCAGGCTTGGCGTGCCAGGGTCAGGGGGGAGATTGACAGCCCAGCTCAAGTGTGTCTACACCAATGCACGTAGCATGGGCAGTAAACAGGAGGAGCTGGAAGCCATTGTACAGCAGGACGGCGACGCCATCACAGAAACGTGGTGGGACAACTCGCATGACTGGCATGCTGTCATGGATGGCTACAGACTCTTTAGCCAACAAGGAGAGGTGGTGGAGTTGCTCTATATGTGAGGGAACAACTAAAATGCATTGAGCTTTGCCTGGGGGCAGATGAAGAAGGAGTTGAGAGCTTGTGGGTTAGAATTAAGGGACAGCCTCATATGGGTGATGTTATTGTGAGTGTGTACTACAGACCACCTGACCAGGAGGAGGAAGTTGATGAGGCCTTCTACAGGCAGCTGCAAGCAGCCTCATAGTCACAGGCCCTGGTTCTCATGGGGGACTTCAACCA
>Ga0065711_1028156_pt1 | contig 43244 bp, 30 predicted proteins | sample Hoacrofraction12_FD_59098 | JGI IMG/M metagenome (GOLD analysis project Ga0065711, IMG submission 59098) | Hoatzin crop microbial communities from Cojedes, Venezuela - Epithelial fraction 12 v2 (version 2) | ecosystem: Host-associated > Birds > Digestive system > Esophagus > Crop | place... | reverse complement strand
CCCGCTCCAACAGTTCCATGTCCTTCTTGTGCTGAGGGCTCCAGAGCTGAACGCAGGACTCCAGGTGAGGTCTCACCAGAGCAGAGTAGAGGGGCAGAATCACCTCTCTCTCTGCTGGCCACACTTCTCCTGATGCAGCCCAGGACACGGTTGGCCCTCTGGGCTGCCAGTGCACATTGCCGGCTCATGTCCAGCCTTTCGTCTATCAGTACTCCCAAGTCCCTCTCAGCAGAGCTACTCTCGATCCTTTCATCCCCCATCCTGTATTGATAGCGGGGATTACCCCGACCCAGGTGTAGGACCTTGCACTTGGCCGTGTTGAACCTCATGAGGTTCACATAGGCCCACCTCTCCAGCTTGTATAAGGCAGCTTGGATAAGGCAGCATGGCTAGCACAGTCTGATTTCTCTTAACACATAAGAAGATCACTGGCATGGACATTGTAAGAGCTCATGATAGATATCTTAAAGACCTTCAAGAATTCCTGCAGCAAAACTAATGGCTAGACTTGGCAATTTTGGTATCTATAAAATGAAATGAGCATTTCTAACCTAGAGTCTATGTTAGAAAAAAGAAAAAGAGTTCTGTGTAGGTTAACATAAAGAGTTACAACTGGTCCTATCAGTATACCGATCTATGTTATTACAAGGATTCCAGTGAAATTTGCATGCATGCAACTTAAGGTACAATCTGCTGGAGTGATTTTGGTAGAAGCAGTAATATACTTGGTAATATGCTAACATTGAGCTGAAGACGTAGATGCCAAGTTAGAATGCTTGAAGCAAAGGGACAGAGGTGTAACAGAAAAATGGAATAATAGCGTATAGGGTAGTTCAGGGGTAAAAAACCAAACACCTACCTGGTCATTGGTTGAGCTTTGAGCCGTTGGCTAAAATATGCAAAGTTCAGCATTTGAATGTAGCCCTTCCTGCTAATTCTGGGCAGATGCAGGACTTTATCTCCATGGAACATCTGCAGAATTAGATCCAAAATACAATCCAGGTGCAAGGAATGCTGAGCATATACTGCATGTCTAGAAAACAGACCACAAACTTATGTGCCTAAATACGGACCATAGGTGAAATCTTAATCCTGTACAATGAAATGGAAGAACTGAAATCGAAATCAAAGGAGACAGAACTTCACTGTGGGTGGCTGAATTAGGGGGCTTTGAAAATGCAGACCTAAGTAAGCATGATCTAAAACATCAGTATGATTGGAAAGGTTCTAAAATAGTTACATCTACTCTGTAGCAGGAGTTCTTAAGGTCTGATTACCTATTTGTCCCAATTTGAAGTACCCCAATAAATATGTATAAGGTTATCCGTTAAAAATGAACGAGTCTTATCAATGTGATGTTGAAATAACAAATACCGAAGCTGTGATACTTCACTTTAACGAGTTTTATTTTGAACATAGTCAAGTGTGGTGTTTGTTGAACCAAACTTTTGGAACCGCTAGCTAGACTTCATAACAATATGACATATTATTTTACAACTGCTAAAATTGAACTTTTTTCATATTTTTGTTACTGGAGAAAAAAAAGTAAAAATTATTTTCTCCAGAGACTTCTCACCATTCTTCTGTAAGTTACTGTCATTAGACTGACCATACCAGTAGGTTAGAATAAACATAGATACACTGAGCTCAGTGTTTCCAAACTCCTTAACATTTTTGTGTATGCCTTATGCTGACTGACGTCCATTCTGATATGGTAAAAATATGGAAGAAGGAAAGGCAATATGGCAAAAAGCAGGGATACCATAATACAAAGAACAGATGTGTAAACAGAGGGCATGAATTAGTAAGGTAGTGTGTGCATTTTTTTCTACTTTCTAAGAAGCCATGGGTCAACACAATCCAACACTAATATAAGACACTCCATTTTGAAAATCCCTTACAATTATTAACTCACTGCGACATCAAATGCTAGCTGAATGAGACACAGAACAGCCCCGTCCTCCAGCCCTCTGCCCTTCCCTTGTGAAGGCATGAAGCAGATGTTGGAGCAGCGAGGGTTGTTTGAGCAGGCAAATGCAGCGCCCTGCGTCCCCACACGGCCCACTCACCAGAGTTTAGCAGAGTGGGCAACTAGTCTGTTGATGGATGAAAGTAATTACTGTACCTATTTACAGCTGAAAAAATTAACAGGGCAAAACTTGAAGTGTCAAATGTTTTTCCTCAGTATTACAGCTGCCTTCCTACCAAGGTGCTTGGCATTTTTTTCATATAAAATAAAAAATGCCTGGAACACCTCACAGATGTTTCTAGTGCGTTTCTTACTACCTCCCACACTCATGTACCCAGTTTAGTAAGAAGTGCCATTGAATATTTTCACTGAATGTTCTAACCTCAGTTCCAAAAGAACGAAACCTGAAAAAATATTTACTCTAATTGTGAATAATTGGCACCATTTTAGAAGCTCACTGTAAATGCAATTTGGAACTCTTTTATGAATCACATTTAAAAAAACCTCATAAACGCCCCTCCAACAGGACCTGAATGACCCGGTCACTTTAATTCAACTCACTGTTGCAGCTTTGTTACTTTTGTCCAGTCATTGCATATAACAGAAATACTTCCTGTACAAATAAAAAGAAGATTTTCCAGTCCAAAATACGCAAACAGCTCTTAAATTATTTTATCCAGCATTGTAACCTAGATTCCAAATGAATGAAACCTGAAAAAATATTTACTCCAATTATGCGCAACCAACACACACTTTTTGGTCGCGCTTAGTAGTTGAACGTAAATGCACATCTGAAAACATTTCCTCAACCAGATTTTTCTGGTAAACCACATCAGTTCCAATTAATTTTGCAAATAAATATAAACCCATCAATACGGGTCAACAAAGATTCAAAACTACATTTCCATTTATGGTAAAAACCAGTCACTTGCAAAGTCCTAGAAATAAGTACTTAATTTCTGTAGTGGTACATTGCTTCTGGTGAAAGCTCTACATTTAATTTCAACTGCTGACACTATTTCTTGTAACATCTCCACAATTGAAGACCAGGCTTATCCAAAGGTGAAACAGGGCTTCAAACTTGCTTCTTGGAGATTCAGTAAATTCAGGGGGTTCCAGGTAATCTATTGATATCAGACTGGCTCCTGTTGTTGCTGCCAAAAGGCTTGTGGATAAACCAGAATGGCAAGAAGCATGAAGGAAAGTACCTGGAAGGGAAGACACACTCCTTTTCTCTAGATGACAATACTGAGATCAAAACTCAAAAGTGCCTTAAATATGTTGAATGGTCTATGTGACAGATAGAAGGTTAATGGATGTATCACAGTGATCAAGAGATGCCCCAAACAGACCAACACCCTAAGAATTTTTGATTCCTTCAGGTTACTGTATGATGTAAACTTCGGTTTGTAGCTACTCAGAGTGCGTCGGTATTTATCCTCTGAGCAAGGTGATCAGAAAGATAATCATTTGCTCACAAAAAACTGTGGATAAAGTGAAGAGATACTTGCAACATTTGACTTGCCGGTGTAGCTCTTTCAACAGTCGTAGCAAAGGAAAAACAGTGCAGTAGTACACAACCACAAGCTGATTGACTCCTTCTTCTTGGCGGGGTAAAAAGCTTTTTCCCCACTTATTTTATTATACAGTAATTCAGTACAAATATTCACTACAATCAGACATGCTAATTCTTCTTAAATAGTATTTTGAGATTTAGAACCCACATGTTTAGCGTCCTAAACTGAAACAGATCTTTAATATAGTCTTCGTGTCAGATTATGATTTCATTAAAGTTCCTAAACAAGGAAATATGTGGCCTGTTGTACAAATAAACATGCCCTGTGGTTCCATTTCTCTCCTGCTGGGACAAAAATCAGAAGAATAATTACGTTATCTTTTGTTAACGTTGGAAGAATTTTCATCACATCTCTGCACCAACGAATTCTACGCTGAACCGCAAGATATTTTCTAAATAAACGGTTGTGAAGGTCACATTCTGTTTTGGTCTGGCATTTAGATATGAGACAAAAGGACAGAGTCAGACTTTCTGTAAGGTCTGTAGGCAGAGGAGTTGTGCAAATTTAGTTGCAAGAAGATTTTCATCTGTGAGACTCAATGGAATTTATGTTGGAACACGTTCCTCCTGAATCTGTGAATGCAAATGCTGGCTGATACCATCACAAGTGCTCAAAGTCTTAACAATCACATCCATGTCTATGTCACAGTAAAGCAAAATTCAAAGAAGAGTGGTTGGCCATCTAAATTATGTGTACAATACGTAAGTATTGCGTTAAACTTTTTAAGACGCAAAGTGATCTCTTAAAATACTGACAGTATTTTAACTACCATGCTTTTGAATGCATGGTATTTTGATAATTCTACAAAAGTCTATATCTCAAAGATATAAAACCTACATAAATCTGATTCTCTTCATCTGCTGATTGAAACAGCTTTTTTATAGTTTTGAAATGCACCTCTTAAATTCCTCGTTTCCAAAGCTGCTCAAAGACATCAAGATCAAGAACATATTTAGGAGAAGCAAATAAGCATTAATAATTTAAATGTTCCCACATTTCCATTTGGGTTTGGATACTTATGCAATCTGAAGAAAAAGTGTCGTAGTTCTATTCATAATATTTCAGTGTAATCTCTTGGATCTTTTTAACCAAGCATAAAACAGGCATCATAATTGACACACATGAATATATGAACCCAAATAGATGGAATCGTGCAAGATCTAATAGTTAAACCAAACAGAAAAAAAAAGCTATATTGCTTAAGAGTGGGGTAATGGAAGATGAAGAATGATAGTTAAACAAGCAATAACTCAGTCTATAAAATTGTATCACATTTAGACAGGGAGAGCTAGTGTGCCTTTACAGCTAACTGAAATTTTTAAGACCAGTGCGATAAATGATCCACAGTACTCAAAACCTGTATGATACCTACCAAGCTCTTTGACTGTGAACTTTCATCAGAAGTTTCACGAACTCTTATTGACACATACACACCTTTTGCTGTTTTCACCATTTCTGCTCCCTTCAAAAAACAATCTCACCTGAACTTTCAACATTGTATTAGTCCCATTGGAAAAGAAGCCACCAGCTGTAGCAAAGATCTCAGGAAATGAGCTGAATTTATGTATCTGAATTCGCCCTACTCAGGCCTTTTCTAAGACTACTTCTTAGTTTAAAGTACAACATGCCATCACCCGAAAGACCCAGAGTGCTGAAATAATGCCAGGAAGAACAGTTTTAATGGGCTTTTGAAACAAAAAACAAGCCAAAGAACATAGAGCAATTCTGAAGCATGCCTCTTGGAACTCACCTCACCGAGGTGACATATGAATTCTGTACTAATCACAACTTCCTACATGCTAGCTAGCCTGAAGTCAAGTTTACGGCAGAAAAGCAGCTGTAGGTGAAAATGGGCCGCCAGAAGAACGCTCAGTCCAACTTCTGCTGGAAGAATGTCTGTAATAACAAATGCCCCATCACAACAGAAATATTTGTCAGGAAGATCTTTAAAACAGGTAGTTGTATTAAATACAATAGGAATAGTAAAGAAAGTGGGAGAAAGACTTCATTCTTTCTGGACTTTGCACTTACAATCAATGCCATAAGTAAATTGTTCTGACTGAATGCCATTTGTTGGTATCTCAACCTTCAACAGACTTGGACAGCGTAAGTGAGAATATATCAGCTACAGAAGAGTATTTGTGTTCTTCATGAAGGCCAGCCAAGTTAGACTGAGACAGGATACAAATTCACTAGTTTGGCAAGGACATGTATGTCAAGAATAGCTGTTACGTAAGAGCTGACTTTGTATTTTACTTCATCTTATATATTTGACTTGAGTAAATGGACTGGAAAGGACCTTCTAGTTTATTATCCTACCTGGGACAGTAATCGTTAGAAGATGTTTAGGGAAAGGATAACCAAACAGTGCAAATGTTTTTCAGGACCCTGAGGGAACCAGTAGGCCTTAATAGCACTAAGCAGTCTCACCTGACATCCACACCCATACCTTTGGCCAACCAGCCCAGGAGCCCCATTTAAGCTCACACTTGGGCTTAACCCTTGCCTGAGCTCTGTTGCAGGAGTATCTGTCTCTGGGTCTCTTGCCTGTTGTTTCTGACTGGACCCTTGAATGGGTCCTGGACCTGGTTCATTACTTGCTTTGTCTGGGATTGTTAATAGACGTGGCTACCCAGTTCTGCTTGGATGCTGTGGGGCAAGCCCCACCAGTAAGGGCACAGCCTGTGCTGTGGTCATGCTTGGCTCCTGGCTTCTTCTCTCTTGATGAGCATTCCTACACTTGCTGCTGCTCCCTGCCAATGTTGTAGCAGTGCCTCCACTACCTTTCAGCACTTCTCCTTTGTAGGCTCTCTGAACTGGAGGATGTGGTCCACATCACAGTGGATGTGTCATTAGCAGTTTTTTAAGGACTTTCTGTGAGCCTGTTTTTTTAAGGCAGTTATACACAAGATACCTTAAACTCCTGGAACAACTGGAAAAGCACATATCTGTTAAAATGATACAAGAAAAACCACCTACTAAGCATACATAAAGAAATCATTACGAACATCAAACTTCTAGTGTGTATTACTCATCAAATTGATACGCTCTGCAGTATGGCAAAGCTGATAATAAAAAACTGGCTGATAAAAAAAGGAATGGAGTATGAAGGAAAATATGTGTGTATATACAGTCTTAAATGTAGGTGGTTAGGTAGATGAATACATCTAATGACATGAATATAAATTTTCAGAGATTGCATCATAATTGTTCAATCTATATCAATCTCTCCAAATACACACTCAATGCTTCTCAGTGCATGTTCTCTATTAGATGATCCATGAACAGCATTAGACAAAATATCTTGTGTAAAGAGAGCTCAAATTGATTCCGGAGAGGTCTCTTTTGCCACTTCTGGATCGGCCGGACCCATTAGTTGCCTCCACTCTTCCACAGCATTCTCCTTTGTTAAGACCATTATCACTGATGGGCCCCTGTAAAATCGATATAAGGAAGCTCTTACACTATTCTAAGATGCAGGCTTAGCTTTGGCTTCAGAGGTACCATGAAGGGTTATGGTAAACATTACGCTACCTGAAATTTGTTAAACTGTTTAAATTTTAAAATCTGCTTCTGAATATTTTGTTGAAGACAATATCCTCTATTTGAAAGCCAGAAAGATTGTGATGATCCACTATTTGGATATGGACTTTTTGTCTTCAGAAGATTCTCACCCAATAATTTCTGAAGCAAGACAATACATACTGTTTTATCAACAGCTATACAATATTATGAGGAAGATATTTGTCCTACATGAGAAGAACAAGGATTTAATCAGAAATTAGTTCTTTTTTGAGAAAATAATTCCAAAATAATAGTCACTATCCATAAATTTAGAGATAATTATAAATCTTCCTTTTAAAGGAAGAGCAGTCCATGCTAGAAGCCACTAAACTTGCCAAAAAGAGTGACAGGGTATAAAATCCTTAGCCCACTTTGGGAGTAGCAGGTTTTGTTGGCACTGTAAATTGGAAGTATAGTTAACATAACTCAGTAGTGTGTAAGAAGACACTTACTCAGTCATACAGGACACTAACTGTTCAAAAAAGGGTTTTCCTTTGTGGCCCTTATAAAACCGTGCAGCTGTTTCATGAGTTAAAGCTTCTTCTTTGATCTTTGAGATGGTAAATCCAGCATCTTTAACTTTTTGCATAATATCATCCAGGAGAATAACAAGCAAACTCTGTTTTCAAGCGTTACTGAAATAGTTTAGATGCAAAAAAACTCTGGATAGAGGGTTTAAAAAAAGTGGCAGCAAAAATATTTAAGATTAAAAATTGTACATAGTGTACTTTTTACTTTGACCTTTCCTCCTCATTCCCCTTGTCTAATAACAAGTTCAGCCACAGATGGGAATGCATCTAGTTGAGCAATGATCCATTTGAGTCAGTAGAGATACCTATTTGAAATAAGTAACATGAATTCATGAAGCCTCCCTCTCTTTTGACTTAGAAGGGTGCTGTGTGGCTAGCTCACACAAGTGCCTGGCTCTTAAACTGTTTAGCTTAGCTAAGAACTCTCTCACTTCAGTTCACCACCATTCTTGTGAAGAAAGAGTTATAGGCAGCTTAAGAAAAGGAAATGTGATATTTGAGACCTCAAAGTGAATTATGCAAGCTCTGTAAAAGCATTTCTCTACAAGCAAAAACCATTTCAGCGAATCAAAAGAATGCATCTGACATGGAGTACTGCAGTGTCCATTGCTAACATTTTGTAGAAATTACATCTGTAGGCACAGTCCCTAGTTTCCAGATCACTTACCTTTGTGCTCTCTAGCAGCAGCAGGTTTGATTAGTGCCAGTGTGTGCTCCTGAGGGAAGAAGAACTCCAATTCCTTTTGAGCATCATTGGGTGTAGAACTACCATGCAGCTGACCAATAGATGTGTTTTTGACTGCATACTTTGCACGTAAACTAAGAGTCATTAAAAGAGCAAGTTACTTAAAGGAACAGCTGTTTGGAGCTTCGACTATGACTAGACTTCACCCAGTGATTGTAAATTAATATTGATCTGGCAGCTTAAGTGCTTGATGATCTCTCTATAGGAGTAAGAAGCCTTCACTGCCTACAGAAAGAGCAATCAACTTTTTAATTAACCACCTGAAATATGAACATCTTCCCTCCTAACTGTCATCTTGTTATATTTCCAAGATAATAACAGTTCTTGCTTAATGAAACACAGCAGGTAAAATGATACCACAGAAGTTTCTTAGAACAATAAAATAAACAGGTAAAACTAAGATGTTCACTTATAAAATATGTAGAAGAATCTTAGTCACAAATAAAATACAGTACTAATGCAAAGTTTTCATTCAGCTAAGAAAATAAATGCTGTTCTAAAAAATAATGGTGTTATTTCAAGAGAAAATATCAATAATCATGAGATATTACCATTATTTTTTGCACATAGAAAATTAATAACAATATTTCTGTAGACCACAAAGCCTAAAAATTGCTATCCACAGTCACAGTCAACTTAATAGCCAAGTAACCAGTTCATACGACTTTCAGAGTAGGATTATAAAAATGTTATTACAGGTGGATTCTTCCTGTGATATGCGTTTCTAGCAGTTCAGGATTTTTCTCTGACTTTGTATATTCCTTCACGTCAATACCCTTTTTTAAACCCAGCTTTTCATTATGTTTAGTAGACATTATTTCTCAACAAATGCTGTAGTCATTATGTGTAAGACAATACTTCCAAGAAAAGCTTAACAAACTGCAGAAATATATATCAGTTCCCAGACGATGGCACTATAGTTACACCAGTTGGAATGTGGTATTCATTGAGATGAGGAATGTGAAAGTAAATTGGGAGCTGCAAATGATAGTTTACTATTGTAAGTGTTACCTGTTGGGATTTTCCTTCTTAGCCTCTTCAATGGTCTTTGGGCCTAACAAATCTCTCCAGTGTGCTATAGCATTTTCTCGTGTTAGAGCAAGTGCAAGAGTTGGACCGCTGTAAAATGGGAAAACTGTCATTAAAAACATCAAATATTAAGCTCTCTGTAATTTGTAAAAGGAATTTGATTATATATATAGTCCAGGCCAGGAAAATGAGCCCTAGTATTGGAGGATTTAAAAACCCATCTCCATTTAAACGTCTACAGTCTGATAGAACCTTATGGGGCTTAAACGCTAATTTAAATTTCAAAGTTACTGAATGTTAACAGGACAGCAAGAATGTTGTAGAATTGGGTTTATGTCTTTATTAGTAGTCATAAAAATTCTGATCAGTTCCTAAGTTTTGGTATTTGTCCCAGCCATGTCCCAAGTTCATACGAAGGCAATAGTCACTCACAATTTATTTTTCCTCCCCGAGAAATCCAGCATACAGCCTGGATGAAGATTTCAGAACTCTCCTACAGACAACCTAAACACAGCCTTATAGAGCAGAGCTCAACTGTTTTCACCCAGATCAATGGAATGAGCCACTGACTTCAACATCCTACATACAGAAATATGGAGTAGCTAGTGATTTTTATAAATCTGATTCATTTAGCTGCTGTACGTGGGAATTATCTTGTTACCAGCAATTGTCTGGTCCTGTTTCTGAGTTTTACTAAACTCTCAGATACTTGGGTATCTTGTAGCCATGTATTATTCAGGGTAATTATTAATTGTGAAAATTTCAGTCTTTTTTATAGATCCACATACTCATTTTTCATTCAACATACCTGGTCATCTGCTCTAGAAGGACTGGGAAGTAGTCTTGATTTTGATGCTCTTTGTAAAATTCATGTGTCTGCTCTTCAGATAGGATTATTTCTTTCTGCATTGCTATTTTGAAGCCATCGTCCTTTATTCTTTGCATGATAGAATCTGTTTAAAACATTGAAATAATGTCAAATTGCCATCCATTCATTAATTTGCACACTTGCGAAGAAATTACAAGGACTTTTCAATCATAACGTTACATTTTTACAGTTGAATTAATTTCTTAACTGAAGAGCAGAAAACTAATTTAAAGCAACAGCTATAGGGCTTCAGTAGTTGCCTGGACACTCAGAAAGCTGATGCTCACCTTCTCAAGGCTTTCTCTCACTTCAGAAACCTCAATAGGTATTCCTGTCTGAGAAATATGATATGTGTTCTAACACCAAAAGAAGCTCTAAGGATTTTGAATAGGTGAATATTCTTTTGACTAAGTCTTACAAGACCATATGCGTAAGTAAGCAGTGTTTGATGCAAGTCAAAATGACTCTATAATTTCCTATATACGGACTGCAGAACTGCTGCTCTCAGAAACATACTAGATAACAATCAAGAAAATCAATACCCAAGGAGAGGACAAAACGGTAGTTTTGCAGATCTATGTGTATAGGTTATTTCCAGTACAGAGATTCTCAAATTAGAAATAAAGGTGCTATCTAGAATCTAGGAAAAAATGAAAATATATGCCTAAGAAGAAAAGCAAACTTGTTTGGATGGAGCTTCATGCTAGTGGGGTAGATTTTCTGACTTCATCTATAAAAATGTTGTCTGTATAGACCTGTCTTTGCGCAGCATTGCCTTACGCAGCACAGAAAATCCTGGGTCAGATTTGTTTCACCTTGCTATTGATCTACCTTTGACCTGCCGTTCAAGGATAATATCAGCTGCTTTATTGCAGCTGGAATTATGATCTCCTACAGCACACTTTGAAATTGCTAGCTTCTCTGAGAGATCTTCTAAAAACATTCTATCCAAATATACAATCTAAAGACATTCTTGAAAAATCAGGAAAAGGAACAAAACAGCATTGACATTTACATTCTCAAGATATCAAAAACTTTAACCAAGTAACTTTTTCTTCTGGCAAAGATTACTGTCAGCTTAATGCTGCAGAGACAATAGAAAGTAACATTTAGTTAGTAGAGTTAGACTTTTTAAAGTTCAAAATATGAGACTTTTTATATACCTTTGATGGAAAAAGTAGTTATTAACACTTACGTCGTCTTTCCTTTAAGAGAGAAGGTCTAATTAAGGCCAAAGTCTTTTCAACTTTTTGGTCCGTCTTCTTTTTATCAAAATTTGGGAAAAAAAAGGCAAGTTGCCTGCTGGCATCTTCTACACTGTCTTCAACATCGCATATATTTAATATATTCGCAGTTTCCATGATTCCTTCCAACCTAACATGACACAAAATAATACAGTATTTAAGTCACCACATGGATTCTGTTAACAGTTGACTTCCTGAAAATGTACTTTCTTAAAGTTTAGTGAAACATAAGAATAGAATTCCAAACTAAGTTTTTATTAAATTCAGATTCATGGCCAAAGTAGTGTTTCTGAGAAGAGAATTATTAATCTTCTCAAAAAGAGCTTTGTCACGTGCTATGAAAGACAAATCTCAGCCATGCAGCTTTTCTAATTCCCTTCTAGCTTATTCAAAATAGTCTCTCTGTTTCACTAGACAGAATTACCACTGACAAGTGTAGAGCGTGTAATGAAAGATGAATAAAAGGATTGTGCTTAATTCATGTACAGTATGATCATAAAAATGATAGCACTACAGAATTGTCTTTAACAGAGATACTTCTCATTTTTAGTTGTCTGTATTTCTAAGGTTTATTTAGCTATGTAAATACAGTCACTCTTGGCCACTTACAGAAAATGTACTATTCCCCAGTAGTACTAAATTAATGCAGAAAGGGATACAGCAAGCATCAACAAAAATATCAATAATTATGACAATTTTTTTTTTGGAACAAAGTATTTAAATTCATGATGCTTTAAGTAATTCTCATGTAGAAATGTAAAACTTGATCCAATACTTGAGTTTTTGTGAACACTCTCTTTATTGTCTGATGCTGTGTATACAACTATCACCCTTTCTAAAATTGTCTACAAAGATTTGGCATGGGAGAAAAACAGACATTTCAGGATACCGTGGTTATGAACATCTAATCCTTACAATGTTTTTAGGTATCTTGCGGCGGGGGGAGCAAAACCCAAACCCCTCCCACTCGTTTGCTGGCTTTAACAGAGCGGCGCCAGGGAGCAAGCATGCTTCAGGTGTCCCCTACTCTCTCTTGGGACACGTCTACATCTTTCCAGGGTACATAGGAGTAAACATGGGGAAGAGGGCAACCCTCAATGGGCAATGCTGGCAGTCACTGTTTGGGTGAACCAGTATGAAGTGCAATTGCATGGTGTACATCAGCTTTGAAGTACAGCACTATTCCCATCCGTCTGACAACCCATTCAAAGCTAGTTCAGAAAGTGCAAGAGATCAGTGCCCTTTGTGTGTTGTCTTTCCCCAGGAAGCAAGGAGTTCGTGTATTACCCCAGGAGCTGTGATTGCATCTCTAGGGATGGTCTTGTGAAAGATAAGTGAAGAACTCTGCCTGTTCCCTGGACCCTGTGTACAAGGGCATATAAGCATCTGCAAGAATGTGCCTTGATTTGTGGTGTAGTCCGAACACTGTAACTGAATCATATATACACATTTTCACTGTTCTTTACCTGTCTGGCTTCTCAGCCTCAGGCTCATCAGGCGCACTCTCACTCGATTTATGTAGTTCTTTCCAGTGAGGAATAGCATCCGTTGCTGCTTTTTTAGGGATTACCAAAATGTGGCATGGTCCACTCATCATGAATTGAACAAAATCATCAAAATCAGGCTTAAAAACATTAATTTTCCCCTATGAATTGCAGGAATTCTGAGTTTATAATCAGAAATGAAACAATCATCCTTTCCAAAGTAACTCACAATTCCTGTTCTAAAATGGCATTCAATACATTACTCAAAACCCTGTCAAATTGTTTGGGAATTTTTTTTGAGCAGTCATTTGAGACAACAACACTTTAAAATGTCTAAAACAATTAACCAAAGTAAAAGAAGTCATAAAATTACATTAAGCAAATACCACATGTTCTTCCAGGTTAATATGCGAATGACAAGACTGAAGAAAATGAGCTAGAAACTCGATGTGATCAAATGCTGTGCTTGCAGTAGCACATACAGCGTGGCACAAAAAACTGCAATAAAGTTCCAGGCATAATTTTTAAAACTAAAACTCATGTAGCTGGCCACAAATATAGACCCCTGAGATATTTGTGAGATGTTTGCAGGCTTTTCCTTCATTCTTTTTGTTATGTTCTTTTCAATCCTCCAGTTTCAGCCTTCAATTCTATAAATGTATATTTTCATCAGAAAGTAACTTTTGAAGTTATTGTGCATTTTTAATTTTTTTGCCTTGTATGTGACTTTTTTCTTCAATATGGTGAATTTCCTCGAATATCTTGTCTCCTTTTAAATATTTGACTAAATATTTTCTTTACCAATCCTCCTCATCTGAGTGTGTATGGTACATTTTTCCTTTAATAGTACGAGGATGAAATATTGACATGTATGCTTTCAATTCATTGCTTTTCTCTGTCAATTATCTTCATATCTATGCATAAACCTAACCCATTTCACAAGATGAACAAGCTGAAAATAGACAGAATGAATTCAAATACAAAAAACATTTAGTAACGTGCATACAGGGAGTATCTGTACTTTTGTGGCTTCAAAAGTATACTTGCACATGTTAAAGGAAATAGATGCAGCTATTAGATTTGGCTCTCCTGGCTCACCCAGCTTCATCATTAAAAAGAAACAATTTCTGCTTCCAGTTATATCTGAAGGTCTGTTACTTTGAGTCTCCTTTCTGTTATAATATGTAGCCTCCAGACCTTCAGCAAGCTTGCAAAGTATTAAATCAGGAATAATTTTGCCCACTGAGCACGAAGGAATCTATATTCCATATCGTCACTTTAACATAATAATTTTTTGGCTTTGGATTACACTTGAAGAATGGCAAAAAAATGGCTTCTCAATATACCTAGGGCCCTCAGAACCTCTTCCGATAGTTCATAGTAGTTTTGTTATTTTTCCTGTCCTAATGTTGGCTAGGATCTGCTGCGGTGTAGCAGTGCTGTTGTATATCAAACACTGCACGCTTCTTCTCTGTCTTTGTTCCTCCCATGTCTCCCTCTACACCTAACCAGTCTCAAATTTGGTCACTGTTCCCATGAAGATAACTTACTTTTACCTCTATTTCAAAACTGTCTCTGCCTAAACTAGCATCTCAGCTTTGCCATAATGAAGCTCTTCACAATTCCTTACAAGCTCTCCCTGTTAATTCCTTTCTAAACCAGAGTGCAGCCATCTGGTGATTGGTATCAGATTTCTTTTTTCCCTTCTGGCTTCAGTAGGAACAATCTTGTCTCACTCTCATTCATCTGGAATGCCACAGGAACACTTTGCCAGCTTCCTCATTTGATTATACCAACCCTTTCATTATCCCTTCCGTTGGCCCCTGTAATAATATCGAACAAACTAGTTTGCATATAATTCCAGCCTCTGTTTACCTTATGCAGGTCTTAAACAGGAGAAGGTATCAATATTTGCTAAGCAGCTTCATTTTTGTGATTCAGATCCTTCTGTAGAGTGAACTTTAGCTATCATACTGCCAAAGAACTGTACAATATCCACGTGTTAGTTTGCTAGGCCACTGCATTTTATGGTGACCAGCATAATTTCATTGTTTTCTTGAACTTTCTGTCTGTCCTTTGCTATTTGTTGTCCCCTAGTACAGAATAGGGTCAGAAAAATAAATTTCAATGGAGATGCTTTCTCTTTCTGGCTGTGCGTGTGCTTATTCCCAATACTAGCCCATGATAAAAGCTGTAAATAAATAAAAATGTAATATACACAATCACCTACTTTATGGCTGGAAGCGTATGTGTCAGATAGATACATACTGTCATATAGCTGACACAGGATTTTGGTTTTGTGCTACATTTCAGCACATAACAGCCTATGTTTTGGGTTATGACTAAGGGTCATACACATTCTGATAACAGAAAGAACTACAAAATATTTTGGTATTTAATTTGAGTTCAATTTAATTTAGTTGGAATGTTAGAGTGCTGCCAGGCCGTATTTCTATGAGCTGGTAAGAAAAAAACAGAGATGTCTTCTTTTTTCTGTGTAATTAATCCACGTTAATTCAGTTCTTCAACGTACTAAAAATTTACAAGACAGAGATTTGCAAACACATATAGCTACAATGATATGTTTTACCTGTTCCTTTTGTTCAGGTTTTCACTTTGGTTTTACCTGTTCTTTATTCCGGGCATAGAATACTCTAATTTGCTCTTCAGCTAGCATTTTCTCTTCTGCTGCTTCAATGCCAAACCCTGCATCTCTAATCTGCAATTATTCAGTTATTACTCAGTGCCATTTGAAATTGGATATATACAAAATCATGTGTTATTGTAAATCTAAAGATTGATTTTGGAAGCTATCTTAAGTTTAAAATTCTCTGAAATATTCCAAATATAATTGCTACATTTACCTGAAGTTCCAGATTTTTCAAAACACTTCATGAAATTTTGGATTACAATGCCCACTATTTCAACGTTTGTGAAAAATATGGTGCAGTTCAATGTATGTATTAATTCAGTAGTTAACAATCCCTTTTGTATAACATTGAATAAACTCCTTTTAACCATTGTGATTAACATGCAAACACTTCTAAAAAAGTTATCATAAACTATATTATATTATAATCATAGTAGTCATATAAATGTGTGCTCGTCAACAATTTTTGTGTTTGGCTGAACTGCTTGGCTTTAGAAACTGCAAACAAATGAAAATAAAATCTATTCTATGATTATCTATTTTAAGTTACATTATTGCACTAAATTGAAGTATGTGTGGGAGATGCACACTTACACGACCCATATCAAAATTCATAGTCCACTTGTATGAGGTTTATACTGTATACCAATATTTAAACAGCAAAGGCCCTACCCAACTCCAATACTGATCACATACCAATATTAATCTGCTTATCAGGACTCTGCTCTTTAAAAGTCCCTATGATGCTGCTGTGTGTTTCCAGACTGCCTTGACAAGGCGGAGTGTGGAAAGGGTAAGGGCAGACAACTCACAAGGCAGTGCAAAGGCAGAGTCAACTAGCAGCTGCTCAGCTCCAGCTAAATTGCTTTCAAGTACTGCCTGCTTTTTTTACCTTTACTGAGCTTCCTTTCTTTCTGGCCAAGGTAGAGTAATCGCAAAAGCAACCTATACAAAACTCTGATTTTCTTTCCTGCAAAGGTCACTGGCCCTGGCATAACACTTACTAAAATTAGCACATTTTTATGTTGGTGTACAGAGTTATGAGGCATTTTTGTATCAGAAACGGTGAGAAATTCCTGTAACTGAAATGAGCATTACTGTAGTATCATATTCTGGAAGGCAAAAGAACTTTTCTTTCACAGTGTGATGGCTTAAATAAATACTGCATCCTTGGATGCATCTTTGCATATTTTCTGGAATCACATTCTTCACTGCAGGAACAAATACTGCACTACTGACAAGTATTAGTGTACAATTAGTAGTGCACATGAATTAGCCTCATCATCTACACACGTACATATGTGTCTGTGGACACGCTCTGCCACAAGGAGCTGGTTAGTTGATTCATGTGTGCCTGCAATACTTAAAGATGCTGTGTGAAGAATTAACTTTGCCACAATTTCTGGTTCTCGTTTCTATTGCAACATGAGGAAAAAAAGACACTTTTCTGTTTGTAGATTTCACGTGTTGCTGTTGCTGATCAATACAGTAAATGTCATACCTTGCCTAGTGGCATAAAATATTAAAGCAATAATGTCAAACTGTATACTGTATTATTTCAGGTCAAAATTACCTTCCTTTTATCATCCTTAGCAGAGAAGCATTAACAGGTCTTCTTCTAAAGCCTCGGCATAAATTAGGATATACTTAATATTACATCTTGCTACTATGCCTATGCTAAATAGGATGAATGAATCTTCAAATTTTATCTACCTTTTGTTTAATTTCCTCTACGCATCCCTCTAAGACATCATCAGGTTTTATGATTCCAACAGAATATCTGACTGCTTCTTCTGAGAAAGAAAAAAAACCCACATATGTCAATATATTTATCAAAATAAGTACACAACTGAATTTTCCATTACTTACAAGTGGGTTTCTATAAATAATTCTCCATTTTAAAATTGAGATGGCCCAACAGTGATTCCAAAAAATAAGTGAATCCAACACTTCAAGCATGTGTTGGAGTGCAGGACTGTCCTTGGCCATCCCTGGAATCCACATTTCTGATGAACCATTAGGGTTCTGGGCCATATGGTGTAGAAACCACGGGCATGGAACTAGGCATGGTGGAAAAACTGCTAAGACAGGTGCTTTGTCTAGGGAGCTCTGTATGTACAGGATTAGAAATGTGAAAGAAATGACTATTACTAAGAAAAACTGACTAGGTGGAAATCTGTATGAATATTGGAGATTTCCAGTAAAATATAAATTTCTTGTCATAGTAGATGTTTGTTTCCTTAACATTGGGGATGCTGAAATAATTTGCAATGAATAACTGTTGAAGCAACCCATGCTTGTTAACACAGTCTAATGTTTAAAACAAGAGGTGTTCCTGGTTGTAGACAGAGTTACAACATTCATAGCATACAGATCCTTGCAAAGTGACGGAAAGTGGTCAGAGGAGAATTTAAAATACATCTTTCTTTCAGAATCTGAGGTTTACCATAAAGAAATAGCATATAATTCAATCAGATCCCAAACATTACAGAAGAACTTGATAACTCTAACAGAAACACCAGACTACGACTTGTTTCCAGTACTAGAATATGCTCATAGGCACCTACATGCGGTAAGGAAAATATTACCACAAAGTGTTAGTGTATTGTGGCTTCTGAGGGATCCCCCAACCTAAAGCTGAACACAAGCTGAAAACTCTGTTCCCTGATTTTTTTGCACATTTAGGTGCTCTGGATTAGTGCAAAGTCTGTATATAATTGCCAAAGGATTTATAATACTGTACTGCTAGGTCTCAGAGTATTTATAGCGGAGGTCAGGAACATGTCACTTGAACAATACAATAAAGAAGTCATGAAGAGGAAGGAGAATGGACACAACTTAATCTGTGACTGTGGTCGAATGCCTTATCACAGCAAAAAAAAAGCCAAGATAAAGAAGAGAGAGGATGGAGGAGTTTAATCCAACTGAACATTGCAAAATGACCTGCGGTGCACATCTGAAGCCGCAGGAAGCTTCAACAGCTGCAGACAACAATAAAAATACAAAAAAATATAGGTCTTAGCTCATGACAAGTTTGAAAGAAATGATAGAAATGAGACTCACAAGCAGGATTGTGCATACTTTTCAATCTTTTTGGACCCTATCCTACTATCTTGAATTCAAGCTCTTATGCAAGTTTGTTCTTTGCTGCTGATATCTAGTCTGGTGAAAGAGTTAATCAAAAATAATAGAAAATACAAGGCATGCCATTCCTTCAGAGATTAACTCTTCCAGTCTTCACAGGCTGCCCCATCTTGGTGTTTCTGTAGAACATCCAAGAGTTAACAAGCATCATCTCAACAAAAGTTCATAGCTAACACAGGGGACATGTAGAAGTGACTTTCAGGCACTAGTTTTACACAGGAAAATTCCTGGCATGTACCACTGCTGCTATGTGCCAGAGACCCGAATTCCAAAGGTTCCCAAAGAGGGGTGAAAACACTGATGATGACAGTCCAATATCTTAGTTCCTTACAGAAGAAAGCTTCCCCTCAGTTTGTTATCCTCAGTCATAATCTCTTCATGCTATTAGCTCAAAGGAAGGTCTATGGGTGATGGACATACACAACTCTTAATCAGACAGCTAAAAAGACATTTGTTCTTTTTCTTTCTCTTATCATTCCTAAAATAAATAAAATACATTTACCCTCGGGTACATTCTCCTCAACAGTCTCTTCTGATGATTTCTCTTCTAAGAAAACGAGTTATTCTACCTAAGGTAATTGTAAATACAGTACAAGTACATTACCAGTGTGAAGCTAAAGTCACCAAACACAGCTTTCAGGTCTTATACAACAATTTTATCTTCCTGTAGTAACATATTTGCTACCCAGGACCGCAAGCAATTCTACGAAAGACCTTGGGCTAGTTTGATTTTCCTTTACTGAGCTACAATTTGTTAAAAGTTTCCTTTTAGTGTAACCAGAGTTCTTTGGTCTTCACTTTCACTCAAAACACGTAATGAGACATTACTATTTCCCATGTAGTTACTTGTTTCATATGATGTATGCTTACTCAGCTATGTATGAAAGATATTCAGTCCTGAAAGAAAAAAGATGACTAAAACCTTTATGTGCTAGTGACATTTCAGCCGTCTCTCCATTTATTGCATGAATAGGCTAATCTGTAAATTTCTGAAGTTTTTATAAAGTACCTTTCAATGGAAATTTCTAAAAACAACCACTCACATATGTCACTATAGTGTCGAGAAGAAAATTCAAAACAGTATTACATTATGGAAAACGCTATCACAGGCATTGAGAGAAACCATGTAAGTGTAATAAAAATACTCATTTATATTGAAGTATGTGTTTTGCAAGTACCTTGGCACATTCCTTCTGTCCAGCTGCAATTTCCCTCTCTTCTTGCACTAGCTCTGTTATTTTCTTATTTAGAAGAGAAGTGTTTACACCTCTCACTATTGCAATAATTTTGCCATTCTGTAAAGGAGAAAATAACACTCTCAGTGAATTTTCACCACTTAGTTTACATATTAACTTCATTTTTGGAGCATGCTCTGTCTTGCTATGTTTTCCAGCAACAGGCCCCCTTCCTATGCTCACTGAAGTGAATACCACATCTACTACTGCCTCTACTAGTTCAGAATGAACCTTTCTTACTTTTACTTCCTCCCTTCCTTTCCTGTCTCTTTTTCCATAATTATTTCTAGGCTTACTATTGACAGTACAGTCAGAAGTAAACGCAAATATGGATTTTACTAGCTCTTAATTCTGTAATGTGGAGTTTTCTATCTTTTCATTTGTATTATGTTTCAGTGCGTGCTCTACCACACTCAGGAGCACCATAGTGAAGCTAACTACCAGTGATCAAAGACACTGCCAACTTCACTTGGCAGCATTCGGATTCAAACTTGAAAGAGTCCTGAAAGTATTGTTGTTCTTGGCACTTAGTTGCAGGAATTCATATCCTAGCACCCTCAAGTCAAAAAACCCCACTGTCTCCTAAGTGAGCAGTGTTCTACAGTGGAGTCCTAGGAGAACAGTCTTTCTGTACCCATCAAGGAAAAATAATAAATATATGATTCATTGTTACAACTCCTGTGGTGTGAAAAATGCAATTTAATTTTTATCTTAAAAAATGTGAAGTGGCAGAAAATGTAAACTTTTTTTCCCTGAGGGAAGGTGTGCAGAAAATAATCATTTCACTGTAGCCACATGTAGACACTTTATGTGAGGCAACCCTGGAAAACTTATACTGATTTTTCACTGAGTAACTATCAAAACTTGTGGCTAAAACAAATCTTCTGTGGCTGTATGCGCAGCAGCAACAACACAAATGTGCTCCAGAACCACAGATTTAGACATGGGAAACAGCCTCAAGTAAACAACATCTGATGATATGATCCTATGTGCTGTAAAATGTAAAGATATGATTTATACAGCTTCACATTTCTTCTTCATCTGCTGAAAATTTAATGCAAAACTAGGCAGCACATTAAAAGGCACTGATGTGATGTACTTACAACACAAAAAAGAAACACAGGTTCACATTTATTCCTAAACAGTCGCAGAGTTGGAATGCTGTCAGTCTCTTCCTCAAATCAGATGAAAAATATTATTTACTTACGGAAATGTGCGTATGTGTTCATGCATGTGTGTGTGTGTGTATATATATTTATATATATATATATATATGTAAAAAACCCTTTTTGCCTGCAAGAAAACTGCAGTCATATATTTTTGTGTTATACACTCAAACTGCAGTCTTAAATACAGCTAGCAGTCCTTATGGCACTTGCTGGTGATGAAGAAAGAACTGGTTTGGTAACATGAGATTGGCCTCCCGTTGTATTACAGCAGCTAATCACGGAAAAATACCTTATCCTAATAGTCTTTTCCTATGTAGGTTATAATAACATACAGAAGTGAGGAAGCAGTGGATGCCGTCTTGGCAGAAGAGATTTTTCACTGTATTAAGTTCTTTGTGACGTGGTCAACTCTATGAAAGCATTGGAGATAATCTCTGAACGTAACTGCCTACTTTTCTGTGTATGAACAATACAAGTATTTTCTGCAAAAAAGGTTTAATCAGACAATTGAAAGCTTTCAGTGAAAAAGGATGACCTTGGTCAACATCTGGGAGGAACTGAATCCGTGAAAGAAATTTATGTACTTTAAATATGATGTATACCTCTTATTTTATGCTGCTAGCATAGAGAAATATTTTTATTGCTATGGTTTTCTGATAATTTATTTTTCCATTCCCCATTTTTGGTCTCTTAAAAATGAAATACAAGGGAATATTTGGGAAAAAGGTGTAACCGCATTTTTCAGGGATGTAGGAATTTTAAATGTGATAATCAATTATGTACAGGCTTAAAACGAAAAATCATATAGTCTGGCTTTTGAATGTGTCTGCAATCTCGTCAAGGAAAAGAGAAGTTGTGGGATGTCAGCTCTGTTTCTATCACAGCAGCTTCCATATTTATTACTATTTCTAATCTGTCTCTCAACAGTCTTATGAGGAGGTATGAAGAAGAAGAGGCAACCAGGCTGAAATTATGACCACACAGTATAAGGACAGTAAAAAGAAAGCTTTGTATATGCAGACAGGTAAAACGATTAAAAGATTTAAAAAAAAGTAAATGAAGTTCCATACAGAATTTACATCCTTACCACTGCAAAATGTAGCACATCATCTTCACCAAACTCGGTCTTCAGTTTTCTGAATAAATTCACCACAGCTTTGCAAGGACCACACCAAGCTTGATACACATCTATCACTAAAATGTAATAGTTTGGAATTACAGACAGCTGACCTGTAGAACTTATAAAATTAGACATATTGATGAGTGTATTGGAACAGTACTGGAATGGCATTCAGTCCTCTCCTAGTCAATGAATGCGTCACGAATACATCAAGGTATTCAGTGGCTACCTCATGGTTTCCTCTTTTATCTCAATTACTTTGGACATCAACAACCTACTTCAGAATACTATTTGAGATGATTAATCCAAACTGCTGCATTTCTCTCATATTCCTTTTCCTTTTAATTATTCTCTTTGTTTTCCCACTGTTGGTTTTCAGTCTTATCTAGATCTTTATTCCATAGGATTTTTGCCTGCGTGAACCCATGCAGATAATTTCTCTCCCATTACTACTACTCTGTAGACACAATCCCATTACAGATTTGTTCCTTCTACCCAAATACAATTCCTAGGAGACCTCGGAGACGTTGTTATTGGACTGAGCGAACAGAAAACTGGGGGTAATATACGATAGAACACACACTCTCAAGAAAGCTGACCGACTAACTGCTAAGTACAACAGTATTAATTTAGTCTGTACCAGATTTTAGGGAAAAACTTCCACAGAAGTGTGCTACCTCCTACTATGCAGAATACCGTATTGGAAAGGTATTTTCTAAACATCGATCTATAGCAGTACATAAAATAATGGATATTACGATTTGTGATGAGTATTTATTTATCAGAAAAGACAGTATATCTTCATAAACACCATATGTACATTTATAAACATATTAGCATAATATTTCTTTAAAAGACAATGTGGCACTAGTCTTCTAGTTTTATGACAGGTATCTATGAACTATATGATATACAAGTATGTAAAACTGTAAATGCCTTCATGAGAGATAAATAGAAAATAGCAACGATTAGTACCTACTATGCCTTTTGTCAGCATCATTTCATCCCACTGATTTTGATTGGTTATTATAGCCTGAAGTAAAAAGAATTGACATTTTAACATCTTAAAAAGGCAGAAAAAAATCCATTAATCTCTAGAATTGTTCAAGGAATTAGGATTTATACCTGGAGCTGAATATCTTCCTTCTTGCCTGCCATTTCCCTGTGATTACAGGAAACATATCAAAATAGGAATCACATTTAACGGTTTTTTAAAAGAATGTGACATGCAGAACTGATTTATATGGTTTTCAACAAAACTCTGCCTTCTGATTCCTTTAAAAATGAACTCAGCTGAAATCCGTATAACAATGGCAGTTAATACCCCATGTCAGAAGTCTGTGGAGCAATGTACAACTCATTTGCAAAACCCACATGGCACAGGAAACAGAATAAAATCTAGTTTCTTAATCTCTTAGGGTCTTCAAAATATTTTGGGCTCAACAATTTCTTGGCCTCAACATTTTTTCGGCCTCAACAGTTTTTCAAGCTTATAATTACTCAGTTCAGAATGGCCACAGGGAGCTTGGATGGAATGACAGCTGCTGTCACAGTGGACCATTTTAAAAAAATATTGATTAAAGATCTTCAACTCTTATGACATCAAATCAGGCTTCCTGTCTTCTGGGATACATGAACAGCAATGGCTTACTTGTGTCACCTAACTAAACTCCCAAACTGAATACTGGTGCATTCATCATTCTTTCATTCATGAAATACATTTTTTGTCGTCCCCCCCTTTTTTAAATAGATAATTAACTATGAACTTAGCAGAAAAACTATCTTAATTAAGTTACATACTTGGATGAAGTTTGACTTCAGCTTCTAAATGGAGCTTGACTAAATAACAAATGTTATCACTGGATTAGAAGCTAGAGCGGAAGTTTATAAATGTCTTTATAGTCTTTGTCTTGGGGAAAATGAAAGTGTCACCACGAATGTCACCTCCGCTGGCACTGATATATGGCAAGTCAACCAGCAAATATGATGAGAGTGTGAACTATCCTGGCATTCCCACTGGAGCTGTTCCCTTTAGATTACAGACTGAGGCATAGTGGCCAAAGTGAGAACTCTTGCCCTGATGCTTGTTTCATGTTTAATCTAAAAATATTATTAAGGAATAAGCTTTTAAATACAAGCTTTCTTCAAATCATTTAAACCAAGTAGCAAGACAGAGTCATTAGCATGGCATTAAATTCAGTCCATTGAAGACTCTGAGGAGATGATACTAACTACTGAAACTCTAGGAAACTGACAGATGAAAATACGTCGTATTAGTAGGAAATCTTCAGCTAAAGAACTTGTCTTTCATTGTTACCTAATGTCACTGAACAATAAGAATCAATATGTACTGCAAGACTAGGTCTACACAACATATACCACATTCCTCACAATGGGCTACACTTCCCAATCCGTTTGTACGTGCTCCCCAGTTAAAAATTCTCAGATGCCAAATGAAAGCCCTGCAGAACAGACACATGGTATGTATGCAAATACACAAACATACATGTTAATCTGGTGTAGTAAACTGCATGAGACACATGTGAAGATCTATACTATTTAACAAAATTTTCACGTAACATTTTCTCAGTAATAGAGTCAATGTAGCACTGATAAAACATGAGCAGACAAGTACCTTTTCTCAGTTATCTATGATACAGGCAACATGCTTCTCTAAACTTCATAGAAGGCGTTTTGCTGTCCACATGCTACACCTCTTACCACACTCTTTACAACCAAAACTGCTTCCTCAGACTATTCACATATAAAAATAGATGTGGGGGCACATTCAGATACACAGTCAAACTGGCATTCAAATATGCACATTCTTTGCAGGTAGACATTCACTATCTTAGCACAAACCTTCATACACATGTACACTTGAAAATATCCAAGCGCTTGAGAGATTTCGACATGCACCTGTGTGTATGTACACACACACAGACGCACAGTTCCCTGTGCATGAGCACTTGTGTATGACAGCGGGTCCCTGCATGCTTCCAGTTAGCACTCTGACGGCCTATCTGATCCCTTGAATTCCATGAAACAGGATAAAGTACGAATGATCATGGATGGAAAACACTCGTTGAGGTACAGTACACTCCAGCTTGCACACACGTGTGTGTGGCTGCACGCTTCCACAAGCACATGCAAAGACTCGTGTCCTTCTGCAGGCACCCAAGCGCGCAAGCACGCACTTCCATGACGCAGGCGCCCACCAGTACGCGCAGGCCCTCTCCGTGAGCACGCCCGGGTGTGCACACAGGCACACGCTCTTGTGCAGAAATCCCCCTTCACGCACACAGAAACACGGGTAAGCGAACTCAGGCGTGGACGCAGGGCAGCTCAGTGGCTGCGCGCTCCCCAGGATCCCATCACCGGGAACCTGCGGGTGCTCAGCACCCCGTGGTTTGGCGCACACCCTCCATGACAAGCACGCTGCCACAGAACAGCTTGGCTGCCTGCTCACCCCTGCGACAGGGTCCTGCCGGGGAGCAGACAACCCCCCCCAGCCCCATGCCTGCGTGCACACCTTACCCCTGCCTGGGACCAGCCACTCACCTGGGGACGCCCCGTGGCCGCCCGCCTGTCGCCCCCCCAAAGGTCCTAACCGCCTCCCCGGGCCTAAGAAAACCCCAGCTCCCCTCGCAGCTCCATCTCCGAGGGTCGTTCTTCCCCTGTCACCCTCTTTTGCCAGTCTGGGGCTGACATAGCACGGGGATCCGAGCTGCGGGCAGGCAGAGAGGGGAACAGGGAGGGAGATGGGGGAAGCAGGGGTTGGAGGAAGCGGCGCCATTTCCTGCACTGGTTCTCCTTGGTTTCTCTCCCGCTAGGCAGAATCCAATCTTAGCCTCTAACATATGAGAAATTAGTCTTGGAACCTGATTAACAAGCTGCCTTCAGTCTGCGTTACTTACAAATTGTGAGACAATGGGGACAAAAATAGGACAGTTTTTGTGGAAGCCACGGTGACCAAATGAGGGCCTTGAAAGCCAAATAACGGTGACCACCCATGCTCACCTGCTATCAGTGCAGGCCTGTGGCCACATTGGTTCAGAACAGAGCATATTTTTTTCAGACTTAAGCTTGCATCTCAGCAGCTCCCAAAACTGACAGAAGATAAAGGCCAAGTTCTTTTATAGAGGCAGAAATCACGACTGGTCCAGAGTATGGTGTGGCTATCTTCATATGTAGATAAACTCTTGCAGGCATTCCAGCTGGTGAGAACTTCTTTGTGGAGGTATAGATTTAAAAATGACCGCAAATCAGATGTAGGTGTCTCGAAACTGTTCACATATGCATGTTCTTACTGATTTATAAATCATCCGTGCTTCCAATTCACTTGTGAAGGCCTACCCAGGCATACTGTGTGTGGTTATGTGTATCTACTGCATCTTAAAAAAATCTAGTTTCAGCGACTTCCTTGTCACTTTTCATAAGCTTTCTGGGACTGCTCACCAGAGCATGGCTTGCAAAGCCCCTACAGAAGAGTTAATTTTATTTCCTGAAACTAATATGAAAAAAAAAGTAGGGTAACAGCACTGAAAGGAGCTAGAATAGATGTTGTTTCTCGCTGTTAAATCATCTCAAGTTGATGGATATTCATTCTGCAGTAGTGTGAATGAGGCAACGTTTCCAACAGAGCTGCAGAAGTTTTCGGTGCTGAGATTGTGTTATGCCCTGACAGCTTGGATTAGAACCATTAGGTAGCAAGACAGACTTCGCATACAGATAAGAAATAATGCATTTATATAGCCAGCACTATATCACCCCCTACATTTTTTTACGGGAAAAGTCTAGCTTGATAACTAGTATAAACTCTGCATTGGCCTGATTGGAAGTGGGGGAGTGCCCTTGAATAATCTTTCTTTTCCTGCATGAAGTAGGAAAACAACTTTTGAAAGCTTAATAGGCTTACAAAATTAGAAAGAACTACAAGAGATGAGATATTAACCCACCCACCATGTGGAAGTTAAAGCCCCAAAACACAGACTATGTTTTTGGGGTTTCCTTTGTAAACTGCTAACTTCTTTATCCATAGCACCTTCTTCATGAACCCACTTTTTTAAACACGAGGAAAAAAAAAGTTTTGAAGAGAAACACCAGAATGAGATAATGCTTATGTACAAAATGCTAAGAGGCTGACACAGCCTGTTCTTTAACTGCTCTGCTACAATGGATTATATGTATGCTTTGGATATCACAAAATCCCAAATGTAAAGGGATCTCATTCATAAATATGGTATTTTATAATATTGGTCTTAGAAGAGGAGGCTGTTTTTCAGTGTACCCATCCCCACCAACACAATTGCAAGATTTCAAATTGAGCAGTAAATGAAGATTGGAGTTGTGTCATCTGTTTGCTGATCAGCAGCTGAACCTCTTTCTCTTGGGTCTCATGCTGTGTGTCCGTCCCTTCTTTTTCTGATCGTGAGGAATTAGGTTTATATGTTACTGTTTAGTAATTGCTGGGTAAAGGTATATGCCTGATTGGGGGTGGGGTAGAATGGAAGAGAAATTAAATAGTAAGGTGCTTCAACAAGGAAAAAAAAATCTCCAGTTTTTTATCTTTTAACTCTTTCCTTTCTATGCACTTGACCACATTGTACTAGAGTGAATTTATTTGGGGAATAAGAGTCAATGACTGTTTTCTCTTAGTCCCTGGGATGGTGTTTGAAGCATCATATCTATGGAGACATGAAAGCAAGACCTTGATTGGAGGTTGTACCTGATTTCCATGTCACTTTTTTTCCCCCCCCAACAAAGGACTTTCTTCTGTCAGTGTTTTAGCTGCCAACTCTGGCAGTTTCAGTGCAACTTGTTGATTTTAGATTATATCCTTCAATCATAAACATGATCAAAAAAACTCTGCAAGTCTGTACTTTCAGTGGAATGAGTATAATAAAAAGATGCTTCCTTAGGTTAGAGCATAGACTTCTGTAAAGTTCTTAATGAATTTAACGATGACCTACTTAGCTTATCCAGACCAGAACTTTTGAGGTCATTATCAAAGGCATCTGACAAAAAGGGTTAGGAATTTACGATCTTTTTTTTTTTCTGAATCAAAACGATTCTGTAAGTATACTGAAAACATGCAATGGATAAACCAAAATGGGTTCATGATGAATGACTACATAATTTTTCCGAGTAACTTTAAAACTATTTCACTCCATTTTGTGCATACTGCTTGATTTCAGGTCTGCTCTTTGTCATGAGTTGTTAATGCCCAGAGTGACTTTGTTTCAAATGACTAACATTCTTTCACAAAGTAATGAAAACCAGTTGTAGACACTGTTGAGACTTGTAATGCTTGAGACAAAACTAGAGATGGGTTTTCCCTGCAAGTCAGTCTTTTTGTGTGCCCTAGCACATCCTCAGATGCCAGTGCCTACGTAACTTTGATGACTACCTGCTAGTACACACACTGGAGACCTTAATCACTTCAATTTATAATCTCTTGTGATCTCTTCTGTAGCTGCATAGTCTACATGCATGCTGATGCCACAGTTTATTCAAACTGTACCTTTTGCTTGCTAGATTTCCTGAGTGTGTCCTGATATTCCTCCTGCCTGTTTGCCTGGATTCATGCTCTGATTGCTCATGATGAGAGAACGTCTGACCTTCCCAGCTCTTCTGCAGAACTGTTCTTGGCCTGGCAGTGTAGCAGCCTGTGTACCTTGAAAGCTCTGCATGTGTGCACTGGCCTTCTCTGCGTCAGCTGTAAGTACACTATGGATGTGACAGCAGTGGAAGAGCTTTCTGATTTCTTGTATTGTTGTGGAAAACAGAAAGAAAGTATGTGAAATGGTGGACATTTTCATTTCTTTAGCTGTTGTGGTTCAGAAAGTTGCAAAACTTAGGAATGTCATGCTTGCTGCTGCAAGCACAGATCATCTAGTAAAACCTTGTTGCATATTGCTGTTTTGACTGGGATGTCTGCACCTGCAAAGACAATCTTAACAGGTATATGTGTAAAGCTTTAGCATATTCATGGTAGTAAATACCAGCAGGGCAGAAAAAATAGGTGATCTGACAATTGCATCATCTTGATACATTAATACGAGCACCAAAATATGCTTGAGGAAAGGTTTAGTGTTTTAGAGAATACCAGACCTGAAAATATGATGGAAAATTACATGAATACTTGAATTTTGATGTAGTCCAAGCAGAATATGCTTTTACATTCCAATCATGGGACAGGCTAGTATCTGCACAGCTGTATCGGGTGGAAAATTTTGTGGTGTATGAAGAACTATTCCTTGCTAAGATAGGAGCGGAAATTAAACAGCACAGTAAAATAGTCACTAAAAACATTGCCAGGGCCTAACTGAAGTATGTTTTTATGGCCATAATGAATAAAATAGTCAAGCAGCTGGAGCACGATTTGGCTGCTGTAAGAGTTTGTTTTGGTTTTGTATTTAAATTCTATACTAATTGGCACTATGTGGTCATTTAAAAGAACAAGTAAGATAGTGGACAATTTATAAACAGGAAGAACACACAAGGCAGAGGCAGTTGAACAGATCACTTTGAGAAGGCTAAATCTAAATAAGATTTTGTTAACTTGTTCTGAGACAAAAGAATGTGCCAAAGGAGTTGAAACTTTTTCAAGCTGTACTCATTCAAGCTTATGTAGCAAAAAAATTACACCGAGTTTTTCTTTTTATTGACTCTTCCAGACTCCTATCCAATTCATGCAAGTAGAAAAGGATATATATTTCTAAACAATTTGCTGTATATCTGTTCTAAGATAATAAAATTATTAGGAACAGAAAACAGGTCTTGAGACAATGCTTGCAGTCACCATGACATTTAGACAACCATAGCTTTCAAAAATATACCCCAGTCCTTAGAGGACTACTGGTTAGAGATGGTGAATGCCGATGTCACATTCAGAAACATTTGAAGTATTAGATCCTGTTTCAAACATCACTTTAGCCTTCAAGGCTTTATGATGGTTCAGCTTGTCTAACGGCTTCCAAGTTAACAAGTTTTAGCAAGGCCTGTTGTGACAGGGCAAGGAGTAATGGTCTTCAAGTAAGAGAGGGCAGATTTAGCCTGGATATAAGCAAGAAAGTTTTTACAATGAGGTTGGTGAAGCACTGGAGCAGGTTGCCCAGAAAGGTAGTGGAGGCCCCATCCTTAGAAACATTCAAGATCAGGGTGGATGGGGCTCTGAGTAACCTGATAGAGTTAAAGATGTCCCTGCTCACTTCAGGGTGATTGGGCTAGATGACCTCTAAAGGTCCCTTCCAACCCAAAGCATTCTATGATTAAAAGTCTTGGCTTGTAAGCAGGATGTTTCTGCATCTAAAAGTAATGCACAGGTTAGCAGCAGCCAGGCTTTCACCTGGCATAGACCACGCTTTGTTCACTAAGGATTCTGAGACAAATGCCATGTGCCTCCCCAGTGTGCAAAAGAAGCAGGAGATAAACCACAAGACAAGATTTCTGTTTTATGTCCCTGTGGATGGCAAAAGGAAATCTGGTGTTTGATCATGTAGTGAGTGATCATATGTCAAACAGGGCGGTCACTGAGAGAGAGAAACAGCTGCTTGTTTGCACAGACTGGAAGTTTTTATGTGGCTGGTGATGTGTTATTATCTATAGATGAAGGGTACTTCTGGAAAAGAGTGCTATGGAGCAAGCTCTCTCTTCCTATTTGTGAGCTGCAGCTTGGGTTTCTCCCAGGTTTTCCTTATAGCATGTGTTAGAGGATCACAAACCACCTCTGAGTCATCTCAAAACCAGATTTGCTGCTGCTGTCGTGGTTTCCTTCCTATGCTCCAGGTGTACACAGTGGATGCATACACTTCATGTGCATAGGAGGTGCTCCTGGTTGTAAATATCGTTATTGCACACAGCCCAAGAGCCAAAAACCCTGCCAGTGCCATGGGCTCACCACAGAGGTTGGAGGGGTAACAAACTCATTTCCCCGCTGCTGGTCTTGAACACAAAAACAGACAGGAAACACGTATATACGCATTCATACAGACACTGCAAAGTCAGTACATGAAAATGTACACAGTAATTCCTAGTTCGCAGACTGCTAACAGCTATGTCATCCCATATGCTGTTCTCAGTGCAGAAGGTAATGTGGCCTAATAACATTTCCTGAAAAAAGATTTCCTGGTGGAAGATGGTCCAACAGTGAAATAAAGTAATTGGAGATCCATTAGGAAATCAGGGATTTATATTTCATATATATAGAGGAAAGTTTATTTAAACTGCTTCCTGATTTTTTTGGCATTGTAGTTTCTATTTACCAGCCCTCTTTTTTTCTTTTGTTTTAAATAAAAAGTCAGCTGCTGATCCCAGTGAGTTATCCTCACTGTTCAAATTCAATGAACTTCAAGCCCAAAGATGATGAATTTTGATCTGAAGTCCATCTGAAAATTTGTAACCTTTTCTCTTTTAATAAACATTTTAGTTCTAGAGTTCCATGTGTTACTGACAACACAGTATCTAAATATATATTGATATATTTATATATCAGTACATGCTGATATAAATGCAATGATATAGTCATCATACCTATCTGTAAGAGTTTTGCTGATAATTTCTTTTAAATTATTCCGTCTCCTCTTCTGTGTGTACAAAATCTTTATCACGCTGCAGGCAGCTGTTTAATCCTTAAATGAGAGAGGTTCTACCTTTTTTTTAAATGATGAAACAGGGTATAAAAATGGTAATCCTGTTAAGAATAAGTAAATGATCTTCCAGGTATTCCCAAAATGATGTATTAGTTTAGCTTTTTGCTCTGTAAAACAGTACAGTAGTGTTATACTGTACATCTGTGTCTAAATTCCGTATTTTGTAACCACATGTTACTATTTTTTTTATACAAGTGGCTATAAATCCAGTATTACCTTCAACTTTGAGCACATACCATTTTAAAAATCTGATTGAACACATTTTTAGCCTATAATTGTTCAATGTTCTCAACTGTCTCCAGCTATTCAGTTAATATGGCACTTGAGGACATGGTTTAGCAGGCTTGGTGGTGTTGGGTTAACAGCTGGACTTGATGATCTTAGAGATCTTTTCCAACCTTAATGATTCTGCGATTCTATAAGTTTTCATTAACTCAAGCTTAAAACTTTGAACCTTTTCCATATGAATCTACTGCTAATTTCACTTTCACCACTTCACCCAAAGTTTCAGCATCTGAAAGATGCAGAGAAACAGAGAGTACTTCAGTTAAAGATGCAGAAGTACGTTTGTCTTGTATAAAAATTCGGATAGCTTTTCCTTTTTAATGCAAGTCAAGTGAAGTATATAGCACAATAGAGCCATCCACATACCTAGAATTTTAAGCAACGCACTTTCTGGATCCAGAACACTTTTTCATCCATGTCTCAAACTCATTTATAATTTCCAGGTTTAAATAGAAATGGTTCTAGGTTTAAATATAGATTACAAAATAGTAATGATATATAACTTCGTCTCCTGGCCTCGTGTCCTGTCACATCACTCAGCTTCATTTCTTTTGCTTCACTTGTATGATCCACATCAGACAGGAGTGGTGGCAGTGATCTGATAAGTTCAACACACCTTAATCTTGGAAAGCTGCTTGAAAACAAATATTTGATATCAAGAACAGCTGTCTGAAGAAGAATCTGAATTACAGAAATTTCTCTTTGTTGAATGCTTCCCAGTGACTTGGCCATGTAGCTAAACTGAAATGTTCCGTACAATTTTTAAAATGTTATGTCTGCATGTGTGGATGAAACCTGGCAGTAAAACACAGCCATATAGCAGCAAGTTACAGTCGTACTGAGTGAAAACACACAGAGATGTCAGCTCAAGCCAAGGGAAAGCTCTCGTATTTTCTTGCTTTCCTTAAAATATCTATCCAGCATCAGTTTTATGTCATCACATTTTGGTTGTGTTTTTACTACTATGTTGATCCACGTGCACAATTATTCCCTGGCATTGGGCTTTCTTAGTAAACCTGTAAACTCTTATAATCATCTGTAAATTTGATGAATGGTCTCAGGAAAGTATTTATCCCTGACTGCCAGCACTTCCCCTAAGCATCTCCTGCACATGGTGTGAAAGTTGGGGGGCGGTAGGGACCACTGCTGTTTACTACTACAGACACGGCTGTGCTCGCTTTGACATGGTACTCTGGCAATGTCTCAACAAGCCTCAGTCCATGACCTAGGTCTACTGGACCTACTAACGACATGCTAGAAAACACCCATTCCTTTCTTTTTTGACCTCAAGTTGAAGAAGAGCATGGGGCTGGGAGGATGGCTGCCATTCTCCTAGCTGAAAAGGGTCTGAGAAAATTGTGAGAGGAGTTTGGCTCCCACTGGGTCCCCCCAGTGACCACAAGAGTGGAGATTTTGAGTATCTTGTCCTGTTTTCTCAAGACACTGGAGACGACAATGGTGATGTTCAGCAGAGTAAAGGGCTGAAACCTCAGTCAACTGCAGCTTGACATATGTAAAGTCACTGTATTGGTCTGCAGCAGGTCTTCATGTCTGAGGCCTGGCCTGGGAGGAGGGGATCCCAAGTACACAGTCTCCAACTCCCCTTCCGGCTGTGTGCCATTCTCCAGAAACATCATGCCAGCCTCCAAGAACAACCCAGGTGAGTGGATGCTTTCTCGTGCTGATATCCTGCTCAGGCCATCCTGGTCAGCAGTAGGACTTGGCTTGAGGTTTCCTCTGAAATAGCAAAAAGGAGGTTTATGCCTTAATTTTTCTCATGTGAGAGAGCAGGGCTGAATAGTGAGAAGGTTTAGAGACAGATGCCTGTAGAGACGAGCCAACTCATGCAGAGGCAGGGAATGTGCTGCAGCAGAAGGGAGGGTGGAAGCGGGGAAAGTCAGCAGCTCCTCCTCAACTGAGAGTCTCCTATGGCAACAGCAGCAGATAAAGCAGCTCAGCCAGAGCTTGGCTGCTGGCAACCAGACACGGTCTCCACTGGGACCTCTGCTCTCTATCATGCTTGACACCAGGCTGCCAAGCATGATGAAGTGGTTACAGCTTCCAGCTGAGGTTGACTTTGACAGGTACGTAGGCTGTGCATGGGTCCATGCTGCCTCAGAGGCAGCAGCTTTCAGAGCCTGTCCCTTCTCCCTTTACATGTGGGGCTTCCAGGGTTCTGCTGCATTCTGGCACCCACCAGAGACTACATCCTTGGTGATGCAGAGAAAAAGGCATAAATAGACCAAGATGTAACAAAATAATGAATACAGCCTGACTTCTTTTGTAGAGACAAGCCTGGTTGCCTAGGAAATGCCCATCTTCATGGTTATGTAGCCAAAGCGGTGGCCTGCTGCACCCATAAAAGTAGAATCACATGAAACAGGATTTAATTAACAATAGCTTCTTCTGAGCTCAAATACAGCCAAACTAATATACCCTAATTGGTAATAATACATAAGCATTTCTGTACCAAGTGGCCCAGTATAAAATGCTACCGCAATCACTAGAAGGAGGTGTTAGTGTGCCTTATGCTAACCGTACAAGACTCCAGTCCTGGTCTGTTAGATTTGTTATCAAAATGTTATGAAAATTTGCAGTGTGGACCAGAGTTAGGTATAAAATGTCCCATGTTATGACATACGTATTCTTGGAATAAAAACAAAGTTTAAAACTGGTCCCATTTATCAATCTTCCAAGCATCCCTACCACAGAATTCTCTAATTCCCTAAAAGATATACCTATATTGTGTCGTACCAGTTATTTGCCCAAATGTGTATTCCTCTGAGACCCTGGATATCTGCATACTGTGATCTGAAGGAGCACGTGGTCTGTGCTTTCTGCTAAATGACCATGTGGCACAGGATCATAGCGGGTAAGCAGCATCTGCTACCAAGTGGCACTCAGACTTCATACAAACAGATGTCTGTGGGTGAAAGGAGGATGCCATTTCAGCCTTTGGAGGGTGTTTTACTCAGGCAGTGGCAGAATGGTTAGCATAGCTGCTGACAATGTCTTCGAATATTCCCTGATGGTCCCTGAGGCTTGCAGTTAACATTTGAGAGACTTCTTTCAGAGACCACCAAAAGGCAACAGGAATGACACTGAACAGTTTGGAGAGGTTACAATGAGCAAAAGATTGGTTAGCCTTGACAGCATGGTCTTGAGTGACACCTTCCATTGTGATGTGGTCTGTTGGAATTGTCCACTAACCAGTTGCACACTGAACAATAAAAGCCAAAGGTAGCAAGAGGCCATCAAGTTATCACAACACTGTTTTTGACCAGGATGATCTCCAAGGAGGTGGTCCTTTGGCATGCATTGATGGGGGCCAAATCTTTGCACGGGGCCCAAAGCTGACCGCTCACGTGGAGGTCAGTGTGGAATTACTGTCAGGAATAGCTAAGTTGGCATTTTATGTAGAGCTCACTTTTTTGAAAAGCAAAATGATTCATTTTACTAGCAAAAAAAAAAAACAAAAACAAAACCAAAACCCATTACATTGAAAATTTATCCAACAAATGCATTACCACATGGCACAAAAGCACATAACAGAATGATCTGCAAGATACTGGAAACTGCATCTGCCATGAGAAAATAAACCACCTACCATGAATGAGTGAGATTGTTTTCTTCTCTTCTAGATGTTGGAACAGGCACAGAACTCACTGAGCAGGTCATCTTCGCCTGCACTCAGTTTCAGAAAGCCAGGAAGTCTTCTCAGCAATGAGATTTAGGCATGAAATAACATCAGTGATTGATAGAAAAACCATTACTGGAAGACTATTTCTTCCCTTAAAGTTTTTGCCTCTTCTCCTCTCTCCCCCCACTTTTCTCAGTCTCTTGTTCATCTGGTAACCAACTTTTTCACCTTTTTTTTTCAGTCAGCTGGATTTTGACATGGTATCCAAAAGCATTATGCGTTCCCTGAAGCCTTTTTCAGGGAAAAAGCTTGGCTTCTGAAAGGTAGATAAGACAGGATGCACTAACGAAATGTAGAGCTTAGGGTAATGTCAGTCATTTACTTCAATCCATGACCAGAAACAGGAGGTAGCTCCAAATCAGCCATTCACTGTCTGATTCACCAGTGTGCAAGCAACATATCTGAACAGTGCTGTGTTTCAACAGAGACCTTAGCAACTGCAGCAGAGCAGCTTATCTCATCAGTCGGCACAAAACCCCCTCACCAGTGTTGCAGAAATGTGAAATAGTAGCTAGGAAACTTGACTTCCTCTGCACATCACAAAAATATAAATTCTTTCTAACTTGTTGCTGATCAGATTTGTAATTCTTAGTTGTTAGTTAGCAATTTGTTATAAATTAGTGTGTGTTAATTGTGTAATCTTCCTTCCAAAAAATACAGGCTTTGAGTAGTTTTTTGCAGTACTGTATAAAAATCTGACAGCCACAGTTAGGGTGCACCATCTGTAGAAGTCACTGGTGGGTTCCACGTTGCTTTAGGCACTAATATTCTTGAAGTCCGGTGGAGGCTTACTTACTGCATCAGCTAAATATCTTGAATCCAATGATTCATCCAGCTGTTCAAAACAATCCAAAGGACGTCATTTGTACCTCTTCTCAACCACAAAAGAACGAGTAGACAGAGGACAGATTACAATAGACGTACTCATTTCTTGTCTTGAGGTCTGCTTTCCGTCATCTTAAATTGATTAGGATAATTTGTTATAAATGGTTGTTTGTTTGTTTTCATGAATTTTAAAAATGAACTCCAGTAGCTCAAGGTTGCATTATATTTTTAGTTTGTGATTTACTACATGTCTTGGCTTCGGTATTTGTTTTTCAAAAATCACATGAAAGTATGCTTCTGTTTCATTGATTTTCCTACTTCTTTAAAAAATTCCAGTGTGGATTTTTTTTTTCCAAATTGAGACATTTTTGTTGAGCTTTCAAATTTAGAAATTAAGGTAAAAGCTGACACTTTGGACAGCAAGCGGTGGAAAAAATGATGCATAACCATTTGTTGCAATTTTTAAATGGTATTTTGAGACATTCCTGAGGTAAACTTGCTGTGTGCTTTTGGTTTTGAAGTTCCTTATGAATAATGGGTTCTCTTCTAAAAATATATAGAATTGAATATTGCAAACATTGAAATTCCCAGTTTGGTGAATTAAGAAAGTTCCCTTTACTCAAGATCAGCAATCTGTGGTACCTATTTCTTCTATGCTTTCTTGTTGGTCTGTTGTTTCTGACTCTAGAATTGCTACATAAATACACATAGCAATATGTAAAAATATGTATTTTCAATCCATACATAGCTGCTGGGGAAAGGAAGTGAATCCCAAATGAGATCTTGACAAGTACTTATTGATTTATTTGATATGAAGTTCTCACCACAAAATAACTAAGCCAATTTGACCATGACCAAAATATCCAGAATATGGGGTACTGCCCATCTAATATGTATCTTATTGTTGCACAACTGAAAGATGCACATGTAATCCTCTTTAACATGAATAACACTCAGGATTGGGCCTACTCACAAAACTGATGCTTTTTTTTCCATGAACATGTGTGTTAAATTATAGACAAATCCAAGAACCTCAGGAGATGAAATGAAGAGCAAATCAGAAGGGTGAATGAATGCTCGCTAGTGCCCAGTGAATGCTGGGCACTGCCATTTCATACCAGAAAAGGCAAATTCTTTTTTTTCCATGGAAAGCTGCATACCTTTACTAAACTGTTTTGTGTATGGGTCTCAAAAGATTTAGTAGAGGAGTGATTATTTACCACTTTTTCATGTGTCTTCTTTTTTGTCTGACTCTGCATACACAACAAACGTTAAATTTTGTGGCATAGATATACCGTCAGCATCTTTGATGGGCTTTTGATTAACGTTGCCAGCAGGTACTACTACAGCTGAATTTAAGTGGATCTGGAAATATTCAACTCTACATTCTCATACGGTGTGGTAATGATGTAAACCCTGCATCACACATTTGAAAAAAGCAGATTAATCTGTTTCACTGGCAAGCAGCATATCCATGGTTAAATCAGAGTGAAGATACATTCTGAAAGCAGTAGCATAATATAGAAGTAGTGTTCCCAGTACTAATACAGAGAAAGGTTGTATATGAAATTTGTATATACGTGTACACAGTCAGAAAGTAAATCTACAGGAAGGAAACCATATTATTTTTCAACATTTGAAATTAATTCACAAAATCAGCCTTGAGTTTTCTACATTTTTCAGTTATGTCACATTCTCTCTTCCTGTTGCTGATTGCTACCTTTCATTCCCTCCACCTTGTCCTTTGTCGGAGTTGAAATACAAATTATTGCTTTAGTGAAATCATTTATCCTGCAGGTTTCACAAGGGTGTTCTTTGAAGTGATTAGAGAAGTCAAATATATACACTTTAAAATAGTTGCGAAAACATTGCACCTTGCAAACAAAAAGGATAAACCTGCCAATAGACGCTAACAAATTCTGAAAATGAATAATTTATAATCTCATAATGTAGGGTCAGTATGCACACACTTTTAAGAACAAACACCCAGGAAAATATGTTCCTGTTTCAAAGTATATGCATATCATATATCAAAAGTAATTATCTTGAACACCCTATTACATAAATGAAATAGAATAATTTACAGGCCATTAGATTCTTTATGATTTGTGCCACTTGCAAGCTCTCGCTGTATAGAATCCATCAATCATTTCTGGATAATTGAGATTTTCATCAATGACATTTTCAACAGATAAAGTAACTAAACCAATTAAATAAGCCTGTTATGTCTCAGAATAAAGGTAGACATGTTTTGCTTATCTGCTGCCACAAGAGTTGCTAGAATTGCTGGAGATGCCTGAAGCATTGTGCAACAATTCGGCGGCGCAATGTGTGAATCATAAGTCCATTTAAAAAGTGTAAAGGTGTCTTTTGAGGGCAGCTTTATGGGTATGGCGCTTATTAGCACCGCATTTTTGTCACAAAGTTCAACTGTATCATCGTTAAAACTCCACAAATGCATGCTTGGAAAACATCCCTTTTTCTTGGTGTGGAAATGTCACGTAGAAATCCTAGAAGTGTTACACAAGCATCAGATTGATTAAGCAGTGGATGGGCTAAGCAGAGTTGTGTCAACCACAACAACAAAGATTTTGCATCCAGAGATATGTTGCCTGATACTGTTATCCTTTAAACGATAAATTTATATTTCTGGTGTTTATTCAGACCTGCCTGAGCTCCTCAAAATAGTTCCAAGCCAATCTGATATGTTATTTACTATTTGAACATGGATTCCAGATGCTCTTGCAACTCTGGGAATTAGTTCTCAGTGGTAATGGAGTACAGCACTGAAGCAGACCCCACTACTGTGCCATAACATGCTTCTCATCATGATTTTTGTAAGGACGCTGCACCACCTCAAAAGAATTAAAGCTGATTTGTCTTTCAGAACCAGAAGTAAGAAAATAATTCCATTTCAGTTAGGAATCTCTTGATGATCCTGCCAAGGATGATCAGCTTCCGTGCCCTTCATTTGTGTCCAGTGTTGGCTTCCCTGTGGCATTAGCATGGGAGGCAAGACTTTTCCACCATGGAGAACAAATGGGAAGACAAGAATGCATTCTCAGTAAAGAAATAAAGCAAAAAATTATAGAAGGACAGAAAGACAAATTTACTCCCGTTGATTTTCCAGTTAAAAAAACCCTTCATCTGTTCCGCTGCATTAACTTATTGCATAGCAAGGAAGAGAGTGCTTTGCCATGTTTGTTTAACATGATCTGATACTTGACTGATTTCAGGCATTTCAGTATCTTGGTGTTTTCAACTGCTAATTGTTTCTCTTAGTTCTGCATGATCATCCTTGTATCATGCTGGGAGGCTTGATGTTTACACTCCTACTATAAGCACGTTCTCATGCATTAAGATCTCAGGTTTATCAATAAGTTGTACACCCAAAAGGTCCCAGTATACAAGCATGAAAGTTTACGTGATGTTCCATGAAACAGAATGCGGTGAGTTTTCAAATACTATGTCCTATAAAAAAGTTCCTCTTCTGTCAAAATTGAAGAAATTGCTGATTTTGGCCATGCAGGGAAGTGCAGTCAGACAGGCTCTGTCAGATCCTGAGCCACTTCTGTGTGCTACCTCAGTGGTCTTGGGGCTGTTCCTGGTCCTTTAAATGAGTACTCACTAGTGCAATATGAATGGCACACCCCAAAATTACATGACAGTGGAGACACAAGCCTGGGTCTGGCAAAGAAGCAATGAACCAGTTGCTGTTCCTCTTATTTGCTGCTCTCCCAGCTATTCAAAACCTAGTGATATGATGTTCATTGTAAGAAGCTCCTTTCCTGATTTGATTTTTCTTTTGGAAAAAAATTATTTGAGAAAATTAATTAATGTAGGGCTCCCATAAACTTCTCAACACAATTCCCTGACAGGAGCAGTGCCTGTGAGCTTTCCACTGCTACCTCACTAAAATGGTGACTTACTGTCTGGTGAGTTCTTCCCCAGCACTGGGCACCCTGGCTTTGTGAGTTCTGCTTCCACAAGGAGGAAGGTGAGGAGATTTCTTCTATGAATTCCATCCAGAATGTCGAAAATTTCTAAACAAAAATATAATAGTTTTTTTAAAAATCATAGGACAAAATGAAATATTTTGCTATTTCTGCCCCAGTTAATCTTACCCAGTGTTTGTACTCATTTTTTTTTTTTCTTATTGTAAAAGTAGGAAACAATAAGACCAGGGAGTTACGTGATGTTGTTACTACCAAAGTCTTGTGGGTATGAATCATTTCAGACGTTTTAGAAGATTGAAATAGTCTATCCTGAACTGCTTGTAAATTGTGTAAGTGCCTCAGCAGAACTGGATCCTGAGGCGAAACATGAATGGTGGAAGAAGGGAGAGAGGATATGGTGACAGCTGACAGAACAGTAATGAGTTGGTACTGAAACTTCACACTCACTTTCTCCTACAGTTCTGAAGTGATAGACATGTGATATCATATAAACAGCCAAGCAGCAGTGCAGTTATCGCCGCTTCTCCCTTCCTTCAGTCATTCAGATTCTTTCTTTAGGGATGTTTTGTCCTTAAAATAAGAAGAGGCTGGAAAAATGAAGGAGTAAACTGTTGGGTTTTTTTTTTTTTTTTAGTTTACACCATCTAGGAGGATTCTTCGGACATACCTCAGGCATTTTGTTAAAAAACTTGTTGCTTGGTATATAATTAACATATACTTTGGAATAATCTCCTTAATGGGATTTTCTCTTGGATTTTTGTGTTCTGTCATGCTTCCTTCTGTCATACTCATATTTTCTTACAAGAGTAGGAATTTTGTACTAGCACACTTAACACTTGTACAACTGGTTAGAGTGGTTTAACACAAAAGTAGCCTGCCTGCAAGTTGCCACTACACCTTGGTGTTGATCTTTACTGCCAGAATGTCTATTGCCAGAGTTGGTAAATTTTATGTTAATGTTTCTTTAGAGATTTAGTTTTATCCTAATCTTCACTGCCGAATTTATTGAACGGTGTGGGATGTCCCCCGAGCTGAGGGCGGTATGGAAACCTGTAGTGGAAGCAGAAACCCAGCAGGTGGCATTAGCCGCGCTGGGAGAGCCTGTCCTGGCAGGCTCCAGGAGCCGGCAGTGGGTGCCTTTCACGCACTGGCAGCTCGTCTGTGTCACGGCAACAGCGTTTAGAGACACACTTCGTGGATGTCACTCTCTTCTATGGCAGGACCGAAATTACCCTTTAAACGAAACACATCTGAGGCCAAAAAGTTACAGTCTCAGTAGTAAGACTTGAGGAAATTGATGATAATCTTTTCTTTTTTTCCTGGATGCTAAGGTAATCTATGCATTTATCTTTCAGCTGATAACATAGTAATTTCATGAATAACTATAAAAGCAAAATACAATAACAAAGTGTGGCTACTGTGTAAACTCACATTTCTCACCCTTCCATTTTCTCTCACAGAATAAACTTATTTTAAGATGTTGTTTAATATGATGCCACAGAGTAACAGCATCTTTTGTTTTTGTGGGGGAAACATTTGTTCTCCCTTTCTGCCTTTTTTTTTTTTTTCAGTCTGTGTATGTTAAATTTTGCTTCTCCCACTTCTTGATTCTTTTTCTCTTTTGAGTTTGGATTGTATTTTAATCATCCTTCTATATCTTTCCAGTTCTAGAGACCATGCTACCTCACTGCATTTCAGGCTGGGTACTTGTAGTTCATGTATGTGTACTTCTTGTCTTCCAAAGCAGTTTGAAGTAGGAGAATAAGTTATAACTGAAAGAAGGGTTTGCTTTTTAAAGAAAATTGACCCATAGCCTGCTTTTAACTATAGGTTCTGGTTATCATTTAAATCTTTATTCATGACTCACTGAAGCAAGGAGCTTCTGGTGGAGCTCAGATGGAAGAGAAAGGTCTATGGAATGTGGAAAGAGGGACAGGCCACTTGGGAAGAGTACAGGAATATTGTCAAAGTATGCAGGGATGCGACGAGGAAGGCTAAGGTCTACCTGAAATTGCATCTAGCAAGGGTTGTCAACGACAAGAAGCTGCTTCAAATACACCAGCAGCAAATGGAAGACTAGGGATAATGTGGGGCTGCTGCTGAACGAGGTCAGTGTCCTGGTGACGGAGGATGCAGAGAAGGCAGAGTTACTGAATGCCTTCCTTGCTTCAGTCTTCGGTGCTAAGGCTGGCCCTCAGGAATCCCAGGCCCTGGAGGTAAGAGAGCAAGCCTGCAGAAAAGATGACCTTCCCTTGATCAAGGAGGACTGTGTGAGAGATCACTTAAGCGATCTGGACACCCACAAATCTCTGGGCCCCAATGGAATGCACCCACGAGTGCTGAGGGAGCTGGCGGATGTCATTGCTGAGCCACTCTCCATCATCTTTGAAAGGTCCTGGAGGACAGTAGAGGTGCCCGAGGACTGGAGAAAAGCCAGTGTCACTCCAATCTTCAAAAAGGGCAAGAAGGAGGATCCGGGGAACTACAGGCCGGTCAG
>Ga0065711_1028155_pt1 | contig 43245 bp, 20 predicted proteins | sample Hoacrofraction12_FD_59098 | JGI IMG/M metagenome (GOLD analysis project Ga0065711, IMG submission 59098) | Hoatzin crop microbial communities from Cojedes, Venezuela - Epithelial fraction 12 v2 (version 2) | ecosystem: Host-associated > Birds > Digestive system > Esophagus > Crop | place... | reverse complement strand
TCACCTACAGCAGGCTGCACAGGACCTTGTCCAGGCGGGTCTTGAATATCTCCAGAGAAGGAGACTCCACAACCTCCCTGGGCAGCCTGTTCAGTGCTCCGTCACCCTCAAGAGAGAAGAAGTTCCTCCTCATGTTCAGACGGAACTTCCTGTGCCTCAGTTTGTGCCCATTACCCCTTGTCCTGTCACTGGGCAATTAGAAACCATAGAAATTGTTTACATGGTAGCTACTTCTAAGAAGTGTATTGCAGATCGAGGACAGTAAGCATATAAAAAACTGTGTAACGCTGTATACTATGAATGATGTCCTTTATACTATTTGTCTTTTTGGATATTATCACATAAAGAGTTCTCATTTGCCATATGTAGACGTATGACATCGGTTTTTGTCTCAAAAAAGGGAAGACATTCTTTCTTTACAGAAGCTTCACATGTTCTGAAAGTTCAAAAGCGTTGTAGTCAACATCCTGTGTATATTTTTTTCCCCTCTACATATTTAAATATCAGCAGAACCTTTGAAAGATATTTTGGTGTTTAAAGTATTTATACGATAAAAAAATGCTACTTCATTCTAGAACTTCTAGACTCTGTATTCAAAATCTACAATTTTTTTCTCTCTACATTAATAGTATTTTCTGAATAGATTTAAAAATGAAGTGCATGTCAAGTGATTACCAGGACAATCAAGATGGTTACTTGTCTGACTGCACACACTCTCTGGGAACTTTACATTTCAACCCCAACAACACCAATCCCATCCCCACCTTGTGCCAAATATCCTAAACTTTTTTTTTTCATTTTATAGAGGCATTATCCATCATAAAATGAATTTTCCATTTATTGATCATTACTAATAATAGCAATAGTGAGCTTGTCATGTAAGTCAAAGGTATTGGTATCTCCAGGGCTTTTTAACAGACATTCTTGAACAAGTAAATTTGGAAGTAGGTAAATAAATGTGCAAAAGAATCTCAAGATCTGTTTGATTAAAACTGAATGCTTAAGGAAGTTCCACCTGAGTACAGAATATAAGCAGGTATATGTGTACTTAATTTAGTATATGTAACTCCCAGTAGCTTAAAGTTCAGAGTGTGCTAAGGATGGACTGTGGTGTATCAGAAAGGCAACAACCCTCTCAGTGGTATGAGTGATGGCTCTGAAAATCAACACAAGTATTCACATGTAACCTTGGGACAGGCAGCAGTTAAAGATCCCAATTTTCAATTGTCTTAAAGGAATCTAATCTAATGAGCAAACAAGGCTCAAAGAAGAAATCAAGGGTTCTAATTTTTTGCTTTCTTCACTATATATTTATGACTGTAATTTCTTACATTACAGCTCCACAATTTTTCAAGCCACTTAAAGCAAAGCAGTAACACTAGTTTTAATTATTATAGGTTTGAAAAAGCTCCATACACTGTGATGCCTCTGAATCAAAACATCTGCATAGTGATCTGAACTATGTCATTAACTTGCCAACCTGTTCTCCTAACTCACTCATATGAACTCTATTGTGTGTCCCTGTGTAGACAAAACCTTGTTAAAAAAATAGACTATGGAGAAATTTAGTGTAACACATGCATATTTGTTGCACAGCATGAATATTTGAAAAATCTCCTGTCTTCCCTTCATCTAAAGTTAATGATCTCAAGTAATTGCTTACTCAAGGTAAAAATCTTTTACAAAAACAAATCTAGGAGTGCTTCATTATAGGTCTGAGAAATATCTACAGAACTTCAGTTGCAGAGGGTGAACTGTAATGCCTCATTAATGGTGAGATTACAGCTTTCTTTGAATTTAGAAGCTTCTTGTTTTAGGTCCTAAAATTCACGTGAATGTAAGTAAGTACACTGATGGGTCTACTTCAGTCAAGAAGTATATAAGCACATCTGAGTTTGGGGACCTCGGTTTTCCCAATGGTTATGCCTGCACTACATTTTATACACTGCATAGTGCCCTTTGAGAAGTTGCTTCCAAGGGAAAGTACGGTGAATACCTACACAGTATCAAAACCAGAGATTTACTTTGTAGCTAGGCACAGTTTTAAAATTTTTATGCATTCTGCAAAAGAAAAGTGTCAAATATTTACACAAAAATGTAGAATACTTTTATCTACATATATTTATTATGTATTGATACATATATTTATGTATTTGTGTACATGTTCATTCATATATATGTGTGTATATGTGTACACATACACATCCATATATGTATGTTTTCTATTTAAAATACAAATACCCATGGATCAAGAATATCCAGAAAGATTAAAATCTGGGCTTGAATACAGGTGACAGATTTCTGAAACAAAATAAGAATTTTATGTTTTAACATATATTTCAAAGAAATCCATATTTTATCATAATGAGTTACAACTCTGGAAGGATGCGCTGGAATATTTCCACGCTACATCAGTATTCTTTGATTTTTCTAACGTCCTTTGTTTTCTTTCCAGTTCCACCAAACCCTACAGTCAGCTATCATGACAACCTGAACCTCAGATCAAATAGCCATTTGGTTTCTTCCAAGCTATCATTCAAATATGTATTTGTCCTTCAGTCATTTGTCCTTAAAACATTAGTTATCAGAGAAAATTTCCTACAAAATTTTTCCTTCAAGCATGTAGCATTCAGTTGGCAGCCCACAACACATTAATATAAAAGCTCTTAAGAGTTTTGCTGCCTAAACCTAATCCTGCAAACTATTGCATGCTTGAATACATACCCTAAATATGTAAACATTTGGCTTATGGGTTTGCAAAATTGGGGACAAATTTTGAAGATATATGTAGTGTATTATACCTCTACTAATTCCAAATATTCTACTGCCAACCCAAGCAATCCTGTTTTTATTTACAGGTTCTTTGACACTTAGAAACAGTCACCTTTGATATTTTAAATTTGTAGCACTTTCTTCCTAATCTCAAGTCAAGTTTTAGTCAGATAATTTATATCCTTTCAAAGTCAGGTTAAACAGCCTTAAGTAAAACTCTTCCTTAATAGCATTTAGAAGGACTAATAATTAGATACCTTTTATGTAGAAGTTTATGCTTTTCTGGTATAACAAACTGAGAACAAATACCTCATTTTGCAATAGATATTCCACTTCACCTCTGTATTTCATAATAACTGAAACAAGGTTTTGCCTGAAAATTAGAAAAAAGAAAACATGTTAGTAACAACTGGATAAAGAGAACAGGTTTACACTTTTCCCCCCCACATTCTATCTATTGGGGATATTTTAATTGACAGTGATTTTATTCTGTTATAAAAGAAGGATAAGTGCTTATATAGATGTCACGTAATTGAGCCTGGATCTCCATGTTTCTTTGGTAGTCATTTGGCACAAACCATAGATGTAAAAATCCTCTATTTATACGTGGAGGATACACGCTTCCCAAGTGAAAGAACTCCAGTAAGTGATTTGCTATTTCAGTGTTTATTGAACTCCATATCCCATTTATTTTACTCTTTAAGGTTGAGCAAGTGCTTAAATGTTACCCTGAAGAAGGATGGACTTAAGTACATGCTACAACACCTTCCTTCTCAAATACTTCATAGACTAAAGCTGCAGAGAATCAAGCAAAACATCCGCAAAAGCTCCACATTTCAAAAGTCCATACGAAGTCACAAGTATAAAATTATATTATAAGAAGGAACACCGTTGCTACATAATTCATGAAACTTTATTTGCTTACAGTTCTCAAGTTTACATGCTCAAACTGTTTCAGCAACTATCTTTTCTACACTATTACCTAAGCTGTGCAGTTGTTTTATTTCTGTAGATCGCCATATACCACTCTGCGGTCCCATGCCTTTGTCATGCTACAGAAGGTACCACAAAGTTTTTACATGCAAATTGCTGTGCCTTAGCAAAGCTTCACTGGATTATTTAACGATTATGAACAGGAGTATACACCTCTCTGCACCCAACTCTAGGACTGATGCTTCAGCTGTAAATCTCACCATTTTAGAACAGGCTCCAAGTGCTATCCCCAACACATAACCAGAATCAGAGTTGCTTTTGAGAAGCATTTGTGTAATTTTCGGTGTTTCAAGCACAGTGAAATTCTAGTCATCATTTATTTGTCAGCTGGAACAAATCGAAAAGGTGCCCATGAAACCACAGCTAAGATTGTTACACCCAGGAATACACCTTCCTTTTCCTTTAACAGCCTCCTCTGTAGGGTCAAATCTTCAGAAAGGGTACAGAAACCTTAATTCCCACTTCCACACCCTGCTTAGCCTACTGACTGGTAAAATGGACACATTACTGCCTTGATGGTCCTCAGTGGTAGTTAGGTTTGCACGTGCTTTTATGGAAAAGTGGAGATTTCAATTTATATCCTTTCTTCAGTGTTTGTTTTACTCTATCACTTTATCCTTGACTTTTTTTTCCCTCTTCTATTTCCCACTGACCCTATTTATTAGGGTTCTCTCTCTTCAAAAGGCTTAGAAGGAACTCACCCCCCCCCATTGCAGTCTGGTAGCTGAAAGTCACCAAAGTGTTTTGATTGCTTCAGAGCAAACGGACTATTGCTCACAGAGAAATTGTGTGTGTCCTCATGCATCTTAGCTGGTTAACTGAGCAGTCAGAGATTAGAGTTGCAACTATGGTCCAATGTACAGGTTTCATGGTACGTGGTTAGACTTTCCTTATATATATTGTATAGCAAGAGAACAAAAGAGGGTTATTGCACTGAAATCATCATACAGAATAGAGAAACATTAGGCAGCTTTCCCTGTGCTAATACAGGAGTGCGTTTCCCTGTAAATGCCTACTATTCACCTCCTCCCACAGACAGTTTTGCCTTTACAGCTTTTTCTTTCCGATCTGCACTAGCCTTATCTAGCCAGGCAGTTTGTGTGTTGAGTAGCTGTCTGGCAGTTCCTCCTGTAATCCTGCTGCATTGCAGCTAATACCAGTCGTCGCTCTGCTTTGACCAAGTCTCCAGGCATAACATCATCTTCATAGCATTACCCTGCCCAAAAGTAGTTCTGGATGTATGAGCTTGCCTTGTTACTTTGATGCACGTTTATTAGCATGCTTAGCCTAAATTCAGGTTTCAGAATAATTTTGTAAGTTATAATACTAGTTTAAAAAACTAGCATATTTTCCAGCAGTTCATTCTACCCTAGAGAACTTTTTGTATGACAGCCATAATTTCACATAACTAATAGGAAACAAATCCAGAAACTTGTAACTATGATCAAAATACCTCTGCTAACGCTATCCCGAATCTTTGACTGCTAGATGACTAATAACTGTATGTTATCACACAGACTTATTTCATATTTGTACATACAATCATTGGAAGGGACCTTTAAAGGCCATCTAGTCCAACCCCATCCCTGCAATGAGCAGGGACATCTTCATCTAGACCAGGTTGCTCAGAGCCCCATCCTGTTTGACCTTGAGTATTTGCAGGGATGGGGCATCTACCATCTCTCTGGGTAACCCATTTCAGTGTTTCACCACCCTCTTTGGGAAAAATTTCTTCCTAATATACATTCTAAATCTAGCCTCTTTTAAAGTGCCCTTTAAGTACTGAGACTATAAGGTCTCCCTGCAGCCTTCTCTTCTCCAGGCTAAACAACGCCAACTCTTTCAGCCTTTTCTCACAGGAGAGCTGTCCCGTCCCTCTGACAATTTTTGTGGCCCTCCTCTAGACCCACTTCAACCCAGTCCACCAGAGCAGAGTAGAGGGGCAGAGTTACCTCCCTCGACCTGCTGGTCATGCTCCTTTTGATGCAGCCCAGGATACGGTTGGCTCTCCGGGCTGCAATCACACATTATCGGCTCAGGCCCAGATTTTCATCCACCAGTAGCCTCAACTCCTTCTCAGCAGGGCTGCTCTCAATCCCTTCAACCCCTAGCCTGTACCGATACCAGGGGGTTGCCCCGACCCAGGTGTGGGGTCGGGCCCCCTGCACTTGGGCCTTGTTGAACCTCATGAGGTTCACATGGGCCCACTTCTCAAGCTCGTCTAGGTCCCTCTGGGTGGCTGTGTATAAATATGGCAATGCCAAGCAACCCATGAACATTCAGTGTTTCTTTGACATTGACAAAATTTTTGGAGCTTTTAGCAAGGCAATATAGTACAATAGTTTTGAAAAGAAAAGAAAAAAGAAAACTAAAGTACAAACAACGTTAGAGAGTCAGTCTTGGATCCCAGCTGGTCTAAATGGGAGGAAGACAACAGGTATACAGCATATACTTACAGCATTTATTTTTCACTTTCCTGGCAGCAGCACCTACTGTGGAGCAACATGAGGTTTCCTTTCTGAAATGCTGTTTATCACCATGCTGACTAAGCAAGCTGTGCCTAACTGCATAGATGAGACTAGCCATCGTGCTATACTTACTAGCACCTCAGCATCAGAGATTATGGACCAATGGACCGCAGTTCTTCTGAAGCATTCATTGATTTACATTGTGTTTGGTTTACAAGCTATGAAAATCAGTGCATGAAGTGATGTACAGGCTGCCAGTTTTATTTGTTCACATTTGCCTGTGAGAGCAAATTTGATTATTACAGAAGTAAGGTTCCAGTTCATTCTTTTTACTTCATCTGAAGCCAGTTCAAACAGCTTTTTCCTTCTCTGCTGGATCTAAGCAGACTGAGCATCTCAATCATTACTTTCTCTAAACCACATATGTTTGTGTGCTACGATCAGAAACTTAACTACAGTACACGCAGACAACCCTAAGCATTATTTTATTTAGCTAATCTAAATACTTACAGCTGTGAAGACACAGCAATATGGGAAAGTAATCTGCTGGCCTTCCTAGGTGCCCGGCAGATTTGCACAGTCTGTGCTGAGCCCATACTGCTCCACCTCCATTCCACTGTGTTCATCCACTCCATCTCTATTACAGCCCTAGCTAAAGAATTGAGGAATTATAACATGTTACAGACACATAGCCCAGTGCAGAATAAGAACAAAGATGTTGCTGCATGTTATGTTATTAAACAGCTGCTATGACTTGATATGAAATTATTGACTGGCCTACTCACAAAAAAATACTAGCATGGCGCTGCTTAGAAGAATAAGGGCTTTTCTTCACTGTATGGCTCACCTAATTTTGGTGGTACTTCAAATCTAAGTGCCTTCTGAACATAACTGCGCCAGTGCTTTCAGCTCAAACTAGTTTCTTCTAATGGGGAAAAAGAATATGTGAACACTGCTAAAGAAGTTTGCTGCAGGGAGTGATTTTTTTATCCCTAAGTTGAGTGCATGCAGGCTTGTGTTCTCAGCACTTGAAATAGCCACAGTTAGACAGAACCAGCTGTGCACCCTACGTAGCACCAATTGGGAGCCTACTCCATGCCCCCTATGACTCCCATGGCAGTAGTTCCATATGGTAACACGGAAGGTATGTAATGCATATCCTGGAGCAAGCCTTAAGCACGATGCTGGAAGACTGCACATGCACAAGGAGTCTAGTCTGGTGCTGTCTCATAGACATGGCCTCCATTGAGCAGTCCCTCAAATGAACTAGAAAGTGGATGAGGACCAGGTTAGAGAATACTTAAACTGGACATACATAAGTCCATAGGCCCTGATGGGATGCACCCATGAATGCTGACAGAGCTGGCTGATGTCATTCTGAGGCCACTTTTGACAACCTTTGAAAAAATATGATGATTCGAAGAGGTGCCTGAAGATTGGAGGAAAGCAAATGTCACTCTCATCTTCAGGAAGAAGGACCCAGAGAACTACAGGCTGATCAGCCTCACTTTGAACCCTAGGATGGCGATGGAGCAACCAACCCCGAGAACCATTTCCAGACCCATGAACAAGGTGATAGAGAGTAGCCTGAATGGATTCACCAAGGGAAAGTTGTGCTTGACCAACCTGATAACCTTCCATGATGAAATCATAGGTTTTTGACACTGTCACCCGTAACAGCCTCACAGAGAAGCTAATAAACTATGGGCTGAATGACCAGACACTGAGGTGAATTGAAAACTGGCTGAATGGCTGGGCCCAGAGGGTGGTGATCAGTGGCACAATGTCTAGTCAAGGCTGGTAACTAGCAGGGTACCCCAGGGGTGTAATCGATGGCCTTGCTGGACTTGTCAAATGCAAGACGAAAGACAAACTCTGACCGAGGCGTCTCTCAACCGAGGTGTCAAGAGCCGAAGAGCTAACAAAGGGAGTAATTAACTGGTGCTTATCTTATCAGACAAAAGTAAGGGGGGATAGCCTATCACTGTAAACCAAGTGATCTGTGGGGCGCCGTGGAGGGCTGCGTAGCCAGAGGTTGCTTCGGATAAAGCACAGATGGCCCCCCGATGCGCATACCAAGATGCCCGCTCCGAAGGTGTGTCAGACTGTGGAGTCCCACTTCTGACAACACGACATTCCATGCCAAGAGCCAATCGACACATAGTAATTGACTCAGTCCCACCTCGCAAAAATATTTTCCAAACATATAAAAATTGGCACTCGAAAACTTTCTTTGGGAGGAGGAGCCAAGTAAGAACTTTATCTGACGGATGGGTTGATGAGCCTGAACCTCTCTTCCCCCTCCAAGAACGGACGCCTTTTTGGTAAGAGTTGCGCCTCTGACTTTGTCAGACATATCACCGGGAACACATTGTTAACTAAAGCATTAAACTATTACTTTGAGCTCAACTTTTGTAGACAGTGCATTTATCAATGGCAATCCTGAATCTGTGATACGTGTCGCTTGAATAAATTACCTATTGTTTCAACTTTGCAAAACTGTTTCAGTGAAAGACCTTGGAGGGGCTCTGACAGGCAAGTTGAATCTGATAAGTGGCTACACGCTTAACCCTTTAGACATAAACTGTTGCCCAAGTCTGGGACTAGGAGTTGATCCAGCTGCACCTAGACTCTCCTCTGAGAGAGAGTTTAGAACGTAAGGGGGTCTTCTCTGAACCTCGTGACTCAATGGGAGGGCTCTCCTTTTGCCTCTTATCAGACTCCCCTTTACCCCTCCTTTAACACGACAAGGGGTCAGTCCTGGGTCCAGTACAGTTTAACATCTTCCTTAATGATCTGAATGATTGAGCAGAGTGTACCCTCAGCAAGTTTGCTGATGACACAAAACTAGGAAGAGCAGCTGATACATCAAAGGGTCATACTACCATCCAGAGGAACATCGACAGGCTGGAGAAATGGGCTGACAGGAGCCTCATGAAGTTCAGAAAAAAGAAGCAGAAAAGGACCTGGCAGTCCTCATGGACAGGAAGCTGAACATGAACTAGCAATGTGCCCTTGCAGCAAAAAAGGCTAAAGGTGGCTAGTGGTATCCTAGGTTGCATTAGGAGGAGTATTACCAGCAGGTTGAGAGAGGTGATCCTTCCCTCCTCACTCAGAAGGGGTGAGGCCACACCTGGAGTATTGTGTCCAGTTCTGGGCTCCTCATATGGGTCTTGTACAGAGAAACATGGATGTACTGGAAAGAGTCCAACAAAGGGCCACTAAGATGACAAAAGGACTGGAGCACCTCTCCTATAGGGAAAGACTGAGAGCTGGGATTGTTTAGCCTAGAGAAGAGAAAGCTCAGGGGAGATCTTGATGTATACAAACACCTGAAGGAAGGGTGCAAAGACAATGGAACCAGGCTCTCTTTAGTGGTGACAGGACAAGACGCAACAGGCACAAACTGAAACACAGGAGGTACTGAGTGTGACTGAGCACTGGCACAAGTTGCCCAGAGAGGCTCTGGAATCTCCCTTCTTGGAGATACTCAGAAACCATCTGGACACAGTCCTGGGTAAACTGGGCCTTATACAAATGAACAACTACTCTTGTCTGTTTTGAATCCGCTATTTTCACTTCACGCTCCCTTTATCCTGCATTGGAAGACAGAGTAAATGATCCTTTTCCGCAGACATTCTCTGCGCTCCTCAATTTGACAGACTTGTCACCTATAAAATACCCATATTCTATTATCTCTTCATCAGGATGAAGAATATTATTACTTATTTTTTTCTCATATGGAAGGCATTTCCTTCCTCTGAGCATCCTTGCTACACTTCTCTTCACTTTTTCAAGTTCTATTACATCATATTTGAAATAGGAGAAGCAGAGCTGCTGGCCACATTCAAGATAAATGAACAACTTACACTGATATTGTGGCATAGTATTGGGTTTTAGTTTTTCATTTCCTTCATAATAAGAACCAACATTTTTTTGTTTTATCTTTTTTTTTGCAGCTGCTGTGCACAAAGTTGACATTCAGAACTATTTATTATAATCCCAAGAACTCACTCCTGATGCTAAAAGTCAAGTCAGAACCTATGATTTCATACGTGAATTTCAGATCGTTTACTCCCATCTACATTTATCTTCTCAAAATTTCATCTGCCACTCTATCGCACACTCAACTCAGCACTGTGAAATCCTTCTGCAAATCATCACAGGCAGCTCCTGTGCACATTATGGACAGCAAACTTTCACCACTTAGCTATTACCCCTTTTTTTCTCAGATAAGTTAGAAATGCAATTGAGAGCACAGGGCCTGAACCACAGATCCTTCTGGTTCATCATAGCTGGAAAATGACTACTCCTACCCATCAACAATCCATGGGTCAAGCAGGAAAGCGTGACAAACATAATTCAAGCTTTTACTTTTTCAATATTTACTGAACTTGTGGTTGAAGAAAGGAAGTATTTATTGCCCATGCTATCAGTTATTCATTGCCCTACAGTACCTGAGGAAATTTTGCAGACTATAGTTGATATACAGATCAACATCCTTTATCATATAACCCCTCTGAAAAGTTTCTTTGCAGGCCACACTCTTTATATCACAAGCAATACAACAGGCAATAAGCAGTGTGTGTACAGACTGTATGATTGGTTTGATCTCTTTATAACAAGGAGCGAAATGGAAATTCAGGCCATGCTCCTAGGAAGCCATATGGGTCCTCAGTAAGCACCATATATTCACCTAGAACAAGTCACTACCTCTCTGTTTTCCTCCATCTGCTAAATGACAGGTGTGGCATTTACCTTTCTTGGCAAAGAACTCCATAACACATTGATGAAAAACATTACAAAAAGTGTTAACAGCTTCTTTATCTAAACGCATGAAACGGAACGTAATGAAAGCTGAATGAGTAATCTATCTCATTTAGTGCTTGTCCATGGTAGGTTAGCTTTAGAGTCGGAAGCGCTTTGATTGCCAAGTTGGCATAGCTAGCCTCCATTTAAACACACAAAAAAAAGCAATAAAACATCACTCAACTGTGAAAACACAGGCATAATGCAGAGAAAGTCTATAATTTTTACAGTATTTACTCTTAAAAAAATCTCAAAAAGCAACACATGAAAATTATAACTCCTTCAATCCTGGGAATCTTTGGGAAACATGAAAACTCTAATGAAAGTTTCAATGACACAAAAGGGAGAGAAGAGGGAAAAATTACACAGATCTACACATGATTATTGAGTCTTGCTAAGCAATAAGGTCTGCAAATAACAGTCTAGAACATTGAAACAATTTTCCTTCTCTTCAGTATCATTCCTGACCCCAGTAGGTCTTGTAAGCATCCTTTGGGGCCAGGAGGCTCATTACAAATATGAACAAATACAGACAGACATCCTGTTAAATTCCAGTGTTCTTACCGAGTCAGTCTCCAGGCACAAGTGTCTTCTAACAGCTGATTCACAGTGAACCGTCTTTGGTCATCCTCATGCTGTGGAGAAGCATACAGTGAGATACAGTATTCTGATAGGGAGAGTGTGTGTTGGGGAGATTTGCTTGGTATTTTCCAAAGTCGGCATGTTCTTTTAGGAGCTCTCCTTCCAGAGTGTTTAGGATGTTTCAGCCTGAAATTTCATTTGGTGAATATCTCTCATGTTACACTGGGCTGTACTATACAGGGCACGCCAAACCAGGTTGTCACAGTAGCTCCTTCTAGCTACATACAGATTAAGACTATAGCCAGGCCTCAGTAAACCCTGCATCTGCTTTCTTGTTACAGAAAGCAGCAGGCGGCCTTTCTCAATGGCAATATACACTAGACATGGAGTAGAACTCAGTTTCCATCCACTACCTCTCTGCCGCTTCCTTTTCTGAGAGAAGAGAATGGAGACCATCTGTACCATCTTTTGCAACCCCTCTGAAGGGACTTCTCTCCGTGAAGAGTCAGAGAGATATTCAAGGCACTAGAGCATTTTCTGTATGAGGAGAGGCTGAGCTGGGACTGTTCAGCCTGGAGAAGAAAAAGCTCAGGGGGAATCTTACCAATGTGTACAAATATCTGATGGAAATAACAAAGACAAGGGAATCAGACTCTTTTCAGTAGTGCTCACTGGCAGGACAAGAGGCAAAGGAGACAAATTAAAACATATAAAATTCCACCTGAACTTAAGAAAAAAAATATTGCAAAGATAGTCAAACACAGGAAGAGGTTGCCCTGAAAGTTTGTGGAGTAGGCTTGAATATCTGCCAAGATATTCAAAACTTGACCAGACATGGTCCTGGGCAACCTGCTCCAGCTGACCCTGCTTGAGCAGGGGGATTGGACTAAATGATCCCATGAGGTCCCTTCCAGCCTAAACCATTCTGTGATTTTCCCTTATTTGACACATTCTGCTGACCAAATCTGTTCCCATTCAGATACATTCCTTTCTCTAGCCCCATGGATTTGTTGCCTTTGATGCCTTAACTCCTCCCACCCCAAGGAGGCAGCTCAGCGTACGCTAGGCCTGTACTGCCATCTCATAGGCACCACCATGTCCTGAAAATTGTGCCCTTTTTCTGACTCATTATTGAGGCCACATCCTATAACTCAGATGGAAAAGTTGCTGACGGCCTTGTGACAAGCATGACCCCAAATTCACTGGTCAAGGATTACAAAGGAAATTATACTTATGAACAGGCATAACCCTGGGAGGGGTGGGAAATCAGAGAGAAAAGAATTAAATAAGAAAACTGAAGCAGGAGAAGAGCACAGCACACAGGCATTCAGTGGTGATGAGCTGCTGTTTACATAGTGGCTGGGACAGCTGCCAGACATTATTTTTCTTAGTATCTCTAGAAATGCAAAGGATGACTGAGACGGACACAGCTTAAGCAACCAGGCTACAGCCTATCTATTTACACGTGTACCAATCTAAAATCTTTCTTTGCTCAAAGTTGAAACAGAGGACGGAAATTATATCTGGCCATAGATAAAGAAGAATCTGAAAGGTGACTCCATTTTATGATGGACTACACTAACAAAACTTCCAAGCTCTTTGCGAAGGGAAGGCAAAATGGTTTAAGTATAACATTTCAGTAAGGAAAAAAAAAAGAATCTTCTGTTCATTTACTACTGTTAACTTTCACACAATAAACAAAAATACAAAAAAAATGAGAACAGCATAATCCAACAGTGATGAAACAAGACTCCTGATTCTTTTTCCTCCTGTTAAACAGAATTTAAAAGAAATCTGTATTTTCTACAGATAAAAACACAGTCATTTACTTGCTTGGCTAAAAAGCCTTCTCCTAATGCTCTGAATATAAGCGAATTCAAACACTGAAAGCTTCTTCAGATTAAGGTGACCATGCTAGCAATTGTTTCTAGTCAATTGATGTATAGTAGTGGTCTGAAGCTAACTTCCCGGAGCAACTTGTGTCTCTGTTACAGTTGGATTCAATTTATGTATGTTAATTGACATGTGAATCAATTCGCACCAATTCTGCTTTAGATCACTATATAGAGATTTAGCAATAGCACCATCTAAGGAGCAGGATCACGCCGAGCTAGATACATTACAGATGTTCTGTCAAGAATTCCCATCTGGAGCGCTACTATCTCTTATCACATAGCAGCAATAAATGAAAGATGAATTAGATGAATAAAACGGAAGGGGGTGAAGGTAAGAAAAACAATCTCATTCACTAAACCTTGAACGTGTGCGTCTTTGACCTAAGCACTAAGATTCAGTTTGTCTGGGCATTTGATCTTATACAAACACTCGTGTTCCTTATCTCAGTGTATTGACATGAGTGTTGAACGTTATTGCAGAGGAGAAGACAAGGCAAGAATTTCAGGTTTAGGGGATGCATTTGAGAGTAGATGGTCTTTTCGCACCTGATTTCAGAATCGTCTCTGAACCTCACTGAGTTGCTGCTACAAAAATGATTACAAGACATACAAAAATAGCTTACGGACGCTGATTTCCTGAGTGCAGCACTAATTGTGCTACATATGGCTCTGACCTAGTAACTGCTGGTTTTTCTCACAACTCCTGTCTTCTGCCCATACCATACTCTGAGGCTTGGAGCACCTGACCCCTGACAGCTATCATGCTACTTCAATACATGTTAGAGGACTGGTATAACATCTCCAGCCCTGAGAGTATTTTGTAGTGCTACCATAATCAGAAGCATGCATTCCATGAAGGAAATAACACCAAGCACTCCATAGTTGCTTGCTATAATATCATTATCTGATTGTGCTACTACTAGACAGAGCAATAGTCAATCACGTCTATCTTGACTCTCAGTAGGTCATATGCCCCCCTTTTTTTTATTTTTAAAGTCACATTACTCTACAGATGAGTAGCGTACATGTTCTGTAAAAATGCAGGGTGGATTTTGCAATGTCACTTCATGCTTAGCAGTCACTCTGGAGACCTTACAAACAGTAGAGCACATCTTATCTGAGCAATCACAGGGACAAGGCTTGAACTACAGAACAAGACTGATAAATGACAAACTTCCTCCTTGATCTCATACACTGACAGCACTGGAGGACACGGAGGGATGAACTTGGAAACAATGTGACACAGACTGAAGGAGGGTGCCCTGAAGCTTAGAGAGAAATTAGATACGTGTGATTGATAGGATCTCAAAAGCTTAAGGGGATCTGCTGGACTAGGGCAAAAGGTGGGTGTATGTGAATTATTTAGCATCAGAATACATATGGGTGATTATTAAATAGATGGGCTGTCAAGATACGAGTATGTTTCCATGACACTATAAAATAACATATTCCAAAGCTCAAAATTTGGAAGGATCCTATAGATCACAGGTCAAATTCTCCCCATGAGTGAGCACAGATTAACTTGCAAAAATACACAGTAACTGTGCATAACTGTCTGACATAGCTGAAGAATCTCAGGTCTCAAACTTTGTGCCTTTTTTTTTTTTTAAAAAAAAGAGCACAAACTATTCTCACATCTTTTTATATTAATTCTGAGGGAGGGAAGTTTATTTTCTATAAACTGCTTCTAAGTCTGTGAATTCCAAATACATTTCACGATCAAAGCCACAAGTTTCAGAGAACAGCAACAACAAAATCGACTGTGAGCTCAGTGCAGACTATCTCAGACGCTTGAATTCAGTGTGGCTGGAGCAGGTTTCAGTATACCCAAAAAGATCCACAGAACCAGGTCCAGAGTGAAAGGCAACACAGCATCTTTCAGCGCACCGTAGTCTGCATTTCCTCAGTTAGGTTTTGTCTGGTGCTGACAGAAGTGCTGGTGCTCCTGCCTGCGAACAGAACCTCTCCTTCCCGATACGAGTGCTCCGTCACAAGCGTGCCCTGGAGCAGGAGGAAAACTCTGGGTCTATGACTTACGCCAGCTCAAGAGCTGCTCATGTTCTTTGCTATTATTAGTAACCCGAAGTAACTTCATGGCCTGAGGCTTTCAGAGTCGTGTCAGTTTCTGTAAAGGGTTGATCAATAATTCATTTGAAGATATCTTAAAATGTCACCCTTCCTGGTTAAACCCTATCGTAGGTTATTAATTATAGTTCCACAAATTTTTTGAGACAATAGATGTTTTCTAGTGGCCTGAACACTGCTAATTTGTCTTCCAAGCTTTTTAGTTACCTGACTGAAAGACTAATTCTGTTTGTATGTAACCATTGCACCTGGTAATTCTAACCATTTCCAAAATGTGAAACATTTAGAGATGCTTGGTCTCTGCTTCTGGCCTCCACAGTGCACTGCAGTATATTAAACCTCATTTAGACTTGTCAAACTGCAATAGAGTTGAAGGAGACTTTGAGGATATTAATAGAACATGAAGCATTTCACGGTAGCACAATTGCAAGGGATACTTAAACACAAGAAAAGGCTCCCTTTTATTTGAGGTACTACACAATCCCTCTAAAAAGTCATAAACATTTTAATAATTCAAAAAAAACCCACCTTCTTACCACGCTGGACCATTGACCTCTCTGATCTGATTATGCTCAAATGTTAACACTTAATTAATTATGTCTGGTAAAAAAAATTAACACCATTAGCACTGATATATATATATAAATAGTTTTGAACTTTCAGGAAATATCACTTGCTGGCTGCTTTAATCAAAAAATTCCTTTCTGGAAGCAAGTGAGCTCTGTTAAAAACCTGTCAGCGTTCTTTGATGCTTCACTGCAAAGCTTCATGCTTTACCCAGATAATCAGTGTGTGGGAACAACTCGGAAAAAATGGGTCTCATGGACAGGCAGAGCGCCCCCTGGAAACGGCGTCTGGATAAAGGTTGCTGCCTCTACACTGTTCCACTGTGCATTACTTCCTAAACACCACCCAGTTGCTAGGAATTTAACATTTCTGACCTACTACAACTTGTGGAGTTTGTGCTGTAGAGTTGCGTCTCAAAGGCCACTCAGGTTGAAGTATGGAGTAGGACAGGTGCACAGTCAAAACAAACCTAGCAGTCATTACTTCGTGTTATGATAGCTCATGTACACTGGGCCACCAATTGACAAGAGGACTATTGGTTTTTCTCCTCTTTCATTGTCATTCTCAAGATTTCAAAGCATGGAGAAAAATCTGCAGGGTGTAGAATTCCCAGTCCTGTCAACAGAAGCTCTCTGTCCGGCTAGACAGTATGAAACTGAGCTTCAATATGTTTCTATATCATAAAGATAACCCTTATGTTCTCTGTGTAAGCCTTATTTGGAAGTTTAATAAGAATCTAGCACTTTGAAAATTTGGGTCTTAAAATACTTTTCTTCAAGAATGTTAAGGCTGATAAATCTCTTGTTTCAAAAAAACAAAAACAAATTAAAGGTCACCCACTGGCTGAAAGACCTGCGATCCCATGTAAAGCTCCAGGCCACATTTCTTGCTTTCAACTGCGCAGTTCAAGACAATCTCCTCTTTCTGAATACTTCATAACTGAATGCCAGCTTCCCACAAACGGAAAGGAAGCAAGGATTCACCTTAAAAAAATATGGTTTTCAGCTGAATTCACAAAAAATTGTGAACATTTAGTTACTGGTCAAAGTTCTTAAGCTGTCTGGTTTAAAAAAAATGGTTGCATATTACTTATAAGTATCCACTTACATTGATTATTCAGCATATTAGTAAAAGAATAGTAATTTGCATGTACAGACATATTTTTCACTATGCATCTCAATTTCAACAGTGTTATGTAAGGTAAGTAAGAATTATGTAGGCAGTCTCCAGATGGCAGTGGTATAGTAAGGTTTATTTCCTTAGCCCACACAGTTTCAAGGTTCAGCAGACACTCCTGAACATATCATTAGGTTCCAAAGGACGTAATGTTAAAGATCTGTAGTAATCGCAGATCAAATAGGCCATTTGCTCTATATTTTTTCTGTTTGAAGCCAGAGTAACTTGTGGAGAATCAATCATTGGCTTGGAAGTTTGAAGAGGAGATTGTCAGGAAGTTGGGTTGAGGCTTCCTCTTTTCAGCATATGCAGGTAAAAAAATCTCTTCACCACACGCTATATGCATATAAGTAGCAAAACGCATTCATATCAAACTTCTAATTCATGTCATTGATTTCTAAGGCCAGAAAATGTTGGAAATGTGCAACTGCCAATGGAAGGGTCAATAATGTATTATTCCATTTAAAAGACAAAGAAGCTGACCTAAAAAAGGTAAACAATTTTTCCACCATTACACATATGTGTGTCCATAATTATATCTAATTACCAGCACTCCACTCTTCTCAAGCCCTTCTTTGGCAGCAGGATATGGAAAAAACGAAGTTTTCCACTATCTCCTAACACAGGATGTCTTGTCACAGATCTAACACCAGAAAGGACTATGATGACCATCTAATCTCTGTTTAATGCAGACAACGGAAATCACGTGGTGATTTCTGCCTCTGTCTCAACAACTTGCAGTTAAATGACAACAAGGTACCACAGATGGTTTCCCAAGACAGACCTCATTCCAATGGTCACTGGATGTGTTCTTTTTGCTGCTGTGATATGGGGATGGGGTGAGAACAGACACAGGAGATTGACATTTGCACACCCCCTGCTGAAGGTATATTCAAACATCAACTTGTTTTCTCTAGAGTGAGAGCAAGCAGTTGGCAATTCATTAACCTGAATCATTTCTGAAGTGACCTGGTGATGAAAGCTTCCATGTTTCCTACTTTACTTTCTGTTGAACGACGGTTTTTAAAAAATAAATAATTAAGTGAATAATATTGGCAGTGAAGAATGCCAACAATTTCAGCCATGATTGCACATATCAGCACCAAATTATTCTGCTTTTGTATATAAACTGGTTAAAATGTTAAAAAATATAAATCTGGCCTAATTATAGTCCTTTTTAAATGCTCCATGTAACATATTGAACTTCATGTTTCACATGGCAACACATGACAGAAACGCAAAGAACGCCCCTACCCTTTTTTGTTAGAAATCTGCCATCTGACCCATATATTAAAAAACATGGGCTGATAGCATACCCGTGCAAAGCAGGTAATCAGTACTATCTGTGAACAGAGTCAACACACTGCCAGTGAACACTGCCCAGAACAAAGCTTCTGCTGTACTGCAAGCTTTGGGTTGGAAGTAATTCAAGGTGGTCCACTGGGAATAAAGCTCACATTTAGTAGCATAGGTCAGGATCATTAAAGCTCAATAATCCACTGCAACGTTGCTTAAATTCAAATAACCTGAATGGGAATCACTCTGGATTTAAGATGATGATAAACCAATGTTTTCTGTAAGGACTACATGTCCTTACACACAGCATCTCTGCATGTCTACACACAAGCACGTACACACACACACAAGTATGCATCACACGTGCGCAAACACACCAACTGTGATTCTGGCTTTTATCAGTCTACCCTGGTTTTCACTGATACTGACAAGAATCCAGATCTAATTAATTTTACATGGTACTTTTGGTTTTGCCCTTGTTACATTTCAAAACATAGAAAGGCCAATCAAAAATAAGAATTCTCTGACCACCTGAAATAAATAGCATTGAATTCTGACAAAACTGATTTTTTTCTAAAAAGGTAACCTTTGGTCTGTTTTAGTTGTGTGTTCTCTACAGTAACTGACTAGATACAAGTACATGAGCAAAGCAGAGATGTTCCCCAGCATGTTTCAACTGCAGTTCAGCAATAATACACGCATTCTCAGGAAAGCAAATAATCTCCCTTTGATCATTACTGCAGATTGGTACTTAAAAGGATTAGGGGAATTCTGTTCCAACAGAGATGCTGAAAGAAAGAGGAGGAAAAAAAAGCCAACATACCGTTCGAGCCAAACTTTGCTTCAAATTACTAGTGCTGTGTAGTCGAAGCTGAATGCAGGTGGTTGCCTTGCGAAGACTTTCATGGCTGCCCAAAGTGTGATCACTGTAGTTTGGGGGGGGAAAAACAAAAACAAACAAACAAATGGTTATCTCTGCCTACCACTTCCTTCTTTTTTTCCTCTCTCCTCCTAGAAGCACTGATGGACTAAATTCTAAGTGCAAAGCAAAATGAATAATATAAAACCTGCACTTGGCACCTACTTCCACGAAAACTGATAGGGTTTGGTTCTGGCATATTTTCTGGTGAAACAATTTCAGGATAATTGCTTAGTTTTATCTTTGACCACTCAGTTCTATAACAGAGCAACATAACATGCTCCCAAACCCTGCAACTATTCATTCATATTCTTCAAATCCAAATTAGTGCAATTTATACAAACTAGCTTGGTTATGAATGCACCACTGCAGAATGATTTGCAGTGTTTGATACCCAACCTGAAAATCAAATATTAACTATAAGTTTGAGAATCACATACATTAAGACAGTTGGCCCTTGATTCTCAAAGAAATCAAAGTTTTCATCCTATGCAGCTCACACACAAATGGTAAAAGCAGCTGTGAGTTCGTCTTCCTCCTTCTCAAATCACATGCCAGCTAAAGTCAGATGCAGAGCTCTGCTCACTCAGCTCAGGAGGTTCCTACAAACTACTCTGGTGGTCAACGATGTTCTGGCATGCCGTGACAGGGGAATTCCATATTCTCATTTGCCTCTTCAGAGTAGCTTCTAGTCCACTTCTCACTCTTGACAACTTCTTCTAAGTCATAATACAGCCTTAGTTTATCACTCTCTTAAAATTACTTGGAACAAAAATAATTTCAGTGTTTTCCTTCTATTTTTTGTTTTAATCAATTCAAATAATGAAAAACTTGTTTCAGAGTTAAGGTAAATATCTTTTTACATTTAAAAAATCTTGGGGGATTAATGGGTAGGAAAAATTACACTGATTTTTGCAAAGGCAAATTCATAACCAAAACAAGCTAATATGCATCATCAGCTACAGCTCTAGTGCATGTGCGATGACATTGATGTTGTTTTTTTCAAGCCTCCAGCCACACGAGCACCAAAAGGGATATTCTGTATTTATACAGATTTACAGCATGGTAAGTCATTGCAGAACTCCCCGGGCCATGAAGGAATGATGATTCTTTTCTGGTTTGTCAAGTGCCATAGAAGACTCAAAATTCAGATGGAAACTGTTTCTTTCTACCTGAAAGGGCTTTCGATGGAATGTCTGAATTTAGTTCCAAATAAACAGTCACCTGATGAATAAACCATGGAAACTGTGACTGTGGGGAGAGACTCATATCTCTCATGGCAGTAGAGGTCCCCAGCACAAATGAACGGTTAAATTTAAATAAATGTGCTGTACATAATTGCCATTCAGCACAATTACATGGAATTCATATATCTTGTAATTGTTCAGCACCTACACTACACTGTAATGTAAAATACATACTCTCCATTAGAGGTCACAAAAGATACAAGCGTAGATACAGGATTTTTTTTTTTTTTTTAATACATTAAAGGTCACAGAGGACAAACGCATTTCCATCTGACATAAAAAATACCTAAAGCAAGGTCCTCTGATAGCACTTCCATACGTTAGCAAAATTCCTTGATTTTAAGAGCATAAAGTACAGAAGTAAGAGTGAGAGGATTTAACACCAACACAGTGAAATACCTGTACTGGTGGAAAGCATATCACTGTTATGCCTCAGCCCTTCTCAAATCCCTTATACAAGCAAAAGCCCAAGCAACTGATTCCCAGTTCCTGTGACTGTACCAATGCACAGATTCTTTTCTGTTGCTCCTCAGCTCATAACCATGTTGTGCCTATCCATGGCTTTCTTGAAGCTTCTTCCTCTCCTCATTTCACCTAATCACATGTGTCTCGTGACTATGATGATGAACTCCCTCGATGATTCTTGCATCTTTTAGAAATGCCTCACACCTGGTGTTCACCTTTTACCCCGCCATTATTCCTGCTCTTCCCATTCTGCCTTGCCTTCCCCCTTAGGACAGGCATAGTAACGGGAAAATGACAAAACACACACATCTGTGAGCCCTGAGTTACTTCTTGATTCCTCCAGCATACAGATTTCTATTGCAGTGCCAGCATTACACCAAGCCAATGACAGAAACTGGTATAGCTATACCAACGCGAGGAGCATTCTGCTGGGGTAAATTGGTATAGCTATACCACCCCGCTCCCGTAGTTACAGTTTTGTACCACAGATGTATAAAAACTGTCTTTTACCAGTATAATTATTGCATGTCCTCAAGCTTTCAGGTGAAACAAGCTACACCGACAGAAGTTGAATTTTGTGGTTATAACTACATTTACACTAGTGGTTTGTGTTAGCTCTGCTGTGTCAGGCAGACACTATACTTCACCAAATCCTTTACTGACAGAGTAATGCTGCCTGAAATATTGGAGTCTGAAGTACCGGCCATACAGTTGACTTCGTGAGTGGATTCTATTTGCACAACGAGAAAAGTTTTGACAGGTATTGTGATACAAGACACTCCACAAAATGGATTAATGCCTCAATAAAATAATGTGGAAACCTGGTCTAGGTGAAAAGTGAACTACAAGAAACAGAGGTGTAGCTTTGCCATAGATTGACAGACTTAACACACTACGCAGATCTCCTACTGTACCTGTACTATTAAAAGTAATACAGCCGCCTTTGGAAGATGGCATAACTGTTAGTAACTGGTTCACAGCGCTCTGCTGAGCTTTGTAAAGGAAACACAAATAAAAATGCTGCAATATTATTAACTCAACTGTTTTCCCCCTATTTTTTGCTGGAATTACTATGTGGAGACTAGAGCTTTGATGAGAATACCATGACAAAAGACATAAAGCAAAAGGCAGTTTTTTAAGAGACGCAGCAATGAACTGGTCAAAGTAAAGTGACTTGCCTGTGGAGCTACGATATATCAGAAGTCGAGAAAGGGAAAATCCCTCAGTCTCTTGAGACTCCCTCACCACTAGTTGGTTTTGCCTCCCCACAGCAAAGTTCTCTGATGTGTTATAAGCTCCAAATCCTAATAAAGTCCAATCAGACTTTTTTTTTTTTTTGAAAAAAGACTCCGCCGAGCAGCATCTCTAAATGAGAAACTTAATCTGCAGTGACAAGAGAAAATGAAGTTTATTTTTCACAGAGAACATATTCATCCAAAGGTGTTTGCTTCTTATGATCCAAATCTGCATGAATATAACTCTGCCCCGTGTATAATTAACAGCTTAAACTTCATTCTGAGTGAAAACCAATTCTTATTTAGGCCTCAATTCTCAGAGAATAGAATTAGCAAAACAAAAAAATGTCATCAGTAAGGTCACAGGCAAGCATGTGAGCACAAATTATAAGCATTTAGACTTCTCTATTCCATACCCGGGCTCACTATGTTGGATAAACCATAAAGCAGTAAGGTAGCTGTGCAAATTACACTATGGTAGAGTGTGGACAGAATTAAATACACATATGAAAAGAACCTTTAAAAAATCCTATGCCTTAAAAAACAAAAAGTCACATTTAGAAATAAAACTTACAAATATCCTTGTACTACAGTCCCTTGCTGGGTCTGCATTACTGCAACATCTTGCTAAAAGACAGATCAGTAAAACAAATCAATAGAGACCCCCATATTCTTACAGAGAGTCACGTGTTTTGTTCTGTTAGGCATTTCAGGATGCTCTGAGGTTGTGGCCTGTAGCTCTAATGGCAAAATTTCTGAATAGAAGATTGACTCATTGCTGTCACATAAGTAGTGTTGGTTTTGGCTTGCTGCTGGCATTGAGAGCTAGGAGTTATCTGATAAAAGCTGCTTAACCCCAATTTTGTTTATTTTTATGTATCATCTTTCATGAAGGGCATCATACAAGCATTTTTAGGGGCAACCACTCTAAATCTAAGGAAAGATGGGAAACCGTAAGAGCAAGATCTAAATGTAGGTATAGAAGGTTCGGATGATGGGATGATGAAGCAAAGAATTTTTAGAAACAGCAGATGGCCTGCCAAGAAATAAGACGATCATGAACAGGACAAGTGTAAGTGAGTGGAGAGTACACCCACAGCTGTGAAGCCCAGAGGGTCTATGGATACATATGAAAATCAGAAATTTCAGTGAACAGTGGTAAAAATTGATGGCACAGGGTTTTACTCCTCTCTTCTTTCAAGGAATCTCTGTCTGTCAGACAGGGTTCTGCCTCCGGAGGCATTTACACTGAACATCTAAAAAAGGAACTGGAGCAAATCAGCTGGGGAAGTGACTAATGTACACCTTACAGTGGTGGAAGGGACAGGGACAAGGCGCAATGAATCCTGACAGCACTATACAGATGCTGTAAGAAGTGGGAAAAGGAAGTGTAGGAAGAAAATGAAAGCCTGCAGGTTGAGGCAAGGCCAGGATCAGTAAACAAAGTGAACTGAAAGACCAGAAACCAAATGAGATTCCGAATCAGAATTTGACTAATCAGTTACAGACTGAGCTGCAGCCTATATGCAGCCTTCTGATTTTTTTTAAATATGGATATTTGAAACCTGATATTCCACTCGTGAGTCAGATACAATGTGAGCTCAAGAATATCTCCATAGGAAGGGAATAATGGATGATGAAATCTTGTGGTGCTGAGTGTAATGGTCATTAGTACACAAGTGTTTTATCCTCATCTCATTCAAAGCTAAATGGATTCCAGAAATCATCAAGTCTTTCGGGTGTTTCTGCAGGAGGCAGGATGAAGTGCTCATTAATACAGCCCAATATAATAGAAAATGAAAGCTTTTGACAGATCTTCACAATGTTGTCTGGTTCACTAAACCACCCTGGTCCAAGAACAATTCATCATATCATTGTTTTGGCTTCACTTCAGTTTTTTTCTGGATTACAATAAAGCAAGAGCAGCAAAGTATTTATTCCCTTTGCTGTCTCATAACTTGGAGAACTTCTACTGGAATTCATGCCTGAATGACTTCCAAATATGCTTCTGGGGAAGAACTCTCCACAAGTACATCAAATCACTCTTAGCAACACCCTGACGAAAGCAATTTGCATTAACAGATAGCCCAAACTTCGGAAAAATTTCACCCTGAGGCAACTCTGCAGGCTGTGTTAAGCTACCCATGGGATCATTACAGTCTGGGGTTTCAAATATCAGGTGCAGGACTCTGATGAGGAGGCAGAAGAAAGGGAGCTTAAAGGACGGCATAGTATAGAGTTACAAACTGCTGAGGCCAGAGGTGCAGCTCAGTGCTTTCTGCACAACAGTGAAGGAGCAAAGTAGAAAAGCTGAGAACATTATTGACCTTGTTTCACTGCTAATGAGACGTGCGGAGATTCTGCAAGTGCTGGAATTTCAACAGTCCACTATTGATGCGTTCTTCCCAACAGTGAAAATAAAACTGTTTAGAACATACTGTACACTGTACTGATATGCACTGAGCTCACCCTTCGTACAATGACTCATTATTTCCATTTTCTTCAGCAATTCGTTTGAAATGAGAAGAGAGACTTGAAAATGAAGAAAAGCCCTTGCCTCCTCCTGTAATTAACGGATCCCTGTATGACCTGATTCTCTGCTCCGTGGTTCCAGAGTCGTAACGCTTTACACAGCACCCTGCTGTACCAGCTCCTGCTCTACGGAGATCTGAACAGGAGCGGGCTCAGAAACATTGAAGTCTCCCTCTTTAGCTGCAAAGCATAATTCACCATAAACATCTAAACATTTGACCTGTGTACCTGTGTAAGAGTAATAGTGTCCAAACTGGCCACACAGCAAAGCTAATTTACAGCATGACACTTGTTCTCACAACTACATTACTTTCATTAATCAAGGTGACTTGCTTTGGGCTGGTTCAGCTAATCTTTACACTCTGCTGCAAATGTGACTGCTTCTAAAAATGTCCCTTTCCATTACAGATGTGTACTATTTTATCTAGCACTTTTTATGTCTCTAACAGATGAGCTGTAATTCCTGCAGTGCCAGCTTAACATGTTACCACAGAGAACTGCCAGCTTCTCCCCTTCTGCTGAAAGTCACCGTCCCTACAGCACAGCTGACAAGAGCCTGCACTTTAGCTGCTTCAACACAAAATCTGCTCACTTTTGCTGACAGCTAAATTTAAGTTGCCGGAGGGCAAGAAACAACTAGCTGAGTCCAATACTGCTTTCAACCACCACTAGGGTTTACTTGAACAAACATAAACCAGAGCACTTACTTCCTTACTTATAGGCTACCTACATTCAGAAATACCAGGTTGTATGTATAATGTGTGTTTTTTTCAACTTGCATTCAGCGCCAAAATGCTGACTCCATTTGCTTTACTACTGTTCCAACTGGATATGAAGAAAAATCACCTACTATGAAGCTGCATAATACCGTTTCTCCTCTCTTTGAGGATATGCATACCCCCTCATGCCTATGAGACTCCTATGAGATATCAGCGGTAGCACCATCCTTGTACTACGGATGAGAAAGGACCAGAAGGACAATGAAGTGAAACAAGTTATTCAAGACTGCACAAAGCTTATACAAAGGAGCCAGGATTTGAATCCTTGCACTAGAGCACACCATCATCTCTGTAGAACATAAGTACCGCGTGTTCTGGGAGTTTCAGAAACTATACATTAAGTGTTTGGAACATAATACTCTAACTCTCCTAGGGTTCTGTTTATATGGCATGTACGCAGAGTGTAATAAATGCACCGCTTATATTACACAACACATACTCAATACCATCTCTTAACGAGACACTTACTTTTGTAAGAATTCATCAGACCCGCAAACACTTAGAAGGCATTCCTGCTGGACTGGGTATTCATTTGTGCAATGCAGGGTCTCTACAATTAAGTCATGAGTGAAACAGCCAGCTGTAAATAAAGACAGCAAGAAAAATGAATAGTAGCCTGCTAGAGAATTCCAGGCTAGACACTTCAGCAAAGAAAACAAGAATTTCTTTGTAATTCCTAACTACTGCTACAGACTAGCTCCATCAAGAGGAATTAGATCAAGCCACACATGATTTTTTATTTTAATTTTGCTTCAAATACTGTACAACAAGTCATAGAATCTATGTCCATTTAGATTAAATTATCAATATGTTAGGTAGCTGGAATGAAGAGCTGAGCAACTTTCTTAAGTGGAAAGGAAAAGAAAAATGACAATTTTTTTTTCTTCATTTTGCTGATAAATGTCTTTGTACTTTTCCCATGTGAGAACATGGCCTGATGCAAAAGTTGATACAATAGTGACATTATAATAGTACATAAACACATTACATCAATTTGTAAATTATACACAGAGCATATAAATTAAAAAGTTCTATGTAAGTTTGTACAACCTCCTGTTCAGAAATATTCTAGCTTTTTGAAAATTTTCTCCAGTGGTACTTCAGCTTTTTAAGCCTTTTCCCAACCCTGCCAAAGCCCTTCCTCTCTGTCCGGTTTTTTTAAGAACTGACCAAAAAATGGAAAAGAATAGCTGCATAATCTGGCAGTCAAACTGCAAACATATCAGATAAATTTGGTCTTTACAGGCATGCAGGGCATACTCCACCAGCACCGATGCTTCAAGACCACGATACTTCTCTTTAACGGAAAAAAATAACTGACTCTAGTGAAAAATTTTCATGCACTAAGATAGTTTTACAATGCAAAATCAAGTCTGGACTTCCTCCACAGCTCTCAGGGAATCTCACTGTCTGTAACTGATAATAGAAAAGTCAAAGTAGATTTTTCTTTGTTTTTCTTTCACGGTGTTTCTTTACTGCTTCGAAATAAGCATTTGTTAAGAGCTCTGACTACAAGTTTTAAGTGAACTTTTTGACATAAAAAATGGAATCTACAGTTAAATTCAAATCACCAGAACCTAAACACATAAACCAAACTTGTGAGTTGACTAATTTACACTGCTCCAGGTTCAGATAACTGGTTCACACAGCCTAACCAGCCAGTTTCATTAGGTTTAATGGTGTTCTGAACCACCCAGTCACCCAGAGCAGCCAATTCATACCGGCAAATCTGGTTCAGATTTGCTATGTTATTATTTTAGAACAAATCTAGAAATGCAAAACTGTTTTTGCAGGGAAGTTTAAGGGAATGTGATACCAAAGGACAGCTGACTGTTTTAGGAGTGACGACTGTAAAAAAAAAAAACAAAAGATGAAATATAACAGGGTTGATTACCATAGATGGCTTGAGGTTTGTTTGGTTTTCCACGTGGAAAACCAAATGTGTCAATGGATTAAAAAGTTCCTTCTGGAAATTTTCATTTTCTTTGCAACGCCATTTTTCTTTTGCTCAGAAACACTCTTTGATTAAACACTTTCTACCAGTCATACTAGTTTTAAATGTCTAGCCTTTTGACAACTCTGTTTTAAGCAACTCCTCATAGCTGGTTTGACATGTAAAATGCAGCTCTTATTTGCTAAATTTATGCACGCTAGAAAAAGAAGAATGGCACAGAACCAAAAGTTAAAATTGTACCATGCACTTTTTCAGGTCACTCATTAGAAAAAAAACCTGAAACTTGCTAGTATTATTCATTTGCACTACACAGAACCATTTTCCTCTCCTTCCTCTGCAACTGTTTTTGTATGACTGCACAAATCTTTATGCTCTTTATATTAGATGGGGCAAAAAAGTGTACTCTGTCCCTGCCTCCCCTCTTTGAATATATCTTCTTGTTTACTTAGCCTATAAGCAAGTTTAAGATAGGGACTGATAGCCCCCTCATTTTTAGCTAGGCTTCCTAAAACATTTTTGTAAACAAAGTCACGCAGACCAAAAATTGAACAATCTGTCAGGTAAACAATGCTATACGATAAAATATTTGTCAGTAGTTCAGACTTCTGCATTGCAGGGAACCCTTGGCTAGCTGACAGAAGTGTTGCAAATATTACCTTCCGGTCCAGGTGTCCAGAGATCTTCGGTCCTTCGACTCATGAAATCCACAAAATATTGATTCAACCTACTACTTTGTCAGGCTTTCCTATAAATACATAGATGCTCCCAATACAACTAACCAAACTTGTATGAATAAATGTGGAAGCCTTGGGTACTGTATTTATGAAGATATATTTTTAATATATTGACTGACATTCTGTACAGCTTTGGTTTTTCAGCTTTCAATCCATCACACAAACTAATGCTCAGCCTGTTACAGCCAAATAATTCCTTGACAACTGATAATAAGAAGCAGCACAGAGAGAGGAGGAAAAAATTAATTTAAATCTATATTATTTTTGCTTATGTGGCTTAAGTAGCAAAAATAACTAGAGCTGGAATCAAAGATTCTCCCCTTCACCACAGATACAAGATGCAGTGGAACAGTGGCAGCTTCCCACAGTCACTAGTGACAAAATAATTCAGGTTGGGAAGGATCTCAGCAGGTCCATCTAAGTCCAGCCTCCTCCCCAAAGGAGGGTCAACACTGAATTCAGACCAGCTTGTTCAGGGTTTTGTCCTGTAAGATCTTAAAAACCTCCAAGGATGGAGACTTCACAGCCTCCGTGGGCAAACTGTTCCAGTTCTCAATAATTCTCCTCTTCCTTATACCCAGTCGGAATTCATCTTGTTTCACTTATGACATGTACTTTCCCTGACCTGCACACAACCTTGGGTGCAGAGGAGTCTTAGCAACTGCAGACTCTTAAGTCAGAAACAGAGTCAAGGCTGTGAAAAGTTCCACAACTATATGGGGATTACCCCTATACTTAAAATTAGGCACAAGCTTAAATTCATTCTGAATCAAAGTCTGAATGTTGGCCCTTTCTGAGACTGCCAGAATTGGTCCCATCTGTGACTAAATAAAGTAGGGATCCATCCATTAGCAAAGTTTAATACTTAATGTGGTTTAAATTTTACAGCACATATGCTCAACGTGTTTGACAAAGTATGCACTCAAGACCTACGTAAGCTCTGCTCTCTAAGTATCTTTCCAGATATCAAATGCATTTTTTTATCATCTTCATGGAACTGAATAGCAGAAGGAGATGGAAACGTCAATCCCTTACCATGTTGCGTAAGAAGCAGAGGATATGGTGAAGAATCTGTCCAGATGCTGATTCTGAACTTTGATTCACCAAGGATATGGTCTGGGAAGTTTGTTGCGACACTCCAGATTTTCCCAGTGTTTGTCTTCAAGTCAAAAGCGGGATAGGCATTTCTTATTCTGAAAAGGATTTATAATGAAATTATGTCTTAATAGGTATGCATTTCACCTCTCTCATAGGAAAAAAAGAAAAATTATAGATGATACCTATAATGATAGTACATAGAGAGCTGCTAGGACTAAAGTTTTGTGCAAAACATAGGGGAAAATGGTAGCAACACCAACTTTGGTTTCATGCATTAGGGAGATAACTACATATCAGACAGTGGACATATAACTACATCTTTCACTTAATAGGAAAACCATCAGTAAAATCTTCATGAACTTCACAGAATGACTGCTGAACTTGACCTCAGTGAAGCCAAAAGGAGTTTAAACACAGACTCCCGTGTACACTGAGCACAGTAGAAACGAGGGTGCTTAAACATGTGCTTGAACAACAGAGTTTTAACATAAAACTAACAAAGAGCACGTGCAGAGACAGCTGCAACTAGGACAGCTGGTCAAAATGAATACAGGAACATGCTTTCTACGCTAAACCTTAAGAAGTCCCTCTTTTCACAGTGATCTAGAAACCAATCTGAAATCCTCATTACTAAAACCCTGGGTATTTATGAAAATGTCTGCAGAGAGCAAGAACTGTTACAGTCACTGAGTCTCTCTGATATACTATTACCTATAAAACATATTGCCCCTCCTCTTTCCAATCACCAAAGACTTGCAGAAACTAATTCCTCCGGAGGTACCATTTCCTAATGAACACCGGTCACAGGTATTATGCCTGTCAGCTGAGATTAAACTTGCTTTTTAAGCAAATACACTTTGCAGCTCCAGGTAAGGCTACATACTGCACAAGCTGAAGCTTTACATTTCACTAATTGGCCTGCGTATTCTAGTAGCTAAACTCCAACATCCTGTACTAAGCATACTGCAGTCTATTTTGTTTGTTGGTTCAAGAAGCATTTTGTAGCTCCTGAGTTGGCAGCGCTCTATACCATCTCCGATTACAGTGCATTTTGAGCCACAGTTCTTTCTAATAAAGTTCTTCATTACTATGTTACCTCCTGCCTCAGGGCTGCTGCCCAAGTCTCTTAAACAGCAGTATGAGCTACTCTTTATGCCGTTTATTTCTATAGCATAAGCAGGAAAAAAAGCCTAGGCTTCCAAAATTGATAATCCAACGAAGCAGCCCACTTCTTATAATGAAAAGCCAGGGGGCATGACGTTTCAGTGGGGTAGGAGGAAATGAAGTTTGTACCTCCAGTACAAGACAGATTTATACTCATAAGAAAAATCATTATACTCAGAGGCTGCTTTGGTGACCTATGTAGCTGATGTCAGTCTATTTTCTTTGCAAGCAAGGTAGACATAAAGCTTTCCCCTATCACCAAACTCACTTTTGTAACCTGCTTCTGTAAGCAGGCCAAGGACTGAGTAAGACTGCAAACTCCACTGCCCTTTCTCCAGCATCAAATTAATGGGCTATGTACACACACGGCACAACTCACCACCTCAACTTACCAGCAGTCACTTCAAAATTAAGTAAACCTCATCTCCTTCCCTGTCCCCAGACTATCTGTATTTTAGGATAATGAAGGAATAGAAATTTGCTTTTTATGCTTTTCATATGAAAACACATTCAGTTCCAGAAAGCATTGCTCATTTATGGCCATCTATTGTTTTCACGTGATTAAAGGGCTTCTGGCCTGAGTGGGTGGCAAAGCACGCCCATCGAAAAATTTTGAAAGGTTAGGTCTCCCAAGGCATAAGTGAAGTACTATACAAGTATTACATGAAGAACATCTTGTGCTACTTGCTCTCTGTGCTGCAACAACTCAGCATATGCAGAAAGTACTAACATTTACAGGGATTTGCTACTTCACAGCATTTCATAATGCTATGTATTTCTCTGCAGAGCAGACCACAACCCTGAAGTCAGTAGGAGGTGGAGGAACTCTGCATTTTGCAGCACTGAAGCCTGAGACTATCAGCTTGGTACCTTCTGTTGTCAAACTTGAGTTAGAATGTATTCTGAAGCCACCCATGGATCAATGTTTGCTACAGCTACGTCCATAATTATAGAAGTAACCTGATAAACGGATTCTGAAAACTGCTTTACAGTTGTGTAGAATGAAATGTTTCAATTACAGATTGATACCTGTACAAAATATTACCTAGAGGAAACCATGATGGGTTTCTAATTGAGCTGCATGCTGGATGTGCAAGTCTGCATGACACAGTTTGAATTATACGTCCTACCTCTGATGTACAAAACTGCCAGTTACTGAGAGTCTCTGGAGACTGGAAGGATGCTCATTTGGCAAGACCGAATATGTTAGTTATTCACAAATTTATGACATTTTTCAGTCTTTTGTCTGCTGTGACATTTTGTCCTAAGAATGCTTTCCCATTTATCTGACAGAAGAAAAGCAGAGGTTGTTCTGTTCCTTTTAAGAGCATTTGCTAGTGATGCACACTAAACAAGTTGCTGCAAAACAGGAATGGCTTAATTCTATTAATCTTTTTAGCACCGTAAATACACTCATTTATTCACAAAAAGATCAACAAAAAGCTTTTCCTATAATTAAAGTGCAAAATTACATATAGCATGTTTGAACAAAAAAAATCTGAATAGCTGAGAGAAAAGCCTGTCATGTGAAATACGTCTTCACGCATCCAATGTTAGTAGAATTGTGTTGGGGTTCACACTGATCAAATGTGGAAAAAAAGAAAACTGAGACACATGTGAATGAGTTTGTTTTGAAGCTGACCATCCACCTCGTATGAATATGTAATAGATTCACTATTTTCAGGGCAAGGGCAACATCAAATTAGATTTTTTTTTTAATTTTTTGTAAGAGAAGCAGGCTGGGCTGACCTTGAATACAGTCAATTCATTAAAGTCTAACTAAAAAAAAAGCAGCATTCCATTTTCCAACTACTTTTCTGGGGGAAAAAGCATGCATTTGTGCTAACAACTTGATAGTGCGATCAGTGAATATCTACAAAGCAAAATGAACCTGCACAGATGGTCTAAAAAACTTGTATTTCTTAGTGTTCTTGGATTTCAACAGTTTCTTTTTCCAAAGAAGATTAAGTAAAAAAAATAAGTTCTATCCCATTAAGCCATGATATTAACTGTAACGGTAAACAATAACTAAAGGAGGTTTTGTCGTTTGCCAAGTCTCACTTTTCATCGTGACAGTACGTAGTAATTCTGTTCTCAGTCAGCCAGCTCCTCCAATTCTTTTTTCCTGCTCTGAGCTACACAGGCACTAATATTGTCCAGGACTATCGCAGAAAACTAATCTTCAGTCTCATGCACTATAAACCATCAACACTGAAGAGTTAAATGTACTTATCACTGATAAAGGACACAGATAAGGGAGAATATTTTTGTAATTAACATTCCTTTGTGGATTTTAAACTTCAAACCACAATTAGGAGCGTTTCCATATTCAAATAGCTACTGCAATTATGGCACTGTTCAGGAATGCAGGGATAATCAATCCACCTAATATAAATATGTGAAATATGTAAGTGAAATGTCATAGTTGACTGAATAAAGTTTGTTTCATTACTTACCTCTCCACTGCACTGCAAAAAGCAACTGTGTTTTCATTACTTCCTTGATTTGCTTCAACCAGCTGGATAGACCAACCTGTAGCCTAAAAACACCAAAATAACACCAGAAGAAACAGAGCTCAGTTATTTAGATAACAGAAGCAGAAGGAGCATAAGGCTAACCTTGCATTTGGTTCCATGAGAATTCACTTTCAGATCTTACCTTCCATCCCCTGACTTAACAGAGCTCCAAATAAGCACAAATAATCCCATTCTGACTGCACTTTCAATGCTTTCAAAGAAAAAACACAAAGTCACAAAGCATCAGCTACCCTGGGTTTAACAACTATTTTTTTCCCCTCCATGCAGAACATTAGGAATTCCAGACAAAGCTTTCAAAATTCACCCAGTGACAGAGCACAGATAACTAAATGCCGAAGACTTGCTTAGTTTACAAAAGGGAGAGCGGACAAAATGAAGCTTATGTTGCAGTGAGTTTTAATTCTTCTTTTCTCTCTTTCTGCCCTGGAAAGCAGCTCATGATCCCTTCAAACTCCATAAACCTGCCAGGTAAGTCCCCAAGACAGATAATAGGAAGCCAGCGTATTCTGTCGAACATGAAAAATCCCCAGATTCTTTCTCTAAACTTGGAGAGCACAGGTCTGAGCCACTATTTTGTGTCAAAGCACCTCCTTGTTTGTTTGCCATAGTACCCTTCAGCCAGAACATTACCACCAGGAAAGAACTCACTACTACTAAATCTGCAAGCCCATTCTACTGTTGTACATAGAGACATGTGCAAGGCTCGACTGAGACACCAAATCTTAAACTCCTTCAGAAAGAGAAGCAACTTATGACATGTCCCAGAAGAGATATGGCGAAAGGTTTATTTTATCATTTTAATAATAATTTATATACAAGAACATAAATTTATAAAAAATTAGTAATAAATAATAAGCCAATTTTAAGATTTTTTTTTTCCTGGACAAGGAAGTACAATATGCATGAAAAGATGCAAACTGGGAAATTTTAGCTACAGTTTCAAAGATGGGATGAGTATAAAAGCTGAAAGATCTGTTGGAAGCTGGCTAGTGGGGAGATCACAATGGCAGAACTGAAAGCTTAGAAATTACAAACCTTTTATATATACCATCAGTCTTGGGTCTCATTGTATGTGGCACTTCTATTAACCACAATAGGACAAGCATTAGGACAGTGCTTATGAAATTTAAAGACAATATGGGAGCACCATCAATAGAGGGAAAAATTGAAATGTCTGGTAGGAAAAATAATGGGTAACTCTGAGGGCTGAAATAAGAGAGCAAAATCAAATTTAGCAATATAAATTAGTAGTCCATCACCCCAATTCTAAAGACTGCTAAAAAAGCTCCTTCAAATGTCACTGAAAACATAGCATCTCCATGGGTTCATTTTTTTCCACCTTGTTTAGACACCTACCTTACAATTTACCCTAGCAGACAGTAATAACAACTTCTGCTGGAGGATCACTAGCTAGAAATCATGAACAATTTGGTAACAGTAATGGCCTCCCAAAATTATGTAGTCCTAAAAACCCCACAACACAAACAAAAAACCAACAAAAAAACCCATTCCTGATCACTCTTTCATCAGGTAGGCAGTTTTACAAAAAGAAGTATTGACAAGGCTCTAGGAAGCTTGTATCTGGGATGCTATGTGCTCCTGCGTTCCAGGTAGAGGAATTCAAGCCGAAACAAGCTCACAGACAGTGCTGTGGTTTGCGGGTGAGCTCTACAGCCGAGAGCAGGAGCACAGCTCACAAAGCACCCCAGATAAGTAAAGCTACAGCAATTGTTGCAGCAAGGGTGCAAAGGGAGCCCAGAACCTGCACTGAAGGCTACGCAGCGGTGGTGGTGACATGCCACAAGGTGCAATCGTCATCATGGGGTGCCGAAACCACCCCTGTGGACAGCAGAGACTTTGACCCACACAGAGATCCAGAGGCAGGACGCTTCAGCCCAGGTCTCTGGCTGCAGGGCTTGTCTGGTGCCTCTCCCTGGGGCTGGGGACGGCAGTGGCCTCGCTGGTGGGAGCTCTGGCTGCGGTGCCGAGCTCCTGGTGAAGGAGCTGCAGGAGGAGGTGAGCAGGAAGAAGGAGGAACAGGAGATTGACAGGAACTCTACAGAGCTAAGGATCATCCAAGCCCTGTGCTGAAAGGAGGGACAACTTCAGACTAGCCTACAGGAGCAGTGGTTGGAGACTCCCACAGGAGGGAAGGCTGGTAATTTGCTGCTTGCAGCAACACAAACAGGCTCCTTTTCCACCTGCAGTTCTATCATTACAGAGTAGGTACAGTGACCTGGAAAGAAATCCATGGAAAAAAAGAGATACTGGATAATTGAAAAGCTAAGAAAATCAGGCCACATGTAAGAAAAGGTGAGGCTGGGACATGATATTGAGTAGGACTTCAGATATCAAAAGAGCAAAAACGCACTTGGGAACTGAGGAAGGAGGAACAGAGAGGAATTAAGCAACGAGAAGGGCAAGGTTGGAAAGCGTGACTGACCACGAGAACGCAGATATGGATCCTCAAGTTCATGGCTTGAAGAAGAATATGACTAAACAATTACTAAAGGATGGCAAAAAGGAGTTTGACTGTTAAAGCAGGAATCCAGACCCTCTCCTGCAGGAGACAGGGGTAACAGAGGAGCCCTCTGACTCTCTGCACCTTCACTGGCAGCATTTCCGAGTGAATCCTAATGGCAAACATGCATCCTGTGTAGACTAGCAATAGTCTACATAGAGAGAATTAATATACCATTGCTAACTAACTCAAATTAGTTCTGGTGGCAGATGTGTATGTAGGAGATAGATAGTTCCAACTCCACTGGGGAATCCTATGGATGAGAGATTTAGTTTTGTTATCTCTTTTCAGATGTCCAGAAAACTTTATTCCTTCCTATTGCATATAAAGGTAAGATATTAATTACATGCTCACACATTATTTTTGTATCTGTGAAAAACAGGACTCCAGTCTCCACTCATTGTAAATATCTGAGTGTGTGCAGTGAATGAGACAGAGAAGCGCGTATGGAGACAACCGGTAATGACAGGGAAACAGTAACAGAGTGCATCCCCGGACACCTGGAATCTATCTTTTCCCATGTGCAGATTTCTCACATCATGCTAATCAAGTCACCTGAACCATCCTTCCCCATTATGAACTCTAATTGTGTATTTCTCATTTCTGGAGCACCCAAACTGAAATAATGATGCTCGGTCTGATGATTTGGCTTGGGTGAAGAAGTGAGTCTTGCTGGTTATTCTGACAACATTAGAGCCTAAATATCGTAGATGGAGCAGCCAAACCTACTGGATACTTTTTAGGCTGTATTTCAGTTTTCTTTCTAATACGGAGAAAATAAAATCCCTTTTTAGAGGGATGTTATAAAGCCAGATGTTAAAAAAAAGGTGAAGAAACTTAGTGATGACAAGACCAGAGAAAATGAATGTTTCCTTTATTACACTGGACATATTTGATTAGGATGCATTAAATAAAGCCTAGGGCCATACAACTGCATCCAACAGCTAAGGATCAGAATGACAGTATGATTTCAGCAATGTGAATATTTGATCTTGCATAGCTATGACCTATCTTAGCGCTAGTCTCCATGTTTCAGCATCCTTTCCATTTCACTCTGTTTGCAGTCCTGGTTCTCATCTCCTACTACTCAGATACATCATTTACTCCTCCCAGACCTCACCAATCCAATCTGTGCTCGCTCTCTTTCTTTTGCTGTGGTGCTCCACTTTTCTAATCGTTCTGACAGTCTTACTCGGCATCAGCTCTGTCACCCTGCAGCCCTTATCTTTTCCAAAACACCCAGCCCAGTAGCAATTAGTTACTTCTTCACAGTTTTTTTTACCCTTCTCTCTCTCAACTTTCTTTCACTCTTATTTTCCCTTTCTTACCATCTTAAGGTTCAGTTGCCAGCCCCTTGCCTTGGTTCTCTTTCAATCCTGACATGGCTGTTTCTCCCTGAAGGAATTCCTGTGACGACACTGATTTTTCTGCTACTAATCAATTCTCACCTCTCTCCCATTTCTTCCTCTTCTAGCTAAACAGCCCGCATACTTCCCTGACAATCAAATCCTCCCACACATTCGCTTGTAGTCGCCCTTGACTCACTCATCTCTTCTCCTCCCTCCCCTGTAATTCTCTCCTCCTCTGTCACAGAAGTGTTTGTGCCTGTTCTCATATGCCTGCTTCCTCTAGCACCTCTGCACGTCTTCTTCTGACACCATAATTTAATCGCCTCTTGCCCGTTTGTATCCCACTATTTTCTACTTTTCTCATGAGCAAGCTTGTCCATTTCATCATGATGTCAGCATGCTTCAGCATTCCTATCACAAGTAAAAAGCAACAACCTTTTGTCTCTCCACCTGTCCATCCCCTTCTCTTTTGTATTTATCACTGCACTTCCAAAATGTGGTGCCCAGGATAAGTCTTAAGAGTTCCTGTCCTCAGATATATTCTATTCCCCTCCCCCCCTGCCTCCCCATCTGTCTGGGTGTGCATATGTTTACTTCTATAGTTCTCCCTATTCACAGACCTAGAAACAAGTCAATCAAGTGTCTCTTCCCCTTTGCTTTATGATACTGTGATCACCGGGAGTTAAAAGCAGAAGGTGAACCTAAATTGTCTTCTAATATTCACGGTGCAGAGGTATCCTATCGGCTGTTTCAGGATTCCTACAATGATTCAGAATACTAACCATGAATAGAGGAAAGGAACGATTTATCATTTTCTTCTTCCTTCTCTATGTCAGGATTTTGAAAGAAGGAAAATGAGGAGAGATATAGCATCAGAGTGTCATGGGAGTCCCGTAAGACACTGTTATTAAAACCAGCAGATCCACAGCTGGCGCTATGAACACCTGATGGATGGAGGAAAAAAACATAAAGTATTTGCTTCAAAAAGACAGCTAAATACAGAGTGTGTGTCATAGGATCCAGCTTCCACAGTTACAGTGGATACCTCTATTGTTAGAAAATAATTATAGATGCACACATAAGTGCATGCAGAACCTGGGGAAGGGAGGACATGGTATGTGTTGTCTCTCAGCATCAGGGTATATCAGCCAAATTAGACACAGACAATAATCTGGCTCATCAGAAAAACAGATTCGGCATAGTGTTTTGTTATTTTGAATCTCAGGTTTCATATCAGATCACACAGATTTTCTATTTTACCTCTTTGAAACACATCTTATTCTACATTTCTGTACCTATCTCTCTGTGGTAGTTTTATGGTTCAATGAGCCATAAAACAAGCCTACTGGAGCATTCCAGACCATAATCTAGATTATTTTCTGGTGTAAAATGGCAAATTTCCATTAGAGTCAATGGAGATACTTCATTTTATACTAGGTGAGGAACTGGCCTTATTACTTTAAAATGAAGTCTTATTTTAATAGGTAGGTTGCAGAAATGTATGGACTTCCTAAGTATAAGTTGGTTACAACATGCAACAGGTAGGGCACATATTCTGCCACTATAAAATCCTCATTAACTAGCCAGAGTAGGCACCTTGCCTTCAAAAGTTATTTTTTATGGTCTGCTGGGTTCTTTTCTGATGTTAGAATTAAAGGAAGAAGATGCTCAGAGGTTTTCATACTGTATAAAAATCTCTTCACTAATCATGTACTGTTTGTTTGAGGGCATCCTCCTTGTAAAGATACAAAAATACTGTGGGAAATTCTGACTGCCAAGAAATCAAGTTAAACAATTATTGGAAAAATATACTTGACACCTCCCCACATCTCCATCTTTGGAAGCAGCAAGGACCAAATAAGAAGGGAGTAAGAAGTCTCATAGTTGCTTTCGGCCAGCTGAATCATAAGAGGCATAACAAAAATCTCTCCACATGAGCAAAAGTTTTTGCTTCCCCCAAGGCATAAAAGTTTTATTTTTCATCAGGTCTTTAAATCAGGTGCTTCTAATCCATGTTGCTTGAGTGGGAGTGAATACACAAAGTGCAAGGACACAAACAAGAATCAAGAACTTTAAGCACTGTTAATATGAGAAAATTTAAATACCTCTCTGTCATGTCCAGAGCTGCTGGGCCAGGTAAGTCCTATGTCCCATCTTCTGGAACTGTCGGTTAAGCAGGCTTCCCCATTTCCACTTTCACCTCTCACTTCTTGTCCAAATGGATAATTGTCTAAGAAAACGGGACATGGATTGTCTACATTGTCAAAGCCTATCTGAAAACTCAGATTTGTGTGGCCTCTTTCCACATTTGAATGAAACACATTTGTGACTGGAGTTACTCCATAGATTCCTCTCTCTTGACTGTAGGGATAGGGATCCACCAGAGAGCAGTTTCTGTAATCAGACAGTAAAGAAGATCTGAAGCCAACCGTCGGTGACACCGTGCCTTCTTGCTCGTGAGAGATAGGATAAGCAACTAGAGGCTTGTCACAAAACTGCGGGTCAGGCACATTCAGACCAAAGACATCTGATGGGAAAAAAAATTCTTCATGATGATGTGCATGTGATGAACCATAAAAAAAAAATTCATTGCTGACTTCATCAACTATTCGATCGAATCCCAGACGGACCTCTCTGGCTGAACCAGATTGGTACATTGGGTGAGACGCTTGGTCCCCAGCCTGTCCTTCACGAAACCGATTATGTGAGAAAGGCACCATCCCAAAGTATGCCATGGCTGATTCTTTGCTTCGGTTTTACTAATCCTCAGGGAAGTCTTACAATAGTTCCAAGGTCAAGGGAGTAATGTTCAGAACTGGAGCTACACACCCACTGAAACCAAGCACAGAATAAAAGTTAAACATCGAAATATCTAGTATCATGAAAGCAGTACACTTCTTTGGTCTTTTTTTTGCGTTAGAGCTTTCTCCTCAGAGTGGAAATATTTTCTTAATCTGAAGCTTGAGTACTCTTTTGCCTGATCCTTATTTCCAGACATATTTATTATTGCTGAACTACTGTTATTGTTATCCTGAACTCCTAAATAATAGCAACAGGACACCTGAAACAACTGATCTAAATACTAAAATACTAGTTCTGACAAATATTACAGAAAATCTCTATATTATTTCCATTATTTTACATTTGTATAACACACAGTGCCGGAATCTAAAACAAGCAGGCAGGAAATCTTCACATTAATGATCACTTTAGCAGCATTTTCATTCACATATTCCTCTTTTTTTGTGCCTCAGACTTATTTGTATTCTCCCACTTTTTATCCTTGTGTAATCAGGTGAAGAAAAGTTAAGTCATAGAAGACATGGATCTCCAGTTAATATTCAAAACACCACATCCCAAAAGCCTGGACATGGCATATCTATAAATAGATAAATTTAAGCATTTTTTGTTTCTTTGTTTTTCAAAACAGATGTATCTTCAAAGCTTGAGGCTGCATCTTTTTTAGTAAATTAACAAGCAAGAGCATGAGCTTTTGCAGAAGCTCGCCATCATTCACGCTGTTACTAGCAAGCTTCCTGATACGATTTTGGTGTGTGCCAAATACTCCTGTGGTTCACACGGGCAGCATGTACTGGATACTGCTGTCAGTAGGCATGAGGGTATCTTTTTTAGGAAGAAAGCTTAGTTCTATAACCAAAATCTATTCTGAGCCACTTGCCCTCAAGGCTTTGGCCTGTTTCATTTACTGTTACAGATGTAGCCCAAAAACACAAACGACGTGGAGTAGCAATACCAAATAAAGTACACAGTTGTGCTGGGTGCTTTATCACATAAAAGAAATAGCAACATCTGATTTAATAATCCAATAAAAAATTTATTCCCTAGCAAGAAAAAAAAAGCTACCAAGATGAAAAGCGTGCTCAGAAATTGCTAAAGTCTAGCTCCAGAAATAGCTTTTCCAGTATGTCCGCAAGATCTATACAGTATTAGCTTAGATAATAGTGCCTTGCAATGAAAATCTGTATTACAACAGAAAGTATTCATCACAACTTTATTTATTTTTGTTTTATTTGAAGTCAAACTCTAGGTGACATAGGCTCCTGTCACCCACAGTGAAGAACGAGAAGAGAAATGAAAACTTAAATAGGCTGAAATGAAATCTCCAGGTTAGAGGCTGAACTACTCTTTCAAGCACTCAACTTACTGGTTCTATGTGTTATGTGGTTTGGTTTGCTTTAACTGAGCCAAAAAAAAAAAAAAGTATTTATGTCATTACAGTAAGCCAGATAACCACAATGATGCACGTCACTTTGAATGGTGATCTAAGCATGAACTTCATTTACAGTCTCTGCACCTTTCCGTCAGAGATCACCACATTTTTAGATTAAGACAACGTGCTTTTTCACAGAAAAAACTGCTAAGCATAGCAATAAGAATTTTTTTTATTAAATTGTCCTCATTTATAACATCCTCTGTTTCTCATTTCTATAGCAGGTGAATAAAAGAAAGAAAACAAGAAAGAAAAGTATATATCTATTAAAGGAGGAAAGATAACTTCCCCCACTCTCCCTTTCTTGAGAACTGATATGTTTCAGGAAAAATAAAAGAATGATGCCTCCCTGCAGACCCATCTTCCTTCACAAAGTTTTGCTACCTGGAAGACTGTATTAATAGAGGCACAGAAAATACAATACCTTTTACACTATTTGAACTGTTTCTAAAATATTTTCTTTACATTTCAAACAAATTCTGTTTATAATGATACATAAAGGTGTAAAAGCTAACCCTGCTTTTTCACCATTAAGGCTTTTATATGTAACATCCCACATTTCTCCAACAGGCAAATATTCACCCTCACACAGAGCGCCCACCTCCATCTATCTGTATATGAATGCATATCTCCTGCACTCTACACACTGTTCAGGAGAAGCATTGCTTTAAAGACAGGCAGTTTAGCTATGGTGCCAAAGGCTGGTCTGTGCATTCCACTCCCCTGTTCTCCTCAGTGGGCTGGGAAGTCCACATGAGTAATGCGAAGTCTGCACGATGTAGCGGGCTCCCTCTCCCAGGCCGGAGCATGGCAGGTGGAGAGCCCGGCAGGGAGCAGAAACTCATACAGCACTGGAGCACCCTGTCTCTTTTATATAGGTTTGCATTTAAAACCAACCATTTAGCCTGGAAACTCAGCATGCCACGCTATAAATCCCAGTAGTTTAAGTCCTAGCTACTAGTTCAGTTAGTAGGACTAGGCTCTGTATTCGGGCCAACTCCTGATCCTTGACAGCATACAAAGCTCAGGAAAGGATTTGGCTCTTTGCCAGCCCCTATAGCTCCATTTAAATTGTGCAAAGCGCACAGATAACACCGAATTCCGAAAAATCACTAGTGAGGCAAAATTTTTAGTGCATTTTATTAAAAAAAGGTTAAGTTTTTAGGTTAATTTTCTTTGCCTTGTGTTTTCTGAATTCACATTTTGGAGAGTTTGGCTTGCTTTCTCCCACAGCTATGAAGCCCTCCTTTTCCTTTTAAATGATAGTCATGTTTTCACATAACCATGTGGTTCTGGCATTGCAGGTTTTAAAGAAGATTCCCAACAAATACTGTCAAATGTTCACTACAGATCAAGAGATCTCACAGCATCACACAATGCTCGCAACGTTGCAATTGTAATTTATGCACACAAAAATCCTTTCCTTACTTCAGCATGCACATGCATTCTAGTAAAACAGCTTGAGGCACTGTGGGCTCAGTTTTCCCTTTTCACTGGAACCCAGGTGGAGACGACTGGGCCACTTGCTAAGCAGCAAGAATATCTGTTGCAATCTCTTACCTGAAACACACAATTTGTTAGAAGAATATACAGTCTCTTACGTCTTCCTGTTCACAGACACATTCAGACGACCTATGTGCTTTCAGTATCAAGAGGGTGTAACTTTTTAGTCAGAAGCTTTCCTTCCTGTTTAACCGGTTTACTGTGGTAATGATTCTTTCCCACATCTTCCTTCTGGGAAATTTCAAACAGCAGTAACAATAAAAGGGTAACACTTTATCTGTTCTCTTTCTCAACTTGGGAACCCCACTTTTTTTTTTTTTTTTTTTTTTTTTAA
>Ga0065711_1001446_pt1 | contig 43248 bp, 23 predicted proteins | sample Hoacrofraction12_FD_59098 | JGI IMG/M metagenome (GOLD analysis project Ga0065711, IMG submission 59098) | Hoatzin crop microbial communities from Cojedes, Venezuela - Epithelial fraction 12 v2 (version 2) | ecosystem: Host-associated > Birds > Digestive system > Esophagus > Crop | place... | reverse complement strand
TTTCTGCCTCTTTCTTTCCATTCTCCTCCGCACGCCGGCGGGGGGAGGGGCGGCCGCGTGGCGCTTTTGTTGCCGGCGGCAGCCGAAACCAAAACAATATGCAGTAAGTTATACTCTACAGCACTCTAAACTTTGTAAGTTGATAGAAGGAGCATTGATGAGCCTCCTTCTCCTCCCAGAAATGCATTTATAGCTACATTTAATAGTGAGTGTAAGGCTTTTTCTGTATGCATACAGTACGTTTCAGAGATTTCACTCCTGTCTCCCTTTCAGTTTGTCTCCATGTCTCACTACTAATAGGTGACCCACATTTGTGCGCATCATAGAAGAAATCAATGAGCAGTGATAGGACAACACCTTCCTGGTGGCTACAGACCAAGGCTCAAACCCTCAGCCCCAAGCTCACCTCCATTTTACACTAGACCAGTATTCTTGAGGCAACAGAAAGAAGCGGGGTAGTTCCAAAACCCAGAAGTGCTAATGAGGTTTCTTCAGTTCAGCTCTCATGTCTTTAGCAAATACTTTCTAAAAGATTAGAAGGAAAGAAAAATCTCTCTGACATGATTTTTACCAAGGTAATACAGTTTCCTGTGGGCAGAGATATAGCAGTGCCACTTCAGCTAAGAATCCAGGATTTAGCATCCATGCAGTGGCCCAACCATCTAATCCAACAGTCGCATAAATTAAAGCTGTCAAGTAGAATTCTGCCAATATTCGAGGCATCACATCTACCGCTCTGTCCCTAGGAGAGGACCAGCTTCCCAAGACACCAGAAGTGCCCACTGAACTATTTAGTCAGTTTATTTTCTAAGTGCGATATCTAATTGATATCTAACTTTCTTGCTGGTTGCACAGCAAAATTTATATATTCATTGCACAATTAACTGTACTAACTGCTTAGATTTATGAGAAGAAGAGGTCTGTTATGACTATGCAGAAGACTAGCTCAATTTTAAACAGCTAAAAGATTAACACCTAATAGAATCATCAAAATTATCATACAAGTATACATGCTGTTACAGTAGTGTTTACTGAAGCTGAAAACATAATTGGCAGATACAGCTGTTGCGATAGGGTCAGATTCTCTCAGGTTAATCACGAGAGAGGGGTGAGGGTTTCTTAAAAGGAGACACTTTGGAGGAAGGAAACATCTGCCTCGTAGAAAGTTTGACCAGGCAAAGGAAGCTGTATGCAACATTATTCATAGAAATTTTTCTGATATGTGCTGTGGGTGGAGGCACAGAACATTTACAAATATTTTCCTTGACATCTCCCTTGCTTATTCTAAAGGCATATGCATCCACAAATCTGGGTGTCCTAAAAAGGAACACCACCACTGTCCTCAGCAGATTCTATGGTTTTATATGTTTAAACATTAAATCAGGCCAAATCTAGTTAAATCGATATTTTAAATCTGATTTATACTGGCATAAATGAAAGCAGGTCATAGCCCTCTTTTATTTTTTCCTACATGCCCAACTAAAAAAAATTGTCTTTATGTCCTTTAAAAATCTGTGTAGTTGCACAGATAACTATATGACTGGTTAGAAATGAGTAAAAAATGACAAATTGTTTCTATGAAATATTTAGGAAAGAAGATGTTCTCCACAGTTTTTATTTCCTTTTAGTTGACTAGATTCAAATACAAATGGATTGAAGTGTGGACTGAAAACATATTTTTAAGTCTCCCTTTTTTTCCTTACTTTTGCATGTAAATATTGAGAAATCTTCCATGCTATAAATTCTAAAGCTATTTTCCATATAACATTCTGTAGTCAAAATATTATTTACCAGCCCCTCCCAAAAAACTCATATATAAAATAAACACAGAAGTATTCCTTTTTTTTTCATTTAGAAAGTATTATTGATAATATAGAATTGCAATTACAATTATTCTAGCTAACTGATTATATGTAACCAATGCACAGTATCCCCACATAGAATATTTCCAATATGGAATCCCTGTCTTTCAGGAGCAATGGAGGAGGTACAGAAAGCTACAGACTGTGGAACAGAACAACTCTTCAGAGGCTGCAGGACAGGATCAGAAGAGGATCAGTGCTGAAAACCCCAGCACAGGAGAACCAGCTCCTGTGGAGGCAGACACCTCCAAGCCATCTCAACACGCCAGGCAAGACATCCCCTAAAGCCCCTACACGGCGAGCACGGACCAAGGGCCAGCAGAAGGGTCCGCTGCACCTTAACAGAGTAGGAGAGCTCACGGAACTGAGAGTGCTTGTCACAGCCATCATACCACATTGCTAATATTCACTGTGACAGCACGCTGGTCAGTTTTTCAGCGTCAACTATTGCCAGTTAGCACAATCACATGCAATGCAACCATGATATTACCATAGGCAAGCACAAATGTATTTGCTATTGCCATGCTTGAGTTATCATACTTGTATGTTACAGTCTGTATAAGCTATTAAAGAACACCAGTTATATACTGCCTATAGCCACGGTTTCTTCCCTTGACAGATGATACCGCCGCAGTTTTTCCTTCCTGCTAACACTAAGCCCAGAAAGGGTATATACGTCTGATGTAAAGTTATTTGCTATAGATATGCACTAGATACACTATAATGTTCAATTTAAATAAGAAAATACAGCCTTCAACATAATACCACTAAGTAACTTACACTTTGCTTTTTCTCATTAAGAGATATTCAAAAGGAAACCATTAAATTTATACAGGGTTAAAACCAATGAGAAAACTCAAACTGCTCACTCATTAACTCATTCACCCTTGTGCTTCCCAGGCCATTACTCCCCTTCTTATTACCGACTTGCAATAAACTTCTTACTTTATTACCTGGCAAGTTGGAAAAATACAATGATGACTAGAATGTTACCTGATTTATAAACAGATGAAAGCAAAGGCTGAGTGTGTGTTACATTATTAAGATTTATGTTACAGCTCTCCTAATATGCAAAATTATTAATTACTTAATGCACAAATAAAAGTGTTCAGGCACACTTTTTCCTGAAGAATATTATTGCTCCTTTTGTGTTTGTATAGTTGGTTCATTTATCTATGAGCCCAAGAATATGGAACCTTTTGTGGTCAGCTAATATTTAGAAGGCAGGCAAGTCTGAGTTAAAATTTGAGAATGCCCAAACAACACTATTTACAATGAAAATAAATTTTACAAAATAATTGTCGGGCATAATAAACATGTACTGTAAGTTATTTTCAAAGAGGTGAGAACACTTTAATAGGTTTACGTGTTAATAAACATGAAGACGACTGACTTCTCTTTCTATTTCAGAGAAATATTAAGAATTAGTGCTTTTCCCTGCCTTAGAATTCTGAGAGTAGCCTACTTTACCTGCACCGAGTAATACATTTATTTAATTTATCTTAAAATTCTATTCCTCTTAAACCACCCCTTAAACTTTACAGTTCAGGCAGTTAATCTGGATTAAGATGCAGTCCCCAGTTCTACAAAACCAAGAACCCACAAAATCTGAACGAGAAAAAAATCGCAGCAACAGCAAGCTCGGGGCCTTTCATGTGGAAGAACAACCAAATGTAGCCATGTAATCTACAAAAAAGTAAGTGTAGCTACATCTGTTTCTTACCTGCATCCTCATCATCTGTACTGTGGCAGTGTTCAGAAATTGCAGGGAAAGGTCAGGATGACTGCACTATACGATATACAAAGCAAATCATTATGGTAGTTGCTTTAGAGAGTGAGAGTGTTTGCTTTATTGTGAGATAGTAGAAAACCATAGTAGAGAGGTACATGTTGACTACACTTATCTCTCCTACAAGATCACTCTGTCTTTGCTGTTTAAAACTAATTTAGTGTGGATTGAGAGAGGGAGGAAGGGAAAAATAAGCGAGGTATCACTTCAACAATGAAAGTCAAGAAAGATTTCTACTTATTCAGAGAGGGTTGGATGACAGATAAATCATAAATGAGAGAAATAAGTTATAGTAAACACCTTGTGGAGTTCAGTGAAAGTACAGAAACCACGTCTTCCTGAATTTCTGAAAAGAGAAAAGAAAAAATTTATTTCTAATTGAAGGGAAGTGCATCCCACCTACTATGGATTTGGGATAATTCTCATGTACGTGGGTTGATGGACTCTCCATTCCTACAGTGATTCATCATAACAATTTCATTTTGAGTGGACTGCAAGGTAGCTCATTAGACAATCGAACAATGGAGAAGAGACAATAGTGAATTGATTTCTTTAGCAAAATGAATGCTGACAACAAGAAATTAAACATTTCTAACTTCAGAATAAAGTGCGAGATCAATACTTCTGAACAGCATGTTCCATTTTCCTAATATCAGCAGACCATGAATATCCCAGCTGGTGAGAAGGAACAGAGATTGAAGCACGGAGGAAGAAAGGAAAAAAAAATTGTCAAGCAGGCTGTCTGAAGAGTCTGTCTGACTTTGCTGAAGCAAGCCCAGGACTGCTACTCTTTAGAAGATGCTGCCTGCAACTCTGAGCTCACTCCCTGCGATAATCCTTTATTGCAGTGACTGCTACAGAAGGGTCAACGCTTTCTGTAACACTACCAGGTCAGTGATGCCTGAGAAGACACCACTTCTCCTATACACAGATCAGTATCTCATGTAGCATGAGGTAACTCTTGGCAAGTGTGAGCACCACAATAAAATAAAATAATCCTAGACGTTAAGCAAAAAACCTTTATAATTGTCAGTTAAAATTTACAGTCCATGTTAGGTATTTGTATGGCCTCCAACACTCCAGCACTGCAGCATCTCAGTACGGTTTTTGATGCGTCTAGCTCAGATTTCTCTAATGAAATACAGGAGAGCCCTTAGCGTTGTTGCTTTAAAAGATGAGAACCAGAGCACGGAGTAATTAAGTGATTTGCTCAAAGTCATCCACCAAAAGTCTGTGGAAGAAAGAACTGTGATCCCACGTCTGCAAGGTACCGGGCTACAAAACAAATTTTTCTAATCTGCTTAATTCTCTCTGCCAGGAAACCCTTTCACTGAGAAACAGTCACAGTCTACCAGATCAAGACGACATTTGGAGACAGGGGCACATCACGATGACGTAACTTGCCCAGAAAATCAGGTACACCGAGTTCCTAAATCCCAATTATAGCAACAGGAGACAAAGCCAGTGCAAAGACTGCTGTCCTGAAGAAGTAAAAGGCAGAGAGACAGGGAGGGGCAAGGGATAGAAAAAAGAGACTGAGGGGGGGAGAGGCAGAAAGACTGGTGGAGAGACACGGGCAGAGAGGAGACAGACACAGTCAGTGCTGCCAGTCCAGCGGGAATGCCTCCTAAGCGGTGCAGTGGTTAAACTGTCCAAGTGCCGCAAGCATCTGAGATCGTGCAGCCTGCCTCCCAAGGGCGGATGTTGGCTTCTAGCGGTGCTGCCTCTAGAAGGCTGACTAGATACTGAGCAGCAGAGCTCTCCATATGCAACATCAGTCTTAAAGATGAAAATGCATATTTCAGCAAAAGAAAATACTCCTTTCACCATCATCAGTAATTATTTATCATAAAAAAAGCTACAGTATTGTTTGTAAGATGGAGGGGTTTTTTGTCTACGCTGATCACAAACTTTTCAGAGCAGAATGGATTAACGTTCTATCTTGGTCTCAAACAGTGGAAGACAAAGTTGCTTACAGTTCAGACAGGCTTACAAGAGTCTTCCTTAACCAAGACAAGTTGCGCAACATTCTTTTACAATATTATCAAGTTAGCCACAAACAAACAGCAGAAAGTACTCAAGAACTGGATCAGAAAAGATTTCTCTTGGTGGACCTAGTGGGATATTAAAACATCGTGAGGAACACAAGGAAAAAACCCAGATGAAATCCTGAAGAGTTGAAAGATCCTTGGCTACTTATAATGGATTTGTCTTTCCTGAACACCTTTACATTTTTCCCCTCCCCCCAAAATATAAAAAATTAGAACAATGAATTGAAAACCTCCACATCAGACACTTTTCAAACTGATGAGTATCTTGCCTCTGTTGTGATCATTTCTTTCTTGGGCTGGGGTGGTGGTTTCATTTTAAATTAAAATTCCCCTGGAACTCATCCTATTCTTGTCTGCTTTTGGACTGGCTGCTTTCTAGGTAAAATGGCTCCAGGGAAGCGTACTTGATCAAGTAAGTGGAAAAATAAGCAACTGCACTTAGGTGGAAATAAAGAAAAAAATCCTAACCAAAAGGATAAAGAAAGCATCTCAAACAAAAAGAGAAAAGAAAATCAATAGTGAAGTGGTAAGCTCTGTCAAAGTTGGGGGGAAAGTATCACCACCACACAGGGAATAAGAACTCACTAATGATACAGATCAAAGGAAAACAGGAACATGAATAAGAGTGATTGAAGATGTTCTGAATGAGAAGTACAGTATCAATATATAAAGAATGAATAATTGTAAACATCAAAGTACTACTCAAAATTCACAACTCTCAAATTTAGACTTGAGATTTATGAAGTGATGGGTAAAGGGAGAACCACCACAAGCAGTAAACTTCAGACTGAATATTGAGGAGGAAAAGGTAAAAAGCAGAGAAACTGCTACAGGCAGCAGACAAGGGGGTCCTGGAAGCACTTCAGCAGAGCTAGAATTCAGAGTGTTTTGCTTTAGGGAAAGAGCATCTCATTAGGGGGTCAGGGATCAGAGGAGGTCATGAAACACGGGTTGCTGCTTCCTAATCAGTCTGTTAAACACACTTTTCATTTCTCCGCCTGGACTTCGTGCCAGCTGACAGAAGTAAGCAGGCCCCAAACCACCATATAACCCCGCTTCAGACAGAAAAAGGTACCACTGCCTGTCCGATCCATCCAGCACAAGTGCCTTTTTCCTGCACCTGTATCGTGGACTGTGAAGAGTTGGGAAGGCTTCTGCTCTGCGGGGAGGCTCCAGTAGGGACTGCAGCCAGTCTCCCCACCCCACTGGGCTGCCTTGAGCGTGGGGGGTGAAATCCTGCCCCATGCGCCCATGTGGGCAACAGGGAGGGAGTGCACAGACCCAGACATGCAGAGGTCCAAAGTTACCCAAGGTAATTTGCCTGGGCAAGGGAGCTGGGAAGTTCCTTTCACCATTATGGTGTACGTACTGTGCTAATTTTAAAACACACGCTAATCACAAAAATCAGGTCTATGAAGAGTTATTCCTAGGGCCTGGCTAGTCACCAATCAAATCAATTCATACATTAGATTTGTTTCAGGTGCAGGGAGAGAGAATTCACTTTTGATTTTAAGCTTGCAGAAGCTCAACAGAAGAAACTTCTGTAAACATGCTGGAGAAATATTGTTTTACACAGTACCTTGTTGCCTCTAGCACAAACCATCGCTCTTCATTCATTCCTGAACTATTTGAAACCCTTCCCCTTCAACCTGATATCTGAAAATTCAGGTTATTGTAACAGGTTTTATCAATTCACATATGTTTTCTGAATACTCTATATGGAGTGGAAAATTATCAGACTAGTTTTTACATGACCTGACTGTTGTCTCCTAAAAGGCCCAGACAAAGAAGTATCAGAGGTACTTTAACATCAGTTAGCTGGAAAACAAGATTATACTATTTAGATCTTTTTAAAACCTCTTATAAGCGAGAGGCCTGACCCAACTCTCTGAAGCAAACAGAAATCTTGACATAAGCACCAACAGATTTCATTCAGGCAGGAGGCAAATGCTGAAGTAGAGAAAATTGTGAGAGACTAAGTAATCACTGCTATAGTAAATCCAATTAGTAAACAAACACCCCTAATGCCCACAGCCTGTTCCTTGAATGGCTGATGGAATTGTTTTGGTTCAATGATTTTGTTGCACATATTCCCCCGTTACTTGCCTTTTTGAAATTCTGTTCATTTAATCCAATTGAATAAGTAACTCGGTAAACATTTGGCTGCTGTTTGCTAACTCCGATAAGACAGGCTTCATTCACTTGCATGTCCTCTGTGCAAAACACAGAAGGATTGAACTAGTCATTGTGAGCTAGTAATGGAACAGAACTCAGATGAGCAACCTGAATTCTGAATTAACAAGTTTTCTGGGTAGTTCATTTCTTTCTGTAACATAAAAGTAGAAGCATTATGGCTTAGTCTCCTATGCTGCTGAAAAAGTGAGGTGATCAAGTTAGCTGATCACAGCAAGACATTTAATCTTGTAAAATCTGAGTGCAAAGGACAGGCAAATGGACTTGATAATACAGAGTGCATGAATAAAAAAAGCAATGAAATTCACTGTTGATACACGCGAAGTGATGCAGGGAAGAGGAAAAGTAATCCTGGACTGACGAAATCTGGCAGCCTATTAGCATTTGGGGGGGGGAAAAAAGGTATCTTAGAGCTATAATAGGCCAATTAAAATGTCAGCTCAATGCTCAACAGCAGTGAAAAAACAGCATGTTAGGAATTATTAGGAAAGAAAGGAGAACAGAACAGGAAGCATCATTATGGCACTGAATAAATCCACAGTGAGTCCACAATTTCTGTATTTTGTGCAGCTTTGCTTCTCCCCTACCTTTAAAGGATCTACTACAATTAAAGTAGAGGGGAGAACAACAACAATGATTAAAGTTATCTCAAGAATATTTAAATCAAATGCACTCCATCCTGGGAGGGAGCAAACCAAAGAGGAACATAAAGCCCGGAGCAGCAGAGAGAAGGTGGAAAGGCAATGGTTGCTCACTCTGTCTATCGACAGAAAAACTAGAGAAGAAGTGGTAAAATTATCAGCATGAATGTTTAAAACAAATATTGCTTCATGCTTCACTCATTTGCACTCTAGAATTCATTGCTTCAGGATGCTGTAGATGCAAAAAATTTACTTGGACCTAAAAGTCATATGATACATAGAAAAAAAGTCTATCACCAGTTTCTACTTTCCCCACCAAGGCAAAGGCAGAAGGAAAACTCAAAGCAGGAAGTTATTGAGATTGAAATGCATATTTATATTATTCGCTCTAAAACCTTAATAATGGAATCAGCATTTTCTCTAAAACAGAACTTCTAGAATTCTTAGGAGAAACTCTTGGAACAGTGATTGGGATATTTGTTCACTTAAACAGTTCCCAGTAAACTGGTGAGTTGCAGGAAAGGCGACCTGCAATAGGAATCACTGTTGAACTCGGAAAAATAACTGTAATGCCAAAGATTTTATATCAATTCCAAAAGATCCGATATCAGTTCCCAGCTTTGCCTCAGCCTCCTTGCATAACCTTAAGCTGATCATTTCATTTTTCTGTTCTCCAGTTTCATTTGTAAAAGGAGAACAGAAATCTTTCTTCCCATCCACTACTCCTGATTTATGACGCAGTCTCTTTGGCTCAGGGCTCTCTTGCCTGGCACAAAGTGCCTTACATTAACTAGGACAAAAAGGCTGCCTGGTTCCAGCTTCTAGACAGAGCTGAAATGCAACACAGTATATTAAGATTATATTTGACTCATATTTTATATTATATTTATATTTTAACATTATATTTTGATTTTCTGTGAATCAAGAACAAACACTCCCATTCATTTATTTCCCCAGTCCAACTGCTGGTCATCTTTACAGCCACAAGTGTGAATCAACATGTTGCCAAATCAAGATAAATCAGACAAATGTCAAATGCTGTTTGGTTAATACCTGCAGAGAATACTTTGGTCTGCCTACTAACCTGCAGCATTAAAGTACCTCTCAGTGATGCTAGAAAGGAACACCGAAGCCATTTACAGTGCAGCCCAGCCCATGCAATTTAATTTTCATTCCAAAATACAAAAAAAGGTGGTTTGAATCCAGACAGATGCAAGAGCCTCTTCCCTTTATACCAGGGCTGAGGAAGTTATTTAAATAGAAGGATTTGGCATGAATGATTTTAAATAACACACACTTTCATAGCATCAGGTTAAAAAAGCTGAGCTTGTTTTACATGCTCCGAAGGGCTCTAGTTAACTTATTAACATACAGATAAGTGTATTTTACTTTGCTATGCTTCAAGCATTCTAATGAAGCTGGTGCTTTAAAAGTCCATCTACTCTGAATTAGTGTAATTAATCTGTGCTCAGAAAGGCGTAGAGCAAAACATGTCTACAGAACCCACAATGCCACCGAGACAAGGGCAGACTGCTTATGAGGTGAAGGGCCAGATGTTCTCCATACAAATGGATTTGTACAACAAAAGTCAAGCTGAGTGGAGACCAAAAACCCAAACCAATGCTCAAAGCCCAATCAGTCTCCACAGACACACGGCCTTTTAAACTGACATTAAATTGCATACGGATGTCCCAACACACGGGAAGCACAATGGACTGTATGCTACAGCTGTCACTATGAACTCCCATGCAGGGGCTGCGGGGGCACAAGCCAGGCGTTTAGTTGCCATCTAACCTCCACACATGCTGAAGGGTTATGCTTTTTTTTTTGTTTTCTCTGTAAACAACCAAATTCCTCTCTTGTAATACTGATCAAAATTCAGCATCGCTTTAACTTCATCAGTAGGTAAGATCCAGTGGAGGCAGTGGAAGTACTGTATTTGCAGCTGTATAGCCAAGAATTTGGTCCTAGATTTCTCAAATGCTTCAAGCTGAGTATTTCTGGCCCCCAGTAGCCTTTCACAGAGCTGATGAAGTATGCATAAACCCAGTAACATTCCAAGCATTGCTGAATTCTCTACCTTCTGTTCTTGATCGTAAAGTGGGTTATGGTTTACTACAGTCTTCAGACAGAGTGTTTGTTGCAGTTGAATTCCTTGATATTCTATTGGTAATAGGGTTTATTGAGGAATGGCAGCCTAGGAAGCTTTTAAAAGGGTTAAAGCTTCCTTCACTGGCTTGTGGTTTTGAGTCCCAGCTTCACAATGCATTTTATTCTAGCAAAGGTGATTCATAAGATACTGAAAAATCTGTTTTCATATTGTTGACCCCACCTTCCCTTCCTACTCAACATTAGCCTCAACCTCAGGTTTGCAAAAATGTTTACATCAAAACCATTTTAAATTCAAGCCAATAGTAGAGACTTGCCACAATTTATATTGTCACAGTGCTTGCCAGCAGGAACAGCTGCCTAACACAGTTCACACCCAAAGAAAAAGCTGGTGCCTCCCCAGGAAGTAACGATGTAACTGTAGAAAAATGAAAATGAACAGCTAGGAGAATATCAGGTAATAGTGAGTTGACTACAAATACAACATCAGCGTAGGAACTGCTGCAAGCAAGCTTGTTTACTTCAAGCTGATCTTCTCAGACCACAGGCCGCTCATTTCTAGCATGTTATCTTGAAGGTTACCCAGGCTGGGTTTAGAGAATCTTCTGAGGGAGTGGCTGAAGGATGGGGAAGGTAGTGTGAACCTAAATAAAAGCAAATTTATTTTCTTTGCAAGCGTATTATTGACACGACAGACAACGTACACAAAGTAGCAGACATCACGGTGGTGAGAAAAGATGTATTTGAACTTTACTGGATGATCTAACTTGATCTCTAGAGAGGGAGATTAAGTTGGTGATATTGCAGTGTAACCACACGCTGAGACCAGAAAAGCAGCTAGTATGTACTGCCATGGAGTCAGAAATTTTTTTTCATCTATCACAACATTTGACATTTGTGAGGATGTCATCTAGCCCAGTCTTTGCACACTGAGACGTCAAGGCTCAAAAACATTTCATGGTGTCTACCAGAGGTATTGGGAAAAAAAAAAGTAAATAACCTCTTAAGCATTTACAGTTGCCCTAAGGCCCTGACTGTCAGTCAAACCATTTTATCAAGAGTCCCATATATAGAACCTGCAGCATCTGCCATCAAAATCAGTAAACTCCACAGCAAGGCTCGCCCTCCCGCCAGCGCTCTGTGCGTATGCACGCATGCAACTGCACACAGTAATGGAAAAATCTGAACATTCTTGCTGACAACTTCTCAATAAAATAACTTGAAAAGGCTTGGAAAGGGTTTAGCAGGCACTTCAGTCCGCAAGTCTCCTGCCCCTCTCCATGGTTTATGATCTCCAATACATCAATAGTATGAAAACATTCCAGTGATGTATTGCTAATACATCATTGGAGTATTGTCGCCTTACTGACGAATTGCATGAGCACACTGCGAAAGTGCTGTCCCTCTGAAGACATATTATATAAAAAAATTTCCTTTGAGGTTTTTTTTCTTTATTCTGTTAAAGACTTAAGGCGCACATTCATAACCTTATTTCTCAGTTGTTCTGATCCCTGTCTAGTACTTTCCCTGAACTAGTCGATGTATGAAACAATGAAATCACTATAACGTGTTATTCCACAACTCACAGAAAGGACTGAGGAGGTGAAAGGCTGTGAAAACACTCCACCCCTATCCCCAGAAAACCCCAGTGAGCAACAAAAAGCAGAGTTACAACATATTAAAGCAATCACTGGCAGGGTACAAAATAAAGGTTGCTGGAATACAAAATAAAGCTTGGACAGTACAAATTTAGCATGAATAAATTGTTCCCAACTGGCTCATCCAACAAAAACTTTAAACCATACCACAGATTCTCCTGTTTTTACTGCCTACTTCACAGCATGAGGAAGAATGGTAGCTATTCATGAGCAACGCTGGTTTTGAACAATATCTAAATTGCCAAACCCTCATCCACTTTCTATATTGTGCACCTTCTCCCTCTGCATCATTTTGTGAAGAAGTAGGCATCATTATTCACACTTATATAAAGGAAAATCAATACTCAGCATGGCCACTTGATTTACTGAGATCTTCTGATAGCTGAGAGTAGGAGTAAGGTCTCCTAAGGTCTCTTAGCCACAGCTATCAAGACCATTCCTCAGATCTCAAGTGCTATTTAACGCCACAGAAGATATTTTTCTGACACCTACACAATTTTCCGTGTATCACAAGAAACTCCTTAAGACCTTGTGGCTATGATGTCACTTCTTTGAATCACAGCCCTCTGCCATCAGTTAGGGCAGACTCTTTGCCCTTCTAAATTGGCATAGTTACTTCCTAAGATTCAGTTCTAACTTGGTTTGATTTGTGTAGGTTTGTGGTGGCTCTTTTGTTTGCTTATAATCACTTTCCAGTGCCCCTTACAAGCAGAACTTGCACTCCTCAGAGTAGTTACGATAACTCTGCCTCCGCACCACCACCTCTTCTTCCTTGTTTTGTATTTCGCACCTTTCCCTTAAAGTCCCACATGCTACTTTTCTGAGTGATTATATATGTAGGATGTATAAGCAAGCGGATGCTCTCCAAAAATCTTTCTGTTAGCCTCCTTTCTTGAGCAACACCGCACCCTGGCTTACACAAAGATGAAAATAATAATGAAATGATTTTGCCATCAGAAAAATACAGCAACAGCTACTCCAGTTTATCTCCTTGGTTTGACCTGGGTCCCTTGGAGGGCAATATCTCTCCCTACGTTGACCTAAAGGAGATTACAGTTTCAAAAGCTGTGCTTTCCTTTTCCTTAAAAGTTAGTTGTCCATCTGTCTTCCAGACAGATTGTGAAGCTAATTCAGCTAGCAAAAGTCTTGTGTCCAACTCAATACACCAAGTCTTAAAGGAATGAAGAACAGGATATGTGAACACGGCAAAGTCTAATGCCAACAGCAGGATAAGGAATTAATGGCCAAATTTGCCTCAACCTCCTAAAAATTGTGTCAGCTCTGAGCCTCCATCCTTTGGCCTAAATGAAGAGTAGGTAAGATGGGGTTGATATTCTTAATATCAACGTTCTGGGAGATCTGTTAAAATAAGTCATTTGGGATGCTTGGACACAAGAGGATCAACCAGTTAGTGAACCAGTAGAAGTGAGCATGAAAGACAACAGTCCCTAATGCCCGAGACTGAGGGGGTCAAAAGATCTGCATTAAAAAAGCTTGTTCATCACCTGAACATCCCAGAAAATTAAAGTCAAATGTAAGTCAGTTCAAATGCACTTAGTTACAGTTCACTACCATCATTTGGTCCCAGCTCAGTAAAGCGTTCAGTTAAGCAGTCGGGTAGCTTACCTCCTATTTACAAGCTCACTTACATGCACTTCTATGATAGTTTGGCTCTTGGCTGATTCGGAGGGATGCCTCATTTCAGGAAACAACAAAATCACTCTCAAACTAAACAAAAGAAGCAACTCTGAGAGTCTAGTGAGAATCAGAGGGGAAAAAAACCTTGAGAGTATCTTCAAACTTGCTAAAAGCAGCATTACAAGACAAAAAGCACTACTGCAAAGAGAAGAAGAAAAGCAATTAGAAATGCTATATTTATTCTGGGCAGAATTCCTTGCTAAGCTTCCTGCTTACATCAGACATTGAATTTTCCAAATATAGCCTAGTAATTATTGATGGCTTTTTTTTTTGTAATACCCAAGTTAGAAGACTGTCAGGGACTGAGAGCTCTTCCAAAAAAAGCCCAGAATTTCCCTTCTACCAGAACTCGTATCCCCAACATGCACCTCCTGGATACTCTGGTAAAAATGAATGGATGGCCACATGCAGCAGCATATGCTAGAAAATGCTCCTAGCAAGTTCCCAATATGTTAGATGTATTCTCCCGGAGTTTTATCTGTGATCCTTTTCAGACACTAAATAGATCGTATTACATTCTGTGAAGCATTTAAGTATATGAAGAAAGCAGAGTAAGGACCTACCAGTAGATGTTCCCAACTCAAACCGCAGCTTCCATTCGCCATCAGCAAGATACACCACCTTCTGAGTCAAACACATTTTTCTGAAGGTTCATACTCAAAACAAGCCTTTGCAACACAAATTAGTCAGGAGAGAAGTCGAGCTATTTGGACACATTTAGTTTAGCTGTAGTTTTCAAATTAAATGTGAGCATTGACTTTAAAAGCATACTTTAACAGTATCCAATTTTCTCAAAATCATGAAAGCTTCAAGTACATTTCATTGGATCACAGACTGACCTTTAATTCTGGAGACAGTCAAAACAAAAAGGACCACAGGACTGAAATGTGCAGCACTCGGGTCAGCACTACATCATGTTGTGTATCTGTGTATCTATGTGCCAGGAAATACGGGAATGGAGGGAAAGGACAGGAAAATGAGTGTTGTTTTCAAATTTCAGCCTTCAGTGTTGCCAAGTACCTTACTAATCAGAATTTTTAAGCAAGGTGCTCAGACAAAGAAAACCTGAATTTACCACGTATGGGTTCACTTGCTGTATTCAAGAATTCAGTGGCAACTGAGCAAGTGTATAAGGTACATGTATTCTACGAATAGGTAACAACCCTGATCTTACAGTGAATCACACACACAAACTCATAATGCTGAGGCACATTTTTTTAAGAAAAATCATAGTAGAAAACAGTAAGATAATCATGGCTTCTGAATGCTGGCATGTATTAGTTGTGACAGTAGCTCTTTTATAGGAGGCTATATTGATCATTTAAAACTTGTTTACTCAGGCTAAGTAAATTAGAGTTTTAGATACATCTATTATACTTCAGTAAATTCCATGTTTACTAATTAGTGTTTATTTAGCACACAGTACAATAGCTGTCTAATTAAATATAGATTTGCAAATCTCATTTTAAAGCAGTACTGACCCTGAAAGGACCGCCAAACCCTTTTTTTGTCCAATGTTGATTTTGATATCAACTTCTCTCAACTTTTGCACCACTCAGTAAAAACAAATTTTTTTCTACATCTTCATGTCATACGCAAGTCCTGGGGTTTTTCCGTATGCACTCTCTTCCTTCCCACAGATAAACTAACATAGGGCATTTGATTAGCTTGACTGATAATCTTTCCAAGTCTTAGACTTCAAGGTTTTATATGGTTCTACACAGGCTTCATCATACTACGAGCATCAACGAAAGCCAGGACAAGGTCACAGGGCAAAAACTAAAACATAAATTATCATAAGCACATACTGAGGTCATGAACCCACAATAGCAAATGGCAGTTCTGTGCAATACTGAATTACCAGTATAAATTGGATCTGAATCAGTCATATTATCCAGAGAGAATGGTAAAAATTTATGCAAAAGGATAAACAAATTGATGAGACTTGATCTGCCATGAAGCCTACCGATGTAAACCTAAGCCACTGTGGGGTTTGGTTTGTTTGTTCGTATTAAAACAAACTTGAACAATCAGAATGATTCAACATTGGACCAGCGTTCTCCCTCAGAAGACCACAGAATTTCTATTCCATTAATATGAACTAAAGCCAGATTTATTATAATGGCTGAGTGTAATTGTTAAGTTCCTTCCAATTTAGCAAAGGTACTACCATTTGTTGAGCTGAGCTCGCAAGTAAACTAAACTTTACACTTCTGTAGCACCTTCTATTTAGAAATATAGCAGCACATTACTAGCATTATTAATCCTCTAGAAAGGGACTAAATATTCATCTCCACTTAGCAGCTGGATGAGCTCACACAGCAAGTCAGCAATACACATGCAACTGTCCTGCCCTGCAGTATGTGTACCTGCTACTGAACTGTTGACTTCAACATGGTTACTGTGAACATACATCAGTGCGGTGCTAGCCAGTCTTGATCACTGCCTTCCAGCAGGCTTTTAAGCAATTAAAATCGATGACATGCAGATATCTACAAAAAATGTAGCAAAAAAAGGTCAAGAAAAAGCAGTCAAACTCATGTCTGATCAGTGTAAGCCCCTGACCTCTAACCATTCATCAGAGGCATACCCTTCTTTCCTCCACCCTCAAAAGAAACTGCCTGAGTTTTGTCTCTTAGCAAAATACTCCTCGTACTGACATACACTATACAGGTTTTTGCTTTTGACAGTGCTATAACAACCTGCATATGCTATGAAGACCATTTGTTTGATTGCCATCGTTCCCCCCTCCTCTACTCTCTGGAGAATTAAAGCACATATAAACCACCCAAAGCAAAGTTTCATCTATCCCATTCCAGTGTCAAAAGGCAGAGCCACGCTGTGCTGATTCCAAGTTGTGACACGGAGTCTGTGATCACGGCTAAGACAAAGCTAGCTAGCTCACATCCCTTTCTGCATTGATGTTTTCAGATCCCCCACAAACACCTCCCATGTGTCAGTGCATTGTAACGAAGGGATTTACGAGCCCAGACAGCCACTAGAGCAAAGAACCCACTGTCTCATGTCACTGGACAGACATATCCTTAGACACCCTGCTGACCGGATCTTAGTATGTCATTTTGCCAGTGTTTTCAGAGTTGTGGGTAATGTTGACTTGCTGATGTGCACGATGAAAGAAACTTCAAAGAAAAGTCTCTAATCTCTATTTCTATACATCTCTAATGACTAACATCTGAACCACACTCGTCTATATACCAGTCGGTGTAGCTTTGTCAATTAGTGTTGTGCAGGTGTCAGCTGAAATAATACAAATTGGGGTACTACAAAAGGGAACATTTCCCTATTTAATTTCCCCTTTGTTGTGAACATAGGGTTGGGGCGGGTTTTTAGCTCCTTTGTTCATGATCCAAAGGCCACAACATTCAAAGCCCAATCCTTAAGGACAAGTAACAAGAAGTCCTTTAAGAACAAGTAAGTGGCTTCACTAAGATCACTCATCTTAGCAAAGCTTGCAAGACTTGAGCCCTGATTAATTTTTTTTCTTCCTGCAAGTGTCCATCTCGCACCACTTATATCTTACCCAGTGACATTGTGACTTGTCAAACTGGAAAGAGAAACCAGACTTACATTAAGTATGAAAAACTATACTTGACATCTTCCAGCAAACGCTGTTATTCAGAATAAGAGTACCTGTTCTAAAGTGGAATTAGATAATATAAAGTAAGGCAGTATTCTTTGCTGAATGAGATCCTTGACACATAAGTTCTTCAAAGAGCTATCACAAATTAAATCCTCACATATACGAGCCTCTACTCCACAGCGAAGCATTGCATAGATGCTGAAGATAAGATATTTTGATGACGAACAAAACTAGGCTCTTTTTCACACTTCTAATCACTGAGGAACACAAGCAGAGATGACTGATAGAAGCCCAGAGCTGACATTAGCCAAAATTACCTGGACTAATTACAGTCAATTTTATCAGAACTGCCAGCAATCAGGAGACAGGACAAAGCTGAACCTGAAAGTCAATGCCTAAGGAAGCCCCATGCAATCCGCTTGTGAAATACAACTCTCTGCTTGTGCAACACTGGTAGCACTGCAGTAACTGAGTTAAACCTTGCCATAGTTTCGGCAAGCTGTGACAGTGCAAACTCCCAGCCATCAGGGACTGAACACCTCTGATATTCCCCTGAACTCCTCTCTACACACCAGAAAGTGCTATGTCTTCTTCACAAGAATTAAGCTGTACATTTAACAGTTTTGACCAGTTTAATGACTTACTAGAGGAGATACCCTGGATAACCACTCATTTGTTCTGTCAATTTATTCAAAATAATTCCCTCTCAAAAACAACAAATAGAAAAGTGATTTTGAAAAGCCAGGTTTGGATGTTTTCATACATTGAGGGCTACTAGTCTCCTTTAACCTATGTAAAATACTCTTAATAGTGTTAACAATTAAACACAAATTTGCAAACACTCTTTAGGAATACACCCCAGTAAACATATAAATCTAAATGCTAAAATGAAAGACATCTGATGAGAATGACGATGAAAACCCTTGCCTTCTAATGAAAATGATGTTTAAATGATGGTTAGTATCTGCATGTGCCAAACACCCAGCAGTAGCTCTGCATATCAAATAAAGCATGTTGATAACAATGCAAAATTTTGTTGAATACATTGAGTCAACCCAATCTCCAACACATCTGCTTTGTACTTTTCAGCCTTTGAGAGCACTTATTTCTTTCCCACTTTTCACTCCGATATAGACAGATGCATTGGCTCATTGTTGGGACATGCTTCTTGTGGATAATTTCATACAGTCAAGGTGGAATGAGACAGTTTAACTTCTAGTCTGAAAACACCAGCTTCTAAAGGAATACTTTGTACGATTTCTTTGAACAACCACCTATCACTGATTACTTTCTCCTAAATGCAAAAAGGCACGATTTAGACTGAGGTTTGTTCTGCAAGAGAAAGAAGTTTCACTGAAAAACAGTACTTGAAGAGAACTGGAGTTACTAACATGGTTTGATGTGATTTGTCAACACTGGTTCATTTGCTGAGGGCAAAAACAGGGTTTAAAAACAAGTGGCATGGCAGACCTATATTGGAATGCACATTTAGGAAAAGAAAAAAAAAACAACAGTGTTTTTCCTCTGTATGACTGTAAAGAGCATGAGAATACTTCAGGTCCGCTAATCCAGTAGGTCTTCATTTGTGGGAGCTTAATCCCTACAGGTATCAATGGAGCTACAGTCCACATTCAGCTCAGAAGACACCAGCAACTTCTCCATGCCCATTGGGGCAGCTTAGTTCAACTCCGGACCAGCCAGGAGGCATGTGATTGTAGGAAGAAATTGTGTCTGAAGTGGAGCAAAAATGCTAACAGATGTCGTGGAGATACACAGGCAGCAGGTATTCGTGCAAGAAATGTGAAATTCAAAGGCTACATCAAGATGCCCAGAGGCAGAACTACAGAGGAAGGGGCAGTTGCCTGGCCAAACAATCTCCCCCAGCTGTCTCCACTAGCAAACCTCTGAAAGGATGCACAGCAGGTTTGGCTTGTGAAAACCTGTTCCAGAGGCTGTTGGTGCAACACAAAGCTGGAGAAGAAATCCATTTCTCACTGCACACCGTGGCTAATGCACAGAACAGAAAATATTCCTCACACTGCAAATACTTTCCCCTGCGTGATGCACAGCAGATGTATCTGCCCTCTGTAATTAGCCCCAGCAAAAGAGCTTTCTAACACCTCTCACTTATTCATCCAACAGCAGAAGACCATCCACATTTTGCCAGACAATTTCAATTACAGAAGAGTCAGGCTGACTCTGACACAAAGAGCTCTGGTGCTTTCCTTATCCCTCCCTGCTACTGGCCAGCATGCAATTTTGCATTATTACTTTGGAAAATATATCTTGAGTGTGCGGACATTTCTTCCTGTACAAATATGAGTTGTGGTAGCTGAGAGTTTCAACTGAAATGAAAGACAGTAAACAGAAGAACAGCAGCTATTGGAAACTGTTTCAAATCTCAGGGCAGTCAAGGATGACAACCCAGAAGCTGTTAGTATATCTAAAAGATGGAAAGATATTTTTACAGTATAAATAAAGACATAAATAAAATGAGTGAGACTATCCAGAGAGATTTCTTCTGACTTTCAGAGACAAAGAACATGAAGAGCATGTTTCAAAAATTAATCTTCTATTTTTCCTCTAAGGTTTGCTACACAAGCACAGATGAAAGACTACCACGAAATACAAAATAAACTGGATTTGATAATCAGAATGTAAGTTTCTAATAACTTACAGGCAATCCCATCCTAAATATAGTGAACTCCAAAATGCTTTAGGACTCAAGCTCAGATGTTAACCGCACAAAATACTGGATTTACATGCTGCAGGTTCAATTAATTTAACATTAATTGAAAAGTATTAGGAATCAAGAAAATTCCAGAAATCTAACATGGAAATTATATTTAAAGAACCAGAAGACACACACATAGCAGAATGTGAAGAAACAACAGTCTCAACAGTAAGAGCATAGAGCTATGGAGCTAACTAAGCTGCAGTAGTATCAGACCTATGAAGGAAAGCAGCTGGAAGACACTCCAATTTTTTAGACTTTACTACAAAGCTCCCTGTAAACCCCTGAAACCTGCTAGCAGCAGAATGTATACGAGAATTTTGCATTTGCCCTCTTTCAGCCCCCAGTATCACAACATGTAGTTTACATAGGAACAGCTGGAATAGCCGATTTAGATACAGAAATCATCGCATATAGATGTCAGGTCTATTTAGAAATAAAGAACAAGGCGAACTGTCCTTTCCGTATTTTTCATTTTCGAGTATCTTTGCATTTACTGATTCCAGAGGAGGCAGAATCAGAAGGCAGAAAAAACAGATACATTATTTCCCGTGTGATTTCTAGCTGGCTCAGAAGAAAGAACTACAATTCAATACACAAGAGCCTGTTAGAAGATTTTCACCTCGCAGCCTCATATTCAGGTATCTCAGGTGAGACTGCAACCTGAGCTTACCCAAGCGCTAACAGTAGGACAACTCATGGCTGCTTGCTGTCTAATGTTATCCTGTCGCCTACATACTTCAATTAGTGCCTGTCTGAAAGTTATGTAATTCTGTTGTGAAAATTATCTTGGGACTGTGACCCTGCTTTGCAGAAGAGTAGAAAGAAGTGGGACAAGGCAGGGGTAGTCACATGAGCTTCTACTTGCTGATATTATAGTCCTAGAAGCCTAAGATAGAAATTTAAGCTTCATGCTGTAAATATGCAAAAGAGCACTCCAGCAGGAATATGGGCATCTGCTATAAGTTTTTTAAATTTCTCCAGCATCTGCAATTCTAATAAAAGAGAAAAATTACATAACTTGAAGGCAACGAAATAATTAAATAAGGAGGAAAAGCAGACATGGGGGGAAAAAAGTCCCAATAAATATGCTCTTATAGCACAAGGTTTTGAACTGATGAACCTGCTTTCTTAAAGAACACAAGTTACTAAGGGAGACTTCACTAACAGGAGATTAAGAGTTGTATCAGTGCACATGCTCCAGTGTCTCCCAGTGCCTTCTGGTGTGTTTTGAGGTTGAGGATCAGAAAGTGACCTCTGGAGACAAATATGTCAGCAGCTATATGTGACCTAATAACTGAATCATTAGATATGGTGCTCCAAATGCACAAAACCATTAAACATTACAATAAGATTAACATACTAGAGTGCATTTCAATAAGATTAACATATTAGAGTGCATTTCTTTACTTCGTTCCCAATTTCAACACACTATCCTTCTTAGAAAACACTGCCGCACATTGACAACAGCAGGATGTAAGTGCGTTTTCTAAATATCTTAAGAGGCACAACTTATTAAAGTTTGAATATTGCTAATAATATATATTCTCTATTCATTTAAGTATTTAAGCACTAACCACAGAGAATGGGAACCTGTGCTGGGATTAGGATTTTGTTTTAAAGAACAAAAGCCAGCATGGAAAACTGCTAACGCAATGATCTTTACAGCACTCTCAAACCAGATGCAGGCTTTGGCAAGCTGTTTTCTTCTGCAAACAACCTGGTCAACGAACTTTGTTTGGACAAGTAATTGAACGTGCTCTGGAAGGCGCAGTGCTCCTACTACAGGGACCTGCATTCACCAATTTCTGTTAGTATCGTACTGAAGTAGAAATGTCAAATGATCTTTAAATGACAACATTCAAAATTATGAAGTTCTTAGCTGGTAAATCTCAGCCTGCTTAAACAACATGCTACACTTTGCTCTGGAAGAGCCCAGTAGTTCAAATGATCAATGACTAGATCATTATGATCAAATGGCATCATAATGATACAGAAGCACAGCCCACCTGTTATTGATAGCAGGGCTGGAACCTCATTTACCAGCTTTAATGTCTTTGCATCACTGTGCTGTCTGTCCAACTCACACCAATCAATGTAAAGAATACCAAAATTATAGCTACAGTAAAGTCCTAGGCATCCTTTGCCTGTGCATTGAACAGTGGAGTCAGAGAGCCCCCAGTAGGCTGGAAAAATAGCCTTACTTTACCTAACAAGCTTTCGGGTGCTCTACAATATGGCAAATGTCAATTTGAATCTAAGTTTGCAGAAACTGGTAACAGCTACAGACTGCAGTTCGATTTTTTTTTCAGCTATCTACACCGCACAAGCAACACAGCCTTGGTCAATCATCATAGGTCAATGCAACTGAGGTGAGATAGAAGTGATTTTCCAACAAAACAGGTATCTTCACTTCCCTCAGACAAATTAACATTACTTTTTACTAGTCATAAGTTATGAAAATAGTGTGCCCCTCCAAGATGGTGTCCTTCTCACGTCAAGCTTATCTTCATACAAAAGGCCTGCATCTGCAAATGCACTGAGATTGTCCTTGAAACTCAGACGCAAAGTCGAACTCTATGTCCTCAGTGGAAAGTCAGTAACCTGCTAGGGAGCTTTAAAGATAGACCTTGATCTTTAAATAGAAGACAGCCATCTCTCAAAGTTACACACTAGTGAATTTAGAAGTTCTGTAATGAAATGTATATTACTTCTGTACTGTACTAAACTATATTTTTTATTTGCTTATTGCATTGCATGGCCAAGAAAGTCCTCTAAAAATCTATTATTGTGGCTGTCTGATTTTGTGGGGCAGATTCCTGGAATCATCTTAGTTTCTGGCCCTTGCAGGTCACTTCTCTTCTGATTATTATTTTTGTCACTTCTACAATGCTAGAGAGCTACTAAAGGCTCAAAAGGGCATCAACCTGCAGACTTGAATTCCAACATTACTTATACTACTTCCAGATGAATGGAGCAGGTGTGCTAAAGGAATAAAGAGCGTAAGTTTTAATGAAGAGTTCCCACTGCAACCTCAGATACTTCTCAGGACAGCTAAATCCTCAGCCAGCAGTGCTTTGCAACTTCACTGTCACTTCTATTTTATTAACTTCTTTTAGTGTCCCATAACAGAAATATTTCAAGCACTGTGTTCACTGCAGTATGGAGCAACACCAGAGAGCAAAATATTTACTAAGTGGGTAGCTGCAATGGCACTTCTTTATGACAATATTGAAAAAAATCCCCAAACCTGTCTGGTTACCTTTCAGTTAAAGGCCCTATATATATATATATACACACACAAACACTTTCCTTCCTTTCCCCAGAACAGATCTCCCTACACAAACATTGATCATTTTGTCCTATGGTAAACAAATTATAAAAGTATTTAAAAAAGCAAAAAATCACCTACTCCCCGTCTATCTCTTCTCTTTACTCTGAAGGCTTACCCAATATGTCGATGGAGATTACTTCTACAAATAGAAAATCTCCCCTAAGACACTATTTTTCCCTTCATATTTCCACGTTCACTCAGATTGTTTAAAATGTGGCTGGTATGAAATTAAGACTGTAGGGCTCAGAAACAGATAATGCTAGTTTAAAATCATAAGGCTTAGAAAAAGACACTTCAAGGTATCAGGAGCATCTGCTACTGTTCATACAGGAGTGTAACAACTTCAAACCCTAAATGACAGCAGTACATCTCATTCGTACCAGCATTTTCATACACCCTCCCTTGTTAATATTCCCATTTTGGCCAATCGTATAGGCGGCATCTTTTCTGTTCTTTTTAAAAGCTTTTTTTAAAAGAAAACAGAGATGGTAGCCTGGGGGGTACAAGAGACACAAAACCCCTTATCCAAAAGAACAGATGCTGACAGGCAGAACAGAAATAAAACTTCACGATCAACAGTGACAGGCTAAAATTCCACCTGCCTTCTCATATACCAGAGTCATCCTTGAGAAGTTTTCAGTTGTCTTCTCAACAACAAAACATTGCTATGGCAGCATTTATCATCGTATCTTCTTGGCATTTCTTATGTCGAAAATCAAAACGAACTTACTAGTAGCATCTAGACACAAATTAAAAATGGAAGATGTTAAAGAGGATCCGCTGCATCTGTTGGCAAAGTCTTTTGAAATGCCGTATGTTTTTATCCCTGAAGAGATCAACAAACAGGTTCAGAAGAAATAAGAATAGCTTCCTTTTACTTCCCTAACTTTCAGGGTCAAGAACCTGAATTATTATTTTTTTGCTTAGTTTTACAGATTCTTGTATCTCAAACATCTGATAAAAGACAAATATCCAGGTTGTGATTCAAATACAACATATATTTTTTTCAGTTTATCTACGTTAACACTTTCCCCAAAGCTAAATAGTGAAGAGGACTAAACTGCAAAAATCAAGATAGAAAAAACCTTCAAGCAGCACTGACAGAAAACCTTTAAAGAGCTAACCATCACAGGCACCACTTCCCATGGAATACCACTCACACCAATGATTATTCCAAATACGTTCTTTGACTTCCCATTTGATGGTGTTTTTTTGTTTTAATCACAGAGTACGTTAATATAGGTGGGTCTTGCCTTTCTCCTTTACTCAATATTCATCTTGAGCAATCTCAGGTGCAAGAACTTTTAGTAGCTACATATTTCTGTAAGTTACAGCTATGTGTCAGATCAGGTCTACAGCTTGCATAGCATTGGGCAAAATATTTGGCATTTCTATTTCAGATTCTTTCCGATTATATGCCATACGGTTCTTTTCATAGCTGTTTACAGAAGCATAGCTTCCATTCAAATATGAGGCATAATTGCAATACTATAGACTTGACAAAACAGACTGGTACATATAAAAAGAGCTAAAGATATGTCACGTGAAAGAAACACTGTAAATGACTCTAAAAAGGTTTTACTGGTTTGGTCACAGTAAGTGATCTAGTGCATAGACGAAAAGAAAAAATCCTTCTTTTTCTCCTCCCCCCCCCTTCCTTCAAGTTTCACAACAGGGTATTAGCTATCACCTCTGTAACTAAGTGAAAGAACATGCCACAGAGATTTATGGTTACTGAAGTTGTACAAACCTTCCTGTTTCTGTTTTAAGTCTCTGAATAAATGGACTCCTACAACTGAGGGTCCTTCTTATCAGGCATATGGAAACCTCACAAATAACATTTTTAGAAATGACTGAATTGTGAAGTGCAACCTCATTGTTGGTCCAGAGAATGAGAGTCTTAACTCAGTTTTCATTAAATGTAGTGGCCTACTGACAGCGTGAAAGGTTTTATACTTTGTCTGATACAAGTATTCATCCTGAATTCGTTTTATAGAGAGTTTGCAATGTATAATGCACCCATCAGCTGCATGTTTTGTCTTTCTCCTTTATGTTATTTTGCTTTCTTGTCTAAATCCCGTCCACTGAAAGAAAAAAAATTCTTAACTATTTATGACCTTTTTTTTGTTTAGTCATTCCCTTACTATAAATTATAAACTAGTCGTATGATTTAGACAGAAAAACTCTACCGAGTTTTTACCTGCACGTACCACAGAGAATATCTTTGATCACAGTTTATAAGCAAAGACCTCTTCCCAGGGATGCATGCCAGCTTCTTAAAGAAAAATCGATACATTCTGGGAGGGAGCATCTGGAGGATTAGCTTTTTGATTTAACAAAGCATCCCTCACTCAGGGACTTAAGTCTGTTTGAAGCTTGCGGATCTTAAATCACACTTCAAATTCAAGAGTGAGCTTAATACACATCCTAGGAAAGTGTTTTTGCATTTGTAACTCAGGAAAACACTGTCACAAGAGTTGACACCCTTCAGATTTTCTGTTTTGTGATGTCCAGATCCAGTTGAATTATTTAGCCTGTTCACAAGACACAGAAATTTTCCACAGTAAAAAGCTCATAGCATTAAAATATTTACCTGCACGAACAGAATTAAAGTACTTTGCCAACAGAAGGCCATTTGTTAACACTGATATAGGCAATGCTTTCTTCCCAGTGCTTTGACTGCCTCCTCGTACGTTATTGTACTTTTCAAAGGCATCTGCAGGAGGATTGTCTGTCCACTCTCTTTCCAGAAGGGCACCGACTTGACGTAGTGCTGAGCAAGTATAAAAAGGAACAAAATTATGTAACATCTATTGAAACCTTAGTGTTTAAATTCCCTTCCACTGGGGCTGTAGAAAAAAGCAATTTTTATTGAGCTATGGAATCCAATAAAACTCTAACACTGCAAAGGCTCTGGGACTGCCTTAAGTAATAATGTATATGTGACTAGGAAGTCAGTTTTTACACTATATAGGCTAAGTTTTTCTCTTTTAAAGTCTAGACTTTAACTTACCTCTTCTTCAGGCAAGAACTTCATAGAAAGATTGTTACCTAATTAGAAATCAAAATCTGTCAACAACAACAAGGCACTCAAATACATTTGAAGATCTGGATCAAATTGACTTGGGAGTATAAAATCAGCTACCTTCCACTAAGATTTAAAACCTTACATATCAAGATCACTTCTGAAAAGATGGCTGAAGTTCATGAATCATTCAGATTTTAGGTATTTATTCTGTAAGTGAAACACAAAATACATTACTGTTAACTGTTGGCTTAAAAACCAACTGTTTTATCTCCTCTCACCAAATACAAAAAACTACATACTGGTTTTGAATACTTCTTTTATAGAGGGTCTAATTTATGGAGATGACTGAATAGCTGTTAACAACTTGTGTCATACTATATCTGATGTAACACAGCAGCTGACCCATACTCTGTGGCAAGAAGGTTGTAATAATTGGGCTTTGTCCTGCTGACTTGTAAAATAGTTTCACTACAAATGTGATGCAATCAAATTTTATAGTAATGAGTCCTCCCCTAAAAAGAGGCTCAATTTCAGCTGCCAAGCGTAGCAAACAGCACTGAAAAAATGTTGTGGTAGGAATTTGTCAAAAAGGCAAAAAAAGTTCATCCTGTTTTCTCAGAATCAACACTTTCTAAAAGAAAAAAAGGAAAAAATACGGACAGCTTTTTGAGCAATTCCCAATTAAATTTTTTTTGTATCTTCTCCACTATGACATTATACTGACTAACTACCTGGAAAGCATGAAAAAACTGCTCCCCTCAAGGACAGCACAGCCTGCAACTCCCTCCCTACTCTCTTGCACTGTCCTTGACCATGATCCATTAACGGGCTTCGGTGGCTACAAACAGCCTCTGCAGTTGCGCCCTATAGACATTTTTGCTTCACCTCATTACAGTGCGTCTCCATTGCAGTATTTCAGAAATTTTGTCCATAAAGTCATCCAAATTCTATGCTGACTCCAAATTGTTTTTCTTCCAAAATGTACAAGAAAGAAAGCCCTGGGCTGTGGAATAAAGGCAAAGAGGCCAAGGAGTGACCATCATGTGTTCATAGCCTTGATACGTGGGCTTCCCTGCTCCAGATTTGGAAGTACTTTAATTTCTCTTCTTCAACAAAACACTACATGAGTATGGCTCACACTCTTGAAGCAGTGTCTGTAGAAAGTAGGAGGACTCCTCTCTCAAGAGCTAGCATGGGTAAGTGGGCCTTAGGGGCAGCAGCAAGTAGAGATCTACAGAAAGAAAGGAAGAAAAATCAATGCCGGCCTCTGTAACAGCAAAGGGGAGATGACGAGCATAGAGAGTATGCAGCCTCCCTGCAGCTGAACTAAAAGCAGAAAAACACATTTCCAAGCCTTTACGTTTGAGCGGCATGTGCAAAGCAATACACTCTTTTCTCAGCTTGTATAAGTCGCAGTTTATACTGTGCAGTACAGTATCACAAATCCATGCAGTTGTTGCTTTTGCTCACATCAGCCTCATCCATGGATGTCTATCAGAATTCTTGCATTGACAAGTCTGACCCTTCAGTACAAGGGCACAATTTAAAATCTTCAGTAGTCATTTATGACCTCTAGTCACCATTTCATTCTGCTTTTAGTCCCCACCCCACCAAGGCATGAGTTTCTTTGACTTTTTCAGAGAAATGATCCACCAAGGACAACACAGGCTATCTGTGACAAGGTAAGGTAAGTCACAGCACAGCACTTCTGTTTCAGGCCTACTCCTTGATTCCATTGTACTTTAATTTTTCCGTTACCATGCAGATCAAAAAGCAATTTCAGATACTGTAATTCAGGAGGGAATAATCAGAATCTGCACGTAGCACTAGGAAAATTAAAAGGGACATTAATTCTGATCTTCGCAAGCCCAGCCTTATGACAGAGTTTTGACTTCTGGACGGGTACGCAGGTGTGCTGCTTTCTGAGCCTTTAGCTTGGTGATTACCGAATACATCTTAATAAAACAAGAGTGCCAGAGGCAAGTATTACCTCTGTCTTCACTGAGCTAATTGGGAGATGATAGACTCAAGCTATTATCACAATGTTCAGGCTTGTTCTAATTACATTGCTCAGAAGTAAGCAACTTGTAACAGGAGAGCCAAAGAAGTGCTGCTTAAGAACAGTGACTTGGGCTGAAAATGGAATTTCAAGATAAAATAAGAGCCTCCAGTGCCTCTTTCTTGTCCAGAATAGCAGAGAGACAGGTTCAAACCTTTTTCCCGCCTGCCACAAATTTATTTATATGATGCACAACAATTCCAGCACAATAAAGAAGAATTGACTTGCAATAGCTACCTTTTGGCATTGCTTAGCATAGGGATATGTTCCAGTACCTGACAGGAATCGAGTGAAGCACACACCAAACTTGGACTTCCTACACTCCAAAGGCAAGTTCGAGTTACTGACTATTCTGAAGCACACTTCTCTGTCTGGATTGAATTTAGGAGGAATGCTGGAAAAAGCATTCTACTATGTGACAACAAACATAAAACAAATCTGGAAACTTAGCATTTGTTAACAACTGTATTCTAGGCGGCCCAAATTTCTAGGATCTCTACAGCCTTAAATCAGAAGACTTAAACCTGGAACCGGGATGGAAGCAGACACCAATTACTTTCACATGATGGAGTCTTCCATTGGAAAACCTAAGGATTCTTCAGTAAATTTTCAATGAGAGAACTGGACAAGTTATGTCACACAGCAGCCTCATGGCTATCACCACTCAGCAGCATCACCTCAGTTTAAGTTCAAGCAGACTTCAGGGAAAAAAATTCCCCACTCCCACTGAATAGAAATTCATTTACCATCTAACTTTAGTGTCAAATTTGACATTCAGAAATTAATAGACACTCTATCACATTTAATCCACAGTGACTTGGAAGTATATGCTAGCTGTTTTGATCACCACTCCAAAATTGTTGTAAAATCTGAAGATTTACACTGACAGATCTTGTCAATGTAATGCCCATGTGTTCTAAGAAAAAGAAGCAGCAGAATACGCTTAAAACAGCAGGAAAAAATAACGTCAAAAAAAATAGTATTGTTTAAATAGCAAAACAAACTTTAAAGCACACTTTTCCAAAACAAGTATTAGTTTTCTTTAAAAGACAATTTATGCATCATGTTAGATCCAAGTAAGATCCATGCCCTTTTTAGCATACTGTACAAATATGTGTGAGAGTGGCTTTTGAGTAACTACAAATGTTATTTCCTCTGGATATACTAATTCTGGCAGTGTTATTTGGATTGCAGCTGCAATACAGCTAAAGTTCCAGTATTTATAGGGTAGAAAAAAATTCTGCGGGTAAGACTTGATTTTTTTTCTTTCCATGTATTTTTAAGTCATTATTAGAACGACCAAACTTCTCAGAACAATATAATACAGCAATCATTATTTCAACTAATTCAACAGTATCATATTTGATCAGTGCCAGATATGTGGCCACGAGGAAGATATCAATGCAGAAAATAAGCATTAACCACACTACCTTGAAAATGGAGGTTATGCAATATCCATTCCAGATGTTAAGGTTGCTAAAGTTTCAGGTACGAACAAATTAGATTTGCAATTACATCTTTCATTACCACGAGGCAACGAACCATATGTGAATTCTTGTTATTAAATCCCTTTCCAGCCATCGTATCTTTGGATTCCTTTTACAACAAACTGCAGGGAGTCATCTCCAAAACACAACAAGCATCCATTAAAGCACACTCCATGCGGGAAACAAGAGGTTACTACCTAAAGCAATAAGTCACAAAATATTCTTGAAATAGAGATCGTAATTCATGACTCTATTCCCATTACCCAGTATTAGCCAAGAGAAAAATTACACTGCATCTAGTTTCCTTTTATCCTATGTCCTTTTCTTTCTGCTTTCTTTGCTGCAGAACCATGCAAATTAAACCAGAGGAGATGTTTCTCACACCCTCCTCAACCAGATCATAACCTTGCCTATGACCTGCTGATGAGGCGAGTAACCACTTCTGTCCGGCTAAGGCTGCTTCAGCAAAACTCTCCAGAATGTTATTTTGTCTCAAGTCTTCGTCTGGACACAAGATTTGCCTTCTCTCCCCTTCTCAAGCTAAAAAGAACCCTCTGAAAATAGTCTACTGATTAGAAAGATGGGAACTCCGAGATGCAGATTGGCAAATGATCCTGACCGTCATTTTTCTTCTTTTTTTTTTCATATACAAGCACATTACCTAGAGCATCATGACTATAGGCAGCTCCTGCTCCTGCCATACTTTGGAGTGAAGGACTATTTTCATCTGAGGAAAACACTGACTTTGGCGTAAGTGGAATGCAACTCCAAAAGGAAGCCAAGCGCTTCACTGCTAACAAACGTAAACTACAGGAAATGCAGAGAGCACCTCACTTACTTATAGAGGATTACTTGGTTAGATCCAGCAGCATTTGCACAGAAAAGCTAAATTCAGAGATGTTTCATGCCATTGAAAGAACACATATGGAAACCTTGAATGCTCTTAGTTATAAAACAAGATGAGAAAATGGTTTGCCTCTATAGTATGCTGCTACAATGCACATTCAGTGCAACTTCACACTCACTTAATATAGTCAGCAGTGCCTATTGCTGCTTCATTATTGGTTTAATATTGACTAATTAAGTAGCATTTAAAATGCAGGTGTAGTGTAATAAGATGGTAGTTGCTATTCATTTTGTGCAGGTCAAATACACAATTAAGTTGAGCTTCTAGATCACACTACAGAGCATTACATGAGTAGCAATCACTTCTGGATCATACATCCGCTGGCACAGCAGTTCAATTGCATTTAATTACTTGGTAGTTGCATACCAATGAGTCAAAGCAAGATGATGAAAATATATCTCCATATGTACTTTAACATTTACTAGCTCTTATGTACTAGAAATGTAGGATTCAGGCTTTTGCAGCATTTACTGAAACATTTCCACTTATTTCTGTTTAGATATCTGTAGTCCAGTACCCTAAAAATATCCTTAATTCAGTCTCCAAATTCAACAAATTCAGCATTGGTCATAATTTATAATGATCCATAACTGAAAAAATACTAGGTATTAAAGACATGTCTAATTTTGTACAGAAAAACAAAACAAAGAACCAACACCCAGAATCTAATGTCAAATAAAACCAAACAAAGCCCAGGCATACCATACCCATATTTTCAAATAGTCAGGGTGATTCAACATGACAAAACCATCCAAAAAAAGTGAGGGATTCTCTTTCTCCAGTCTGAGTTTCCCAACAGAAAGATAAACACTGAGAGTCTTCAGCCTGGAAGAAACACACTTCTGCCAAAGCCACTTCATCAGACTCAGAGTGGGGAGTACAAGTTAAAGGCCTATGATATTCAGAAACTAACATTAAGGGATTAGACGTTCCCAGTTTTATATCACACAAAAATCCTAGAGTCTTGAACTCTGTGAAGATATGTTCATACCAGGATCTCTGCACATCAGTGCAAAGAAGCAGTAATAAGTATAATGCAAATAAATGCTTATATTGAGAAGTACAGAGCTCAATTCTGAGAAGAGAATGAACACTCCTCTTAAATTTTTACTCAAACAAGCAATAATCAATCTATAAAAGCAACAGGAATCTCACTACTGCCTTCTTTTGATTTTACATTATATTCAAAGTGCCTGTTACCATGAGAGCCAAATTTAATTTCTAAGGAGGGGATTTTCAGATATCACTCCTTAATGAATATTAAACAACTAGGACCTAAACTGAATTGCTTATTCAACAGCAGAAAAAAACCCAAAGAACATTAGATCCAGACATTTCATTTGCACTGAGTTTTAAAAGGAAGTATGGTCATGTCACTCAAAGGAAAAAACAAATCGTGCTTCATACTGGAACATTTGCTTAATAACATGGTGAATGTCAGCTAAAGATTTCTGCTGCAATATTAAACCTGAGAAACAGTAAATGTCTAAGTATTATTACTCTGTGATGAAACTATACACACTGAAAACCAAAAATTCTCTAAGCAAAGCTGACTCACTATGTGGCAACTCTGGTAGTATTCTACACAGCCTAATTGTGCGGCCATCCGCCTTCCACTTTGCAGTGGATGATCTTAACGTACAAGGAACACAGAAAATCTGTGAGACTGAAGTCTGCTTTGAGAATCTGGAAAGAACATCTGAACCACCCTAATCAAATCAGATTTGATCTTTGTTTTATTTTTACAGGCCGCAAGGAAGTTTCAGTACCTTTAAACGCATGCCATTCTTCTAAGAACGTTGCAGCTGCTTTCCAGAAATCAGCTCTTCTGCATTTTGCCTCCCTAGGCAGTAAACTACAGCAAAGGATAGGTTTTTGATGAAAATGCCAATAATTCAGCATGTAGGATTGCCCTTAATTTTCCACTCGGTATCCATCTGGTCTAGTCAACCAAGTTTTAGCACAACCAAATGCTCTCCTGTTACCTGACTCAGATACCACTGATTAATTTTAACCTGCTAGGAGATGAACACTAAACCTGAAGCAATCGTGGCCTTAGACACAAGATACTTCTTGATAGTACTGTGGAAGGCCAGTTTATTTAGTCTCTATGCTAAACTTCAAGAAATCAACCCACTGGGCAGAAACATGCAGGGACTTCGAAATGAAGGCCAGAAGTTGTAGAAGGTAACTACTTAGAAAACAGGCTAAGTAGCTTTGTAATCTGAATGTGCTGGATGCTAGATGCATTTGCATCACTTTTTAAATTGTGGAGTCCTGGAAATTGCCTCACCAAAAGCCTGTTTAAATTTACCAACAGCTTCAAATATCTCTTGGTATTTTTTTTTCCCTGTACTCTAAGCAGATGAATACATGATCCCTGATATGATTCCTCAGAAATACTCTGCTGCAGTTTAAGATTGTTATATCCCTTTCTTCACTACGCCCATGACCCCAGGAGAAAACTTTCATTCTGTCACAGTGTACACGAGACTCTCTCTACTCTTCAGGCAAGCAATGAAACGTGCACCTGACTTTGAGGATGTGATTACATCCACCCTATTTTAAAGTATGTTCTCAGGAGCACTGATTTAAGTGGAACTTACACAGTAGCAAAACACATGCGTAAGCACTCTCTGAGGCCAAATCAAAGCCTCTGTTTGAAGAAGGGTATCCCCTTCTCACGGTGGTCTTATGAACATGACCTCATTAGTTATGGAGAGCCAAATTAAGCTGCATGACCATGTGGAAGAATGAAAACAAGAAAGAACAACTTAGAAATGTCTTTACATTACTGTAAATAGCACAGAAGCAGAAAATACACAGAAATTACCAACAACAGCAGTGACTACAGGAATTATTTACAGTTTAAAACAAAATTTTCAGAACCACTGGTAATGATGGAGGAGTGGAGTTTTAAATATATTAGCCTTTAGTACTTCATAAGCACATAAATTTTCAGAACAGGGTAGGGCATTTTCTGTAAATAAGGCGCTATTCTGAAAGAAAAGCCCTGGAGAGAACTGCACCCCCTGTGCCAGCCATGCTGCAGAAGAGGGACCACGGCACACAGCCTCCACCTACCACTATGCACTGGGTTTGCGTAGCAAGGTTTTGGTAGCTGGGGGGGCTGCAGGGGTGGCTTCTGTGGGAAGCTGCTGGAAGCTTCCTCTGTGCCTGACAGAGCCAGTGCCAGCCAACTCCAAGACAGACTGGCCACGGTCGAGCCCATCAGCAGTGGTGATAGCACGTCTGGGATAACGTATTTAAGCAAGGTCCTCCTGGCAGGACCTGTGGCCCCGTGAAGCAGGGAGCCCACGCCCAAGCAGGTTTGCTGGCAGGACTTCTGACCCCATGGGGGACCCACATGGGAGCAGCCTGCTCCTGAAGGACTGCACCCCGTGGAAGGGACCCACACTAGAGCAGGGGCAAAGCGTGAGGAAGAAGGAGCAGCAGAAACAACATGTGATGAACTGACCACAGCCCCCATGCCCCAGCACCGCTCAGAAGGTAAGGAGGTAGAGAATTCGGCAGTAATGTTAAGCCTGGAAGAAGGGAGGGGTGAGGGGGAAGGTGGTTTAAGATTTAGTTTTTATTTCTTTATTATCCTACTCTGTTTTGATTGGTAATACATTAAATTACTTTCTCCCCAAGTCGAGTCTGTTTTGCCCGTGACATTAACTGGCGAGTGATCCCTCCCTGTCCTTATGTCAACCCGCAAGCCTTTTGTTGTATTTTCTCTCCCCTGCCGCCCAGATGAGGAAGAGACTGATGGAGCAGCTTTGTTGGGCACCTTGCATCCAGCCAGGGTCAACCCACCACAGACTACAATAGACTGTGTGACCAACTTTATTGAAGATGGGTAACCATGACCTAAGGAGCTGTTTTTCTTGGTTTTATCTGATTTATTCCTTTTTTTTATTAACTGTGTCCACATAAACTGTATTCCAAGAATTGTTTTTTCAAAGGATTTTGTTTTGATTTGTACAGCATATTCTTTTTTCTTTGATAAATGGGAGTGTTGCACTTACATAGCAGATTCCTCTAAAAAAATGTAGAGGTTAGCCTTTTGTTCCTCAAAAAAGTGTTATTGCTGTGAATTATTTTTAAAAATGCTGACTGTATCTGGTTCACTAGTTCACAGACGGGTGGAGCCTTTCTATGAAGACGAGGCCTCCGCATAGTGAGCCCATTAATGATTGCATGCAGGTAGAGTGCCATCTACAAGATCAGGCACAAAACAATAATTTGCTGTTGAATGAGTTATGTCAAGATTGTCTTGCTATAATAGTTCCAAGTATTTAATCAGGCTTTTCACAGAATCACAGAATCACAGAATAGTAGGGGTTGGAAGGGACCTCTGTGGGTCATCTAGTCCAACCCTCCTGCCGAAGCAGGGTCACCTACAGCAGGCTGCACAGGACTGCTTTTCAAACTATCTTTTACAAAGAACAATGGAAGAAGAGAATGAAGACCTTGTGCAAACTGGTCATCTGATCTTCATCTCAGAAGAAAAATTTCTCTTCAAAGAACATTCAAAATAGTGACAGTAATATTTGAGCACTTGTCCTCAATCCCTTCTCAAAAAAAGGAGTGAAGTCACATCACTTGAAAGGGCTCCAATTCATCTTGCCTCAAATGCTCCTCAAGTTCCTAAAATTATTATGGAAGACTACTGAAAGAAACTCAATGACCCACACTGACTGCCAGCAGCAGAGGATTCTGCATTTTGCTGAAATCGGAGGTAAGACTACAGAGCTGTGAGCTCATCTGCCTGGCAAGCCAGACTCGAAAGCATATTAATGAAGAGGATACAAAAAGTCATCTCACACTGAAGCTTGATCTAGCAATCCGTTTAATACTTCCATTGATTTAAAAGAATTTTCTTTCATGCAAGCATCGATGCTTCTAAATTTCCAGTTTTTAAATCAAAACTCTCATAACATTTTGGTTTATTCTTGAAATTCCATACTGCCGAAGTGATGGAATTATTTCAGAAACTCAGCTTTACTAAAAATTCAGCTTTTAATTTACTTTCTCGTGTAGCAGCTTACATTCCTGTTTGCGGTCTTGCAGATAAATCTGTCACTAAAATGTCATCCAAAGAGCTTAAAAATGTAGAAAGTAACATAAAAATTGAATCTAATTACTTCTGTTAAAGTATCATCACTGAAGGTAGATTCACGATTTCAGAAGAGCGCTTTACTTACCATTTTTAATACTTGGAGTTGGTAATTCAAGGGTATCTTTATGATAACTCCTACAAACTTGTTAGAAGATTTAGAGAGTTTTGAATATATACACACGCACACTTATCCCACAATAACTGTATAATTTCTTCCATTTCTTAATGTTAAGCTGCTGGCATTTTTTACAATGCTTAAGGCGACATTTGGCAGTTCAGTCCCCACAGATACAACTGTCCTTATTCCTACAGAAGCGTTTTTTTCCTTTCACAAAATGTGTAGCCCAAAGAACATGATAAATTATAGGAATAACAGCCTTAGGATTATTTAATCTCTTTATTCTTTGAAGTATGTAGTACTGGATACTTTCTTTTCCCACTGCAGCTTTTCAGCATTTATACTAGAAAGTTAAAATGGCTATCTAGTATTTATGAAAATCAAGCAAAGCAGAAGAAAGCAAACTGANGCTGACACTAACAATATAATAAAAGCAAGCTCTAAATTCAGCCTCCTTAATGACTCGGAGATGAAAACATACGCATCTTGCAGATGAACAGGCCACTGAGGTAAGCAAGTCAGTTCTCTAAACAGAAGCTTTTTCTTCCAGCCACCAAAGTCTCGGAGGTGAAAGTCAAAGCCCTGAAGAACGGTGCTGGCTACCGTAAGCCATACACGCCCTGCTAAAGAGGGAGACAAAAGGGCAGGGGGAGTGCTGAAGAGAGGCAAGCGGGACGTATGACCTAGTCATAGGGGATTCCTAAATACCAAGATTCTAAAAACAACTTCAGAAAGGACAGGCAGGCTAAAACATTGATTTGTCCCCTAACTGAAGGCAATGTGAGAATGGCCTCAGCGCTTTGTCTGGGTTTCAAAGTTCCTCATGTTATTTTGGGATGTGACCTATCTACGTACCTGCACACAAGACATCTTTCACCAGCTCTCACAGATCACCGCGCGTTGCTGTCAACCTCTCAGCCCAGCACTCTCTAACAGCATCCAGAATTTAATCTGAACAAAACAATGAGACTTTCTGAAGTACCTGTATTTAAAAAAAAAAAGCCGATTCTAATTGTCTTATGTAGTAATTATAAGATATTGGGACACAGACTTACTTCCCCCCACTCAGACAATAAAGCTTATTTGCCATGTAAGTGGAGCTTACACATACAGATACGTATCAAAGTCAGCAATAACAATCCAATCATCTTCAGCACTCTAGGGAGCAATTTGTTTATCCTACCTAACTTTTGCACCTGCTGGGAAATGTTTACTTGGAAATATCTCATCATACCCTGCTTCAGGTCTCTTCTTATGCTGTGTAGCTTCTGACCATATTCCACAAGGCACGTCACATGCTATAAGGAGGAGGACATGGCTTTGTATGTTGGCTGTTTCATCCCCGTGAAAATTGTGAAGGAATTCCCCTCAACCCTGCCCCCAACCTATAAACTGAAGGAATCCACAGCAAAAACTCACTGGCTTCCAAATGAATTTGGGAATGGGATGCAAAAAAATTACACAAACACTTGTATCTGAATGTTACATTCCCTCTTTACACTGCCTTACACACACACTTGAAATCCTGTGCCTGTATTTGGCACCAAATGTAACATGCAAGAAATCTCCCAAAGACATTCTTAGAACGTCTGTGTAACTCAAAGGGCCTTGATCTTCTAACAGCTCGAAAGTACAAAAACTAAGGATGTTACTAAGAAAACTAGTTATGATAAAGGAGAGAAACCTTTTGAGTACTGCAAAGGCAGTTTAGCTCTTTCCTCTTGGTCTCAGAAGAGCAATTCAAGCCCATGCTTTACCAGAACCATCTGCTACATCTTTCCAGAAGCACAGAGCTAGAACCAAGGGGCCAGTTGCCCTCCCTGGCACATCCACTTACATTACAAAACAGTAGTTTCCCAGAAGATGCAGTGGCCTCAATTCAGATCTGTTTTGCTTTCTCCCTGAAATAACAGGTTTATAGAATTTTAAACAATGTTAATGCAGATCTGTGCTGCTCCCTGTTTGAGAGGCGGCTTCGGTGCCTGGCTCAAGCCACCATTCCTATCATGGAATGAACTCCTGATTCTTACCTTGCAGTGCTGATCTCCTCCCCAGATAACAGAAATCCTGCTCCAATCACAAGTACCCTAATAAAATGAAAAAACTCCGAGAACAGCTCTTCACATCTCCCTGCAGGTTCCACCAAACTGCTCCTGCTCCAGCACAGCTACAGTTGGTACCTAATTTGACACTAGCTTGATGAGAGACAGGTCAGGGATGGAAACACTTAAAATAGTGTTTTAAAGACCATTCCACTCAGTCTGTGTGGCTCCTCATTTTCATCTTTCCCTGCAGTGTGTGTAATTTTGCAAAGATTTTTGCATAAAACTTGAGTGGTTTTAAGTGTTCATCAGCTCCTGCTGCTCCCTCTCCACCCAAAACCATAATACCAACTCTAACATTGCAATCATTTACACAGTAACTAATTGCAAATCAGAGCAAAGACCGTGGCTCCAGGTGAGGAATGAGCAGCAGGAACAGATGAACTCAAGATTCCATTTTCATGCAAACGCTTCATACAACAAAGAACAAAAAAATTAAACACAAGAAAATAAAGATCACTATTTATTTAATGAAATGTTTGTGTTGGTTCTGCAGGAGGTACCAAGGCTCTTCTAACACAAGCGCTCTTCTACTCTAGTCTTGGAGGGTTTAAAGTTTAAGTTTGGCGCATACAGAAAGACCAGATTCTGGTTCAGGTCTTGGGAGATTTGGGAGGATCTCAATGTCATCTATGGAGTTTTCATCATCTCCTTCGGTTTAAGTGAAATCAGAATATGTCTAGTAAGTATTAGACAGAAAGCAACCATCTCCCTTAGGCCTAGAGGAACTTAGTTACTGTCTCTGCAAGTCAAACTGCTGCAGTCATATTGAAAAAATAATTTTGAAGGTGGGGAAGTCTGCCTGGCCTTTGGAGGGCTTCCTGGCACTGGATGCAGGCAAAGTTTATATTGAATACGACCACAAGTCACCTTCAAGATGTAGCTTAACATATAAGCCCTTCAGAAGAAACGTGGCTTTTATTATCAGCAACAATAAACACACTTCCCAAATTTACATAAGGCATTTAATCAGAGAAACTCATGATGCTTTTCAAACTTTAATTAAGTTCTCATTTGAACCTAATGGAGGCGTGCATGTTCAAGTGTTATTGTTGCCATTTATAAAATGGATAATCCTAGAATATGAGAATTTTAACTACTTGCTTTATCTCATACAACTAATTCTTGGTAAATTGTGCTAAGAAAGCCACTTTGGGAGTCAGGGTACCCTTGATTGAACTAAAATAAGTCAGCTAAAAGCATGGAAACTTGTAACTTTTCTAAGTTAAAGACGTAGGAAGAAAATTACCATGCAAAGGGAGGAAAAAAAAAACATCAGTCAGATATACAGCTGCATTCTTTTTCTTGGTTTCCTAATGAAAAATGGACCTTACGACGCAAGACACTAAACCGTTGGCTTCTGCCATCCATCTGCAAGACAGCATCCAGTGCCAACAAGGTAAAACCACAAAGCTTGAGACACGAGAAACGTCACAGGTTAAACATTGTGATGAGTACCAAATAATCTGAACATTGCCAAAAAACAAAGCTGTTTAAATAGAACCTGACCTCCACCAAGACACACTCTTAACAGGCCTCATCCTCTATTGCTATGACTTTATTGACTGATTTCTTTGGTTTTTGAAGGCAGCACAAACACTACCTTCAGATTTTGATGAAGAAGCCTCAAGAACAGTGAAGCACCTTGGGAGCTTCACAGCAATTCCTTGCATTAGTTCCTTCTCTTCTTGATGCCTTTGAGAGAAGCAGATTGTTTCCACTGTTTATTCCCTTCTGTTTTGTCCATATTCCCCCCACCAACCAACTTCATCTCTTCAACTGAGAGGTTTTACTTCACTAAAATACAATTTCTTTGCTAGGTGAAAGCAATGAAATTCCATCATCGTGCCTCCAAATCCCCTTTGAAGTCTCTGTAAATAATAAAATGTCTTCATAAGGAAGATTGTTCAGACGATTTTATGTGATTTGTTATGACAGATGAAACTTGAAGCTTTTGAACACTTCTCTGACACTTGAAGAACTTCACACCAGAAGCCTTTGGAATTCGCTAAAAGGTACTGTGCAGTAAGTGCATGTTTACACGATGTTTTGATTGCTTGTTTTTGTAAGGAGAAAGGTCTAGATACTGACTTCTGCCAATTTCAGTGTCACCCGAGACAGCTACTATTACCAGACAGCAAACCTCACTGATTTCAGATTCACAGTCAGGGTTACCCAAACGTCCATTTCTTTGAATTTTTTCTTGGTCCTGTTGCTGACTAGTCTAAATGGACACTGTGCTAACAACGTATCTTGCACCGGATTTATGATAAACGGTGTCTCTACCAGCTGCCAGCAGGACCCACGCTCTACATCCCCAGAAGTGTCCACTCTCCGGCTCCCAGTAGAAGAGCCTAAGGAATCAATTTCAAAAGTACAAACTAAAGAGGAGTGGAAAGAAAAGATCAGTGAATTGTCAAAGTCCTGTAGACAACATGCACTTTGAGATGATGGGAAACAGATCTGACACCTTGAAAGCCATCATTTTCTTCAGACAACAGTTCCTTACCTCATGGAGCAGGGTCAGTAATTTTAAAAGCTGAAAACTTTTGTTTAGAGGCCAAACAGGCACATTTCGTTTCCAGGATTTCTTCAGTCAGCATGCCTAAATTACACAGTAATGAAGCAGAGTATTTTTGACTTTCGACTCAGAAAGAAAATATTCTTGGAAAGTACGAAAACTAATGCAAGACCAGAGTAGCAACAAGTATGTACACATACTTGCACAATCACATAATACACATGTAACTAATTCAATTCTGCAGCCTCTGAGTTGGTATAGATTTCAAATCGCAATACTAATTTAGTAACCTACAACAGCTACTTCTTTCAAACCTCCAGATGAAGGGCTGAGGATTAGCATGTGAAAAAGCCCCCTTCCTTCAAACAGGTTTAAGAGCAACATGCTTAGTAATTACTCATAGACAAACTGCCCCCACTGTAACTGCACAGCTACACGGCATGCTTTAAAGTGAATTTAAACTCACCACATACGGAAAGAAAAAGGAGCCGAGTCATTGCTACTAAGATACCTTTACAGTTATGGCCCGCAAAGATCTGTTCTTCCATGAATATTATTCAGTGATTTTTTCAATTAATTGGGGAAAGTGGGTAGGTATAAATCAAGTCACTGGCAATTTTCAAAAGAATTTCAATCAAATAGCAGTGATCAATGCTGGGCTTGTCTGACAGAAATGCACTTCCATATGGACAAACACAGAATCATTTGTGACAAAAGCAGGATGAGGGTATGTTTCTGCTCTGACCAACCTACCAACAAGCTCACTCTCCCATCTGCAATTGTTGGTAAGTGAACCTGAAGCCCAAGGCAGAGCAGTACCTAAAGCATTGAAATATTCCAGCAGGATCAGCTTTCTTAAAAAATGTTGAACTTACAAAGAGCCAGAAAGGGTGGAGATTAATTATTTCAAATGGGGAACGGAGACTTTCAAGATGGAAAACAAAGTAAATGGATGCAGTTAGTTTATCCAAGAGAAGGCAATGACTTTATTCCCATCACAGGAGTCAATAAGATTGAGTTCAACAAGTCTATACAGGTTGAATGTGCAGTTGGGCAAGTTCCAACTACAGAATAGTATATATATACACATATATATATTTATATTTCCCCCAGAGTGACAATAACTAGCTACTGCAAGAAATCTACCTGGCAATTTGATGAACTGTCCATGAGCTGAAGCCTTTAACCAACAGTGTTTTGTTTGTTTGTTTGTTTGTTTTTTAAATGATGTGTTCCAGGTCAAACAGAAGTTACGGAGTTAGTATTAACTTCTAACAGAAACCAGGGTCTAACAGTCAATTCTAGCCTTGAAACCTAAGCAAGTTCTACATATTAGTGGCCAAGAACATCATGCCTTTGTGTAACATTTATTTACATAGAGACATTAAAAGAAAATATTGTCACATAACCATGTGCCTGCAAGATTTGGAAACCAGCCTGTAGTGAGATGAAGAAATTTTGTTCTGCGTTTCCAAGAATCAGTCTCTTTTCTAAATCTAATGCAACAGCTTTCCACAACGTCATTATTTATTTTAAATTAAGTAAAAAGTGATTAATTGCTCAAGCAACATTCTTTCCATTTTATGTAGACTCTTTTAATTCACAGACAGTTTCTAAACATAACAGTCAATGATTTTGCCCTCTGGAGACAGTGAAAAGATTTGGTTTTTTAGTTGAAATATATATTTTAGTTAATGAAAAAACTCTCAGCATCTCAGAATAAAGGTTACTTCACCAATGTATTATTGATCAGAATGCTTACTTTCCATTTAGTTATGGCCCAACTCAAGGCACTAACAATCTCAGTCTGGTGACAGTTCAGAATTTTACATACTAAATCCATTTATATTTTATGTGATTAGCCTTCAGCTTATGGAAAACAACATTCACTGAAAATATTCTGTGCTGAATACACAGTACATCTCAACTAGTAAAACAAACATTCCTACTATGACAGAAATGTCTACACCTTATATCAATTCAATACAAAAAAATACCTTTTTGAAGCACGTGCAATCAAACAAAAAGTTTTTGCCAAAACTTGCATAGTGTAAGTGGCACAGGGATGGACACTTAAGTGAGACTGACAGATTCAAATGCAAGACAAGGCTATGCAGCCTGCCTCAGCTGCGACCTATTTCTCTACCACATTATCCATGGACATTAACAATAATAGAAACTTTGTAAAAACTTTAAAACTTTTCATCATCTCCTTACTATCAAAGGTAACA
>Ga0065711_1001445_pt1 | contig 43251 bp, 36 predicted proteins | sample Hoacrofraction12_FD_59098 | JGI IMG/M metagenome (GOLD analysis project Ga0065711, IMG submission 59098) | Hoatzin crop microbial communities from Cojedes, Venezuela - Epithelial fraction 12 v2 (version 2) | ecosystem: Host-associated > Birds > Digestive system > Esophagus > Crop | place... | reverse complement strand
AGTCAGCACAAAGGAGATACTGTCTATTTTTTTTTTTTTTTTTGAAAGATGAATCTGTGACTTTAAAAGGAAAAGCCCTTTACCAGCCCTACACCCCTGTGACTTATAGCATGCATTTATCTGAGCCACAGAGCAAAAGGAAAAACCCTGTATTCTTGATACATTTTGTTATGTGACCAGAACAGCATTTTTGTGCTTATAAGTAATATGAACACTCATTGTATTAGAGGCTCTGTCAACTGAGGTGATAGTTAGGTTAAAACAAGTATTAGAATGTTATTTGATCGTGGTTATAGATACCCTTCTGCTGAAATCTGCATTTAAGGCAAGATTAAAGTCTCTTCACTTTACAGTTTGCATTTTTAGTTTAGGATCCAAATTGGAATTACATTCAAGCTTTGCCTGCCAACTGAATCTTATAAAGATTTTATTGAACATGGAAGTCTGTGAAGCAGGGAAGCACATATGTTTAAACACCATCAAGGTGTGTGGGTCCAAATATCTGCTTAAGTGTTTTCTTGAAAACAGTCGTGTTTCAAATGCGCTTTTTAAATTTCCGTGTTAAAGAAATTTCTTGAGAGCCCAACAACCAGGAGACACTTTCTTAGGTGGCGAACACCCATTATGAATAACCAGGCCTTCGCAGCTCTGTGTTGTTTTGACTTCATACAATATACTGTAGTAAAAAATTTGGAATTACGGATTGTGCTTATTGTATGTACTTTCTATGGACTGGATGAAGCTGACAGCTCAGCTTTACTTGAAGTGGTGTTATTGGCATCAGAAGTAAAACAACCCATGTCTTCATCCCCTTTTAATTTGCAGTCTGCAGGAGCCTGAGCTGAAAAGGGAGAGAGAGATCTGTTTGTGAATGTGAATGACCTCTTTGTGCAAGAGGCTGGGGGAGCTGGAATTCCCTCCATGTTCATTGGGAGATATTACAGAAATGTCTTGCTTGCTTTATACCATTGGCCAAGCAGAAACTTCATCCAAAAGAAGGTGGTTGTTGCTGGGTTTTTTTCTGCAGCAGAAGGGAACTGGGACAAGATGAACAAAAGGAAATTCTTTGCTTCTCGCTTCTTCCTACCAAATTACTCTAGAGAAAGGCAAACCAAGGCAAGACAGGTGGTGCAACTGTAGCTGAGAGTGCCTCTGAGGACTCCTGGCCCATGTCAGCTGGATGATTGCTTCTTTCCCTCTGTCCTGCAAGAAGGGAAATGCTGGATGGAGGATAGAAAATAGCTGTGTAAGCACAGGGCTGCAATATTGTCCCTATATAAGCCACTGATTTACAAAATTGGGTCACCAAATACAGCCTGCAGCCCTTTTGGGAAGACACTGGAGGAGCTAAATCTGTTTTTTTATGTTCTTTGACTTATTAGAATCTAGTCAAAATGTGATTTTTCCCATCTGGGTAAAGAACATGCTTGCTGTCTCGGGAACACTGTGTCTTCCTGGGTACGGAAAATGAAAGATGGGAGAGGAGACAGCTCACTACGTCATAGCTGAGAAGCTGATATTTATTCCAGACTTTAGTACTTGTTTAGGCTGTTCCCAGTCCTGTATTCTAAAAGATTATGATTTCTCTCTACTGCTGGAACTTCCTTTTTGGGGGATTTTTTTCCTCTTTGGACTATTTGCTATGGCTACTGAATGATTTGAAAGTGTCGAAGCTAACTTGAAACATTTTGGTATTCTCTTCTGCTTTTAGTGTGAAGATGATCTGCCTAACATCCAGAAAGGTACAACTGAAACAGCACCTGATTATGGGCTGGAAGACAGAGTAGATGTTCGATACCTGCAGTGGTTAAATGGGAGGCTGAAGTTCCAGTGGCGGAGTTTGCATGCTCAGCACCAAGAGCAGTGCAAACTTTTGCACAAGGTAAATGATTCTTCTAACTCACTATGGCATTGTTTATTATTTAAAAGCCTTGTCAGCTGCTGCTAAACATACAAATTATTCTTGTTTGCTGGTTCTGCATTTTCTGTAGATAAGAGTGAATTACTCTAAATATAAATACCCCCACCTTTCCCCAGTGGGGCAGGATGAGGAGAAAATGACGTATGTACAGTGTTCAGAAGGTTATAATGGTTGTATGAAAGTCTCTCTTACAGGTTGGCCCATGAGTCACTTCTGCAACTGTAGGCTGTCTCCATTTTTGTTAGAAAATGCCTGGTAGAAGCAGGACAGCGTTCTGGTCCCACAGACAAGAAGTAGTGATTCAGAACTGGAAGTTCATAGGAAATGTGGATTCAAAATATTGAGCATGGATGTTGAAAGTAATAGCAGCAAAATAAAATGCAGTTTCCCTTTCTGAAGTGCTAGGGAACATCTGAGCAGAACCCAAAATCTACCTGCTTTTAGATCAGGGATCATTAGTGGTCTCTACATTGCTAAGATTCCAGTTCTAGTCCCATTTATGAATGATGTTTATACACTTGTCTGAAAATCACAGACATCTGGGAGCATCATGTATGCTGATGATGGAAACAGCCTGCAGTCCCAAGCTGACAGTGATGGTGGCTGCAGAGACATATTTTAAAAAAATTATTCTAAAGATTGTCCTAAAGGTTATTCAGCCATGTTTTCCCTAGGCCCCCTTTCTCCGTTCATATCTCTTCAGGTAACGTATGTGGAGCCACTTGGTGTTGTACTCAGAACCTTGACAGAAAATCTTTTTGAGACTAAGAACAGTTTTGAGAAATTTATCATCAAAGAACAACATTTATCAGAAGGTTGTCAGAATCTGAACAAGAGTGTTTTGAATGAAGATGCCTTCTTGGTTTTCATCCTGTGTCTGACAGAGCAATGCTGAAAACTCTAATGAGGTTACATTTTGTTCTTTACATGAACTGATTGCTAGGGAAGATGTCTGATTGACAGCCCTAGGGAAAGATCAGGTGCTCTGTGTGCAGCATCTAAAATAACCTTTTGCTGCTCATTGCCCACTACCAGTGTGCTTTCCTGAGCTGGGAATGAAGATAGCATTTCACTGTAAGTGCAGGTGCAGTCTTTGGCTTTTGCACTGAGATTCCAGACGGTGATGCTATTGGGAGAGGTGGCTTAGTGATATAATACTCAAATGAAGTGATTGGCATCTTCTCCCCTTGATAGGCTACCTCTATTTAAGGTATGCTGATTTTTATAGTAGGTGAGGCAAGTGTCTCCATAACTCATCATCAGTGCTCTGATTTATATGGTACTTGGCAGTAACAAATTATTAGGCAGCTTCAGTACCTCAGCTTGCAGTTAATGAGACCAAGGAAGAATTAAGAGCGGGTGGAACTTGGGGCCTCGAATGCAGACAGACACACGCTCATGGTCTGGATCAGGCACTGAAATGATGGAGATGTGCTGGTGGGGCAACGTGCTAAACTTGTTGACAGGTCAGATGATGCCCTCCTATGGGGGACTGTACTTTGAAACAAGCTTCAACTTTCCCCCTCCCCTGTGGCTATCCAAAGAAAAATTTTGCTAAAGTTAGGACTGTTACAGTCAGGCAAATGTAAAGGACAGGTTAGTTATGCTGCAGTTCCCTGGACCACGATTTCCAGAATCTAGAAGAATAATCAAGAGGTAGAATGTTTCTCTGTTCATCCAGTTGCCCAAAGCTGCCGTTACTGCCTTCTCCAGCAGTCACCGCTGGAGTAAACTGAATGCAATGAGCGGTGCTGGTGATGATTCTTACAATCAGACTATGCTCTGCAGTGTATGTCGCGGGCCGCCATCAGAGGTGTGTGCATAGGAGGATAGATTGGATCCCAGCTCCTCTGTATGGGATGACACACTGATATTACGCATGCTCAAATACGTATGCGCAGCTGTGGGAGTTCTATTCACAGCTGTAATAAAGTGCAGTGCTCTGATTTATATTTTAGTCTGAATTAAAAGCAGGAAAATTGAAAGGTAAAAGTGACTTTGGAAGGGACTTCATTGCGGTGCCACATGAATGTTAACATTTACGGTAACACAAAATATGACATACTTATACAATTTAACAGCTGCATAAACAATAATTGATATTTCCTGACTTTATAGGGAAATTTTAGCTGTGCTATTGCATTAATTTTAGAACTTTTAAACTAGTCTGCTGTGTTTTAGAAGACTGAGCTGACCCAATGTGACCTCTGTATGAGCTGCTGCTTTTCTCATATAAACCACAAACACAGTATGCAAAAGGCTAATGAGTGCTATGTTTTCTAATTATGCTGACAGATTTACAGAGGGCTTTCTCTACAAAATGATAATTATGGCTTTTACTCGCTCTGTTTAATAACTTAACAGGTTATGTATCTCAACTGTGGAACAGTCTTATTTACTGCTGATCACGAGCTATCATTTTTGCCAAGTAGTGGCGACACTTCTACAGATTTCATTCTGTGACTCACGCAGTCTCTAAAATAACATATTGTCTATTTGAGAAAAATGCATCATGCTTGGAAAATGTGTTCTTATTGAGGAGATGACTGCTTTTCCGCTCTGTATTTTTTCAGTATGGATATTGCTACTAGAAGAAAGAATTGTGTATAGAGGATCCAGCGAGAGGCTACCAAGATAGTCAAGGACTAGCTAAGTTTGGCATGGCCTCCAAGAAGAGGTTGAAGGAGTTGGGCTTGTTTGCTCTGGTGAAGCGGAGGCTGAGGAAGAGGTCACCTAATAGCTGCCTTCAGCTATTTGATGGGTAGTTACAAAGATGGATCCATGGTCTTCTCAGCAGTACCAGAAGACAAAAAGCGAGGGACCGCTGATTATAGCTTGGCAGGTTCAGGCATATTAGAAAAAACTCTAGTACGATGGGCAGCCTTGGAGCGGGTCTCCAGAGACACTGAATGGTCTCCATCCTCAAAGGTTTCCAAGACTCCTGTACACAAAACCACAGACTGATGTTGGCGATAGTCCTACCTCCTGCTCTAACAAGGACCAAAGACCTCCAAAGGTCTCTTCTGTTTCAATGATTTTGTGAAAAGATTCTGAATCGTGTGGGTGATCAGGGACATGTTGTTTCAGGTTAGAAGTGATGACTCATGTCTTAATGAAATAGCATTGTACTGGCTGAAGAAAGGGTAAGGGAGCATTAGGAGGGAAATATGAGGGGGAAACAGGAAAAGATAAATGGCTGTTCTTTAAAGTACACAAATGATAAGTGAAACTGATTGCTGGGGCCTTTATTACTCTGTCCTGCCTGCAGCCACTTAAGGTTAATGGTATGAAGTTCTGCAGCAGCCAGCGCAGGTTACTGAAGAGCGAAGTGTCCCTGGAGCTGCAGCCGGTTGTGTGTTGGGAATTGCTTGTTAGGTGGTCTGACTGGCTGTTCCTCTTTGCTAGCTCTTCTGATGAGCTGCTTTTCAGTGACTTCAGCTCCCAGAAGGTGTGTTGAAGCTTACAGACACACAAGTCCTGCTGTAGGAGGAAGACTTCCTCAGGGAAACCTTAACCTCGCTGTTGCTGAGGAATTTTGCAGCCTGTGGCTATGAGCTGTTAAATAACGTTATAATGGCTTCTCAACGTGGACAGTTTGGCCTGCTTTGAAAGTCTAATGTAGTAATACCATTATAATTCCCTTGAAATTCTCAGTGGCACATATTCACCTGATATACCTTCAAATATATGGAAGCGTGAAGGATAAATCACTGTGTTACGGCACACCCCTTAGTTCTTTCTATTCTGTTTCTTCCTCTTTCTGTCAAGTGCCGGAGGAGTATCTGTCTGCCTGGCTTTTGATACCCCTTGAATTCATAGGGGAGAGCAGCTGGTTTTAGTTAGGCTGTGAATTACCACTGTGCCTTAAAATATGTGAATGAGAAGCCTTGCATTGTTTCAGAAAAACAGGTAGGAACCTGTATAGTTTAAAACTGGTGTTGTTTTTTGGGTCTGTTAAATGCACTGTGCCACGATCAGCATGTGAAAAGAAACAGCGGAACAAGTGAGTTTCTGCAAAACTGATGGATTTCCTGTGGGTATTTTCAGGTATCCTCCATCTGCTAAAAGACTAGGACAGGAATTACACATGAAATAGGGGAGGGTTAGATTGGGTTCAGAGGTGAATTTTGTTAAGCTGGTGAGCATCTGATTGTGTATTATGTGTATAGGTTAGTAGGGGTAAAATGATATTAAGTGGAATTCTTGATGATAGAAGAAGAGTTTAACATAATTGGCGTCAGATTGTGGTAAAATGACAATAATGGCTGTAATGTTTTTGGAAACTGTAAGAGCAAGAGTTGTATTCTGTCAGTAGGAATGCAGAGCAGCCCTGGGAAATACCTCCTATGCATGGAGTGGTTTCTTGTGCCTCCTCTAAGATAAACAATGTAAAATAAGATGTATTACAGTGGATTGGACGTATCAATATATCTGATGTAGCAAAAGAGTAAAGGGACAAGGACAAAGTCTTGATTTCTGAATAACAGAGGGCAGAGACTTGTGCTGGATGATTACCTCATTGTCAGTAATTTATGAGTGAGCTAAACTGCAATTGTTAGATGCATCTGTATCTTGGCGTGAAGAATTTACCATGTTACTGTAAATTACTACATTGGTTAATTATATCTTCTTTTCTCTGGAGATATTTGGTTTAAAAATCTTTGTTTCTTCCTCAAGTGGATTTGCTGTTAGATCTCAATAGCATGTTCTTTAATGCAGTAGAATTCTTTCCTCTTGTGGGAGTGTTGTGAACTATGAACACGCCCCTTTTCATCTTCTCTTAGGTGAATTAGACAAGCTGATCTCCCTTCAGGGTGTCTAAGCTTAAGGGTGTTTAGGAATTCATACTGGAAACTCCCTAGAAGTGGTGCTCGGTGTGGGGCTGTGCCTGTACTCTCATGCAAAAGTTAGTGTGAGGTTAAATCAGACCTTCCTCCTCCTCAGTCCATTCCAGTGCCATGCAGCAACAGCTACACGTGCTCTGTCTCTCACCCTCTCACCTGCTGCTTTTACCTTGGTACTGCTTTGCTTTTCAAGTCTTGTTTCATCTTCAGTATGCTGCGGTTATCAGTAACGGATTGTAGAAATACAAATACTGGACTATTCCAGTATCCATCTAGTCTGGTTTTGGGGGAACACCTTATTCCTCTGTTGTTACAGCTTTAGAATATTTGTTCTGGGCTTTAGCCAGTGCTGCTGCTGCAACATACTTTTGAAGAGGGGCTGAAATTCACCCCTGGTGCTGGAGGCCCAAAGGTTTGTCAGCCAGAGTTATGCAAGAATGCAGCAGGGAGAGGAGTGGCAAGCAGAAAGGAAGAACAGTGTGTGGGGAGGTGCTCTTTTATTTTTAAACTTGCATAGCTCTGCACATGTGACAGATGGTTGTCACCAGAAGTGAGTTTTGGGAAAGGAACGCTAAAATATTCTGAAGTTTCAGGGAAGGGTTGATAATTACCCAGTGCCTGTCAACTTTAAAATAGTTGTCAATACCCAAGTGTATGATAAAGTTCATATTAGAATAAAGGAAGAAAAGCAGGAAACATTCTCTGTCTTCTGGCAGAAATATTAATGAAATATGAGCAATTGTCTGACAAATGTGCACTGCTATCTTGTTTGGCAGCTGCAGTTATTACAGTAACAAAGGGATCAGCTCTGAATAGGAGGAATTGCTTTTTATTGTTCCCTTGACTAACTTGGGAAGCTTCTTCGTCAAGTAATTGATGATACCATCACCAGCACAGCTGGGACAAGGTCCCAGTAAGTGAAAGCCAACAAAATATAGCAGCAAAAGAGAAACTTACTGTAACTAAGTAGCATTTTCTGCTTTAATGGAAGAAGGCAAAAATTGTCGTGAGGGTATCCTTTAACTCTGTTAAGACTGCTGCTATCTGTGTAAACAGTTTCTCCTCTCATGCTATGCACACGAGCTTGTGCAGTGTCAGGAAAAAAGACTTTGAGACAGGATGAAAAGAGAAATCTTTCAGTTTTACTGTGGTGGCAGCAGCAGCAATTCTTGCATGTGGTTCTGCTAACAAAACCAGATGGACCATTTTGAGAGACGACTGTGGTGCACGACCATAATTTCCTGCAGGCTGTTTTAAAAAGGTCTGTTGTACTGGTAGTAGTAGTTACATTTGTACTTGTCCATTGGGAGTGGGCTTGTAACCACTGGTTCACATCACCATTCCAGTCCATGCAGCTGTTAAATGGTAGCTAATGATGTTTGTAATGATCTGGTCCTTGTACTGACAAAATCTTTTAAATTAATCTATTCCAGATCCATTTATTCACTAGTGGCTCCCATATGGATCAGTTCCTTGGACATTTTTCTGTCACAGAAACAGATCTTGTTAGACAACCAGAGAACTACAAGCAGGTAATGCTTCTCCTGTAATTCTTGGATGTTTAGCATGCTTTATACAAACATTGTTGAGCAGAAGACTGCACTCCTTATAACATGTTTTTAACGTGGTTTCCAACAGAAATAAGGGTTTATATATTGAATTGTCAGTTTTCTCACTTAGAACTTGTATTCACCAAATGGTTTTGTCCAGTTTGATAGAACATAGACACAAAGGTATTAGGTTAAGTTTTGCAAAAACTGGTAGATAGGGAGTGGGGAGAGACCTGACTGAAAGTGCCACTGAAGAAAAGGCCTGTAGAATAAAACATTCTAGATCAGTTGGCTGACTGCTGTTGTGTACTACCAGTAACCACATCTGGGCCAGCCAGGCAGAGTGTCTGCCTGTGACCTTGTCTGAGCGGGCTGTCAGTGAGAACATGGAGAGATCCGATTTATCTCTCCAGGAGAGCCAAAGCACATCTGATGCTAGCATTCCTTACTTCCAGAAATTATACAGGTTGACTACCTTTTTGGATGGTAGTAAGGGGGTTTGTTTTGAGAAGCACAGAATTGTTGAGGTTGGAAGGGACCTCTGGAGGTCACCTATTCCAACCCCGCTGCTCAAGCAGAGTCACCTAGAGCAGGCTGCCCATGACCATGTCCAGATGGCTTTTGAATATCTCCAAGGGTGGAGACTCCACAGCTTCTCTAGGTGACCTGCTCCATGCTCAGTCATCCTCACAGTAAAAAAAGTGTTTCCTTATGTGTTCAGACAGAACCTTCTCAGGCAACATAATTTTTTCCTAGTGTACTGTTTTACCCTGAAGTATATACTGCTGCTGCTCTCAAATACTCAGTTATCATAGATGTTTCAGTTTATCATTTGAAGTAGTACAATTCACTTGTTTTAATACAACACATTTGTTTTACAAAACAGTTCTAATAAGTTCATTCTATGTGAAACTGAAACAAGATTGAAAAGTACATTTGAAGATGGGAGATAGCCTTAGGTTCAAACCCCCTAAAGTGCACATTAATCTTTCATTACTGAGCATTCCTTGGATGGATGGTTTACATCCAGCCTCTTGATAAGGTTCAGCTGTTTAGAACATTTTCCTGGAGAATTACTGTTTTTCTAGAGCAAATGGCAAAGTCAGCTTGAGATTTCATTCATTTCTGCTTCGCAGTCCACCTCCTATGATTTGCTCAGCAGCTCAGAACACACAGCAGCACAGTCCTCTGAAGCCTGTACTTTATAGTCTTCTAGAGCTTAGCAAATGTCCAGAAAGGTCTGGTGGGCTGGTACTAGAAACTTCCAGGTTGTGTACAAGGACTTTGCAACTACCTTTTTCCAAAGCCTTACCCTGAATGTGTCACTGATCTGTTACAGTAAAGCAGAACGATACCCTGATTAAAGCCTATTTGTTTTTGACTGTGCTGTTAATGAATCATTCCAGGAGGTGCCTTTCTTGCATGCTGCTCCCTTCCCTGGATGTCTGCTTTAGGTGTGCTTGTTCAGTAGAGGCTCAGGATAAAATGGAAAGAATCTTTTTGTATTTTAAACATTGTGGTTAGGTAAAGTGCTATAGTCAAGAAGGTTTAGTGGGCAGCTATGTTGCTTAGTTAAGATCTGTGGAGTCTTTATTCCACCTTTCCTGGGCTTAAACAGCAAATACGTGAAACAAGGGACACCGCTTCGAAACAAGGGTGATGACTGAGAGGGACAGAGGCAGGGTGGCAGAAGATGTTTTCTGCAAATAGACTGTGAATGGCCACGGTCTCTGTCTCCGGTTTCTGGGCTCTAGCAGGTGCAGTCCCAAACAGGCTCCAGCGCACGTGTGCTGGAAATTCTTTTCTTATGGCACTTACTGCTTGGACTGGTCCAAAACAGGAATTGTTTGTCAGCGTAATCAGCAGTGAAATTCTTAATCTCTTGAAGCTCTCAAAGCTATTCAATAAAAGGGGTTCCTCTAAAGCTGCTCTCTTGTGCCGGATTCTAAAATAAATAGGAAAAATCGCAGGAAATAATCACAGCACTTCAATATACGTATTTGCAAGAGACTTAAATTTCTTATTGTCATCAATTGAGCAATCTTTGTAGTTTTTGTCTCCCATTTTCTTTATTTCCCAAAAGCACCTCCAGAAATCATATGCTCAGTGTGTATGAAGAGCCCAATATAACAAGATGGTATGGACTTGAAAAGGCAAGGCTGTTTCAAGTGTCAGTTTTCCAGATGGATATAATAGTTGATATGCAAAGAGATGATGCTTTGGAAAATGTAATAAAAAGCTTCTAGTTTTCAAATATCATGATAATATTAAGTAAATTATACATATTTGAATAGCTTGGTTTTCAAATATGGGTGCAGATGGCAGCACTCTGCCAAATGTTTTTTCCAAAAACTGTGAAATAATTTTTTCTCAAAGTAATGTGACATTTCTGTTAATGTTACCTCAAATAACAACCTGCTGCATGGATCAATAAAAAGAGCAAGCATGTCAATATGTCTTATTGTAATGCACCCCTGTTGCTAGATGATGTTATGAATTTCCTCTCATGTTAGGCATCCTTCAAAGGACAGAAATGCAAAGTGGATCGAAGTGTCACAAATTAGCTCAACAGAAACAGCCCGATGTCCTTTCTGTGAGAATTACAGAGTTCATTTTCATCAAAAATACCCCACGAGATAAGTTGCTCTGACCTGTAATAAAACATGAGATGTTTACCCTGACAGGAAAAGTTTGATAGGACACATATAGCTGTGAAGTTAAACTTAAGTTTATGAAATGGAAAAGCCATGCTACTCCTTTTCTATTGAAGTTGCACATTAACTTGTTTTAAATGTTCTTCCCTTGGATTTCTGACTATAAAACTCTTTTAGTGCTTTTACATACAGGGATTTTACTGGACATTATTATTCTTTTATCATCATAAATGTCCTTGTCAGATTCATAGAGCTGGAAGTTTTCCAAGAGTAATAGTTTTAATTATGTTTTTCCTCTAGTGAGGCATGATCAAAATTCCAAATTTTCCTGCGGTTTGGTTTGGCTGTGGCTAAATATGTGCGGGGCGGTGAGTTGCAGGTCACCTCTGTGTTTCATTCCTGTGCCTCCCAGGGGTGTCAGTGAAGGGGAGGTGATGTTAGTTCAGATGGTGTTTGATTTCCACTTAAAATACATGTGCATGCTCATGTTAGCTCTTGACCTCTATATGCATGTCCTTTCTTTCCCAGGCTGCTGTCATGACTTTGAGCACTTCCTAGCTTGCAGGAGAAATAGCTGGGTGGTCATTTTCTCCACAGAAGCGCCTCAGTCAGTGGTGATGGTTATGGAGCGGTTTGTCTGCAAGGCCATGCTCTAGAGCGTGCAAATGGGGGACAATTCCAGGACGGCAGCGCGCAACACCCTCTGCATTCCTAGGGAATTGTCTCTCTCCTTTAAAACCTCTTGTGTGTATCACTTGGAGTATGCTAGAACATAGTCTAGTGCATCTTGAATGTCTTGTGTTTTGGTACGTTTTCCAAGCTGTATCAGTACTGCTCGTGTTTAAACAGTTCCCCAGTGTGACTGGGGGGCTGCTGTTATCTGCCAGCCTGAAATATCTCAGGGCAGAAAGAATTCTGGTCTCTGGCACTGCAGCTAAAATAGAAGTGTACTGAGGAGAGCAGGCAGAGGGTATGATGAGGGTAGGCAACGCCTGCCCGGAATTCTCCAGGGCAGTCTCAACTATTTGTGCGGAGGCAGTCACGGACCGCTTGCGACTATGAGGACTATGGTTGTGATGTTGGACCAGTTGGGTAGCTTTTCATTGTTGTGAGCATAATCTAATCCCATTCTTGTCTATGAAGCCCATTTACCTTAATTCTGCATTGCAGTGTCACCAGTTCTGATGTTTTACCTTGAGCTCAAAAAATGTGTGTTGCACTTCAGAGACATTAAATTCATTTTCTCATCAAATTGTTACCATAGAGAGATCAATGAACTCTGAAGCAAAGCAGCCTAGTCCTTCAACTTCTTCTGTCTCTTCTTATACTGCTTTATATATGGAATTCAATCTTGCAGGTTTTGTGATTAGCAGAGCTTAAAAGTTGTAGTCAGAACTCGGGTCATTGGTACAATGCTGGCAGTGCTGGAGTGATCATCGAAATTGTAATGAGTGAAGAATGACACCTTTAAATGCCAGTACATCAATTTACTGAGTGTGACAGCAAATAAATAATGCAGCTGTCAGACAGATGGATACAGAGAAATTTGTAGAACTTGGATGTGAATAGCTAATAATTTTATTTCAGAATTTTATGAGAAATGTTGATACTTGTTGATAATTAATGCATTTAAAAAGGAATTTCTTTGGCTTAAGGAACTGAGGTGCTTGCTACCAAGTAAATAAGAACAAACAAATAGTCTATCTGACTTTGTGTACATAATGTATGGTCAATTCGATGCCCATAAAAAATTCAGGTGAGCTTTATCTCTCCAAGCAGCAGGGATTGGGAGGGATGGGATAGGATGGTATGGGGGTTGCATTGATCTGCTCTCTGGACTGTTCATGTATCGGGGAAGGAAGCCGATGTACAGTATGTGTATTGCTTCCTTCGGTCAGGTGGGACTCCATAATTTCTTATTGAGATGTTCAAGGAGTAAATGATCAAGTTATAAGATAAGTTGATTTGGAACCCTAAATCTCATGGCAGTTTCCATTTAAAATATCTGTCCCAGATGGCTTTTACAGATGGGTGACACAGCAGGTTTATTCTCTGTGAGTAATAGCCCGTGGTTTGAATTCGTGCAGAGCATTAAAGAGCTTCTGTTCTCTTCAGAACAAGTACATGCAGACTGGGAGCATTAGGAACTGATAGGCTTTGAATTTTCAAAAATGTTGAACATGCATTTACCTAGTTACTTTGCATGAAATTTGAGTCTTCAGTTTGTGTCATGTGCATGCACGTTTGGGCTTGTGCACTTCTTGCATAAAGTCCTCCTGATCTGCTGAAGTATTTTATTTGCATAGGCATGTTAAACTGTAAGATCAGCCAGTATTTTCAGTGCACAAACACCGCGTGAGAGTTTTTGGACCATTTCCGTCCGAGTTACAGCACCATCTCCTGGAACATACGTGAAGACAGAGCAGCAGAAGTGAAGTCTGTTATCTAATACAAGTTATTCAGGTGCTTACTGAATAATTGCTATGGTATTGCATTATCTCCAGGAATGGATCCTGAGTTGCTGACCATCTTGGATGAGAACGGAATAACTATGGCAGGATAATTCCAGCTACCGTGTGCCAGACTATATTTGATGTCTTTGTGCTGGTTGTTTAGGACTTCATGGAATGTTCCTGGTGGTGACAGACACTGCAGGCAGGCGCTAAATGAAAATAAACACTTAAATCCCTGCTGCTAATCTTGACGCTGTGTCACATTACTGATTTGACACAGACCTGTGCTAGTATGTAGTATTTCTGTCATCAACCCTGTTACAGACTTGTATGGCAGGGGTGAAGGATCTGTAGCCTTATTTGAATTTCAAAGAGCCTGCTAGGGGTCGGTCTGATATTTCATGATGTCCTTCCATCTGTTCTACAAGAAGCAGTTGAACCAACATATTTCTCAGAGCGTAAATACCTATGAAAAAAAAGTCACGTTCATGCTGTAGTCTGTGATGCTGCTGTGTAGAAGATTAATTCAGGAAGCCAAGGCTTGTACTGCATGCAAATTCCAGAAAAAAATTTGTTCTTTTCTGAAAAAATGACCTTGAGCTTCAAGGACAAGCTGCTTTCATTGGTATAAATTGTCGTAGATTCATTATCTTCTGTGGTGCTCAGGCAACTAATTCTGTTTGATCTGGCCCTCAGCTTTTTTTAAGTTCATTACTTCATTCCCTTGGTAAAAGCCATAGTTCTGTCATTTCTGTCATGGAACAGAATCAGTACTTCATGTTGTAACTACAGTTCTAATTAAGGACAGCTTTGCCTATTAGTCATTGTGTTTCAGTTTCTTGAAAGGAAAAAATACTTAAAATTTCTCAAGTGGACCCTGCATAAAATATAGTACAGCGTAAGGTTCAAGAGTAGTTGTATCAGGGCTTGGGAGTATTTGTGAAAATGGGGGTGTTTTTTGTTGGTTGTTTTTTGTTTTTTTTTCTGTGCATGTTCTGTTGGAAATCCCTTCTTGGCCAGTCATGACTCCACAGAAATCTTCATGTAGATTCATTTTACTAGGTGTTATGCCAGGTTCTGTGTGAGCTTTTCGTAGGAAGATTGTAGCACGAACCAATTTTCAAGGTGGAGAGAGACCGTATTGCTGTGAATGAGATCGGAAAGGTGGAGAACAATCTTCCCCGAAGGAATACAAAGGTCTGTGACACAGTTCTGGGAGCTGTAGGGCAGAAGAGACAACCAAGCCCCAAAGGATCTAAACACAACGAGATTTTAGACTTACTCTACACACTGCCACAATAAACTTAGTTTGAATCAGTAGTCCTGACCATTTACTGTTGTCCTGACCATTTACTAAATGTTACAAAGTGTCATGACTGTTTACTAAATCTGCTTACAGGGCTTCAGATGACTAGAATCTTTGGATTCTGGCGTTGTTGAATTTTCAGAATAACAAGTAAGCTGACAGATTCTGTAGCAGGAACAATTTTTTTCTTTTCCTTTTACAGAACTTTAAGGTACAGGTTTTTCTAACCCAATGAATCAAAATTTTATCTGTTTTCATCAATGATTGTTGCTGGGTTTATCTTAAATAAGTTCTTTAATGATGAAAGGAGAAGAAGTTCTAGAACTTCTGACCTTTAATAAATTTCAGGGTTCATCAATGGATTGTATGTTAGACCCATGGACACACATGTTTTGAAAAGGTCAGTTATGACAAGGTTTTTGAATTTGCATAATTATGCTCGCCACAGCACTTTGAATAAAAATAGCAAATGCTTTGCCCTTTTAAATTATTCAGATTTTCCTTTCTTCCTGTCTTCACTAAACCATTCTAACATTCTCCGTTGAATAACGCAGGGAACATGGACTTACTATGTTAGGAGCTGCAGACTGGGAGCAGAAGTAGGGATAGGATGTGTTCTGGATAGGAATAGGAGGAAAGGGATAGGATGCGCAGTGAAGAGTCTCTTTGCGCTGGCTCTTGTTCAGTGAAGTCAGGAGCTGGACAAGATGCCCGGACAAGAGGCCTGCATGAGGGCATGGGGGAGGCAAGGTGGCTCTAATGTGAAAGAATTCAGACTGGTTGAAAAGAGACAGAGTGAGGTGCTGAATAGAGGCTGCAGCAGGAGGGGCTGAATATGGACAAGAAGGTCAAGACTGGAGATGAGAGTTAGGACAGGGAGCTGTGAATGGGGAATATGGATCTGTGTAAAGACTTGAATCACTGTTCTGGCTCCTTGCAGGATTCTGAGAAATTTCCTGCTTGCAGGAAAATATCATCCCCCTCCAGTGATGGTCGAAGTGGACACCAGTAGTCCAGTGGACAACTTACTACGGCTGCTAGTTAGTCTATTGTCCCAAGAGTCTGAAGTATCTCTAGAGGTTATGATCCTGCAGGTACACAGCAGGTATCTCTGATGTTGCAGAGGAATTTTCAAAAGTATCTGTTTGAAAACACCAAAGATGAGGTAGTCTGAATTGGAGTACAATGTTGCATTGTAATGTATGTTTAGTAGGATATTTTATCCCAGAACTATTTTGTCATTCAGAGAGCTGAGTTCCTTGTTTCTGAGTCAGAGCTGTAGTGAAGAAAGCAGTTAATGAAGGAGAAGAAGTAGTAGTAAGAGTGGGAGAATTGTTGGAAGAGGGAAGAAGCCTTAATAGCTGAGGCGGTAGTGCTTTGTCTTGGAGAGCTGCCAGACTTCTGTGCCTTTGGGTTCTCAAGTTCTCCATGGCAAGTTACTTAAACTGGACTTCCCATGGTGGGCTGCCGATGGGACGTTCACATTTTTTCTGTGCCCAATCTGATGCGCAGAGATCCGATTTCCGGAAATGCCAAGTGTTCCTAGCTGCTGCTGAACTTGGTGGGACCTCTCCTTGGAGCCCCTCCACAGTTTCAGCAGTGCAGGCAGCATCATCTAGTAATGTCAGATTTAACCCCAGACAGTGTGGTAGGCCCTTGCAGCACACTGCCCTGCTGAAGCATTAGTCTGGATTCTAGAGCCAGTAGAGCGGGGTGTGTTAATGCAGCCCGGGCCAGGCACCTGGGTTCTTCCTCTAGAGATAATCAGCCGAGGCGGTGTGCCATGGCTGCGTTGGCTCAGGAACTAATGCAATGAAAACTACCTAAAGCATCTCTGCAAGTTGTTGTGTTGTGCTGGGTAGGTGTATCCATGAAGTGCTTTATAGTAATTTTTAAATTCTGTGAAAATCGGGTCTCGGAAGTCTCAGTGAAGGCATCCAAAAGAAATGGAAGCGTTTTACTTTCATCTCTTTGCTTTCATTTCTTATTTGTAAAACGACAATAATACTATCATCTTATCTCACATGGGTCATTAGGAAAGATAACTTGTTTCTGTGGAAGATAAAAATTCTGTCTTCAGAATGGGATTTGAATGATGTATGGCAAGTAAGTCCACAACTTCCCTCTGAAGAATAGACAGAATAATAACACAATTAAAGCAAAAGGAATAGCTTGTGGAATGAGCACCAGCCATTCTGTGCCATTGGTGAGACAGATTATGAAGGGAAATACTTTGGTCACGTAATTCTAGACCTTATACACATTGGGATGGTGAAAATAGTGTTGTTTAGGCAGCTTGAAATCTGGCACTTTTTAAATTTGAATGCTTCAGTTTCCAGCCTTAGCAGTTATCTTGCTGGATTGTGCATTAAAAGTGTAGAACATGCTTACTGCCATGTGCTCTGAACAACACTGTCAGTTAAAGCCAAGGCTTTTTTTTCCCCTGTTGAATTAGTGTTTTGTGTTGTTCCAGCCACAGTTACTTTAGACATTTTACATGCGTGGTAGTCAGGTTGGTGAGAGCTAACATGGGAGCTGACATATTAATATTGCAAAGGAGAGCAGATCTGATAACGTATTGAATTATATATGGGGCTCCAGCACCTAAATGCAGGAGGCCTGGAGGCTCACACAAGAAGGCTCAAGGGAGCTGAATGATCCAGAGTACTCAATTATTTTTTTGATGGTGGTTGTTGAAATGAGAAAGAGTGGAGGCTGTAAGGATGGATTTAATATGAAGGTCACCTGCAGGCTCCAATGAAATATAGCCTCTGTGCTGCTGTGTGGTGAGCAGGGTCAGGAGCGTGTCAGTGATACTCGACTGGTCTGAGCTGGCTTTCCAGCCCTGTCTGAGAGTCCTGCCCTGTCCTAGATTACTGCTTTCCCCTTGGTGCCCTGATATCAGTAAGCTGACGATGGAGCAGGAACTGGCTTTAAACCCCCATGGGTTATGTTGGCTGAAAGTTTTCGTTTTTTCTCTCTGCATATCTCTAGTTTGATCGTTTGTTGGTGTAATGTCAGGAGCAGAGTGTCTGCCGCGATGCTGTGCACAGTGAAATCTGCTGCACGGGGTTGGGCAGAGTTTCAGAGCCTGCGGGGAGGATGAGCTGTATTGGGAAACCCATGTTTTCCTTGTGCATGAGGATGTTCAGCACAGTACATTAAAGCATTTTGGTCCTCTTAGTGGTACTGCCTAGATCACCTTTGAAATCCAGGATGTTTACTACTTATTGTTGTTTTTCTGGGAGAAGGCTCTGTTGGTTTGAAGCTTGGTACCTTGAAGGTTGTTGAAATTGGAAAAAGCTGTTGTATGTCGTTTCTTCCGGCTATGTACATGGGAACCCCTCCTCACAATTACTGGAGCAGCAGTGGATACTCCTTACAAATGGGGTGATTTGGTGGTTGTTACGTATTTCCTGTAGAGTAGGAGAATGGCTACTGAGAAAACAATTTAAAAATGAAATCAAAAACCTCTGCGTGACTCAGGTATCATTGTTCCTTCTTGCATTTCATTGCAAGGAAAGAATAAGCTCTAAGAAAGCAAAGAAGCTGTCAGTGACAGCATGTGCTGCCCACCCTGTGCTACGTGGCAGGAACAAAGAATTTTACTCCTGCCTTTTTTTTTAATGATTCACTCTACAGAAGGAGGGAGTAGGCTGCCATATCATTTTCCTTCTGAAATACCGTAGGCAATTGGTTTTCAGTTCATTTGCTGACATTTATCACATAAAACATGGTTTGCTATAGTAGTTATTAAAACCCATTGGAAACAATGGATCAGGTACTCATTTGCAATAATGAGGCAGAGCAGATGCAACCCTTGTCATCCGTGTAAAATCAGGAAGAATTACAGAGGTCAAATGCCTTCAAAGCTGCTTTTAGACCGAGTCTACTTGTAGCAGAGGTCCTGATCTTTCTTAAGAAAGTGAAAGGCTCTGGCCAGCTGGGCCCTGTAGTAGCAAGAGCAATCAAATTGTGCATGATAACGTATATTGATAGTTCTGAGGCAGATTTAAGACAATTTTAGAAGGGATGGCTTTGAAAAAAAAGTTAAATATAAATGACTTGCCTTTGGATGCTTTGTGTGGTTGGGGCAGACAGTGGACCAGTTGTTTTGGGTAAGGAATTCCTCTCCTAACTTCCCTGGTTGTCCCCATTGTGTTGCTGTGAGAAGTTGTACTCCCCTCCAGAAGCAGTGGAGCTTGGACAGGGAGATGGACAGGGACTATCCAGAGCCGGGAAGCAGCTGCAGGTCAGGGTGGAAGTTTGGGGTTGATGACAGGAAAGGGGTGAATGGGTACCCGTGGAAGAGTTAATTTGGGGAGGTTGGAGAGGCTAGAAACATATGGAGTGACTCTTCGTCATGCTGTAGAAAGAAAGAAAGAAGCCTCTGCAGAAGCTAAACTGCTTTAAATCTCAAAGAATGAATACGATCAAAACAATCTCTTCTGTTTCTCCTTCTCTGCAACTGTGCTGTCAGATGGTTTTCTACTCATCTGGTGCCTGCTGTTAGCGACTGGTTCCGTCCTGCCTGCTCTGGGACGGGCACTTTCCACCTCTGCACTCCCCTCAGATCTTGCTGGTGGTTCCCTTTCAAAGCAGCGTGGAGTGTCCCATCCCGGAAGGAGGCAGAGACGTGTAATTAAAGAGCTCCGAGAAAGGCAGATAGGGACAGAGAATGTGCCTGTGTTTATGTATCACTACAGAAAAATCCTTATAGCCAAGGAGGTTAGAGGTGGGCTGGAGAAGTGTGTGATAACGTGAACGGAAAATGGTTTGGGCTACTGAACTCAAATTGGTGTCTGGTTGTTAGTGGAGTCCCTCTGGGATCAGCTTTTAGGCCAGTACTGTTTAACATCATACTCGTGGCTTGAGTGATGGAATGGAGCACATCACCAGCAAATGTGTGGATGCTACCAAACTGGGCATAGTAGTGAATGCACCGGAGGGAGCATCCCCCGTTCAGGGGGACCAAGGTGGGCTGGAGAAAGGAGCTGAGAGGAGACCCAGGAAGCTCAGTAAAGGCTTGTGCAAAGGCCTGCGTCTGGGCTGGAATAACCCCGTGCAATGGTACAGGCTGGGAGCTGACTGCTGAGTAAGCAGCTTTGCAAAAGAACGCAGACTGACTCGTGGGGGTCCACAGGGACAACAAGTTGCCCAGGAGCCAGTGGTGCATCCCAGCAGCAAGGGCTGACCGTGTCCCCACTGTGAGAGCGGGAGTGCAGCTGGCGGTGTGAAGGGACAGATCCTGTCCCGTGGGACTCGGTGCTAGGCATCCCGTTTGGGCTTCCCAGCATGAGGGCAGTGGCATGCATGAGCAAGCCCAGTAAGGCTGCTGAGGTGGCCAGGGCTGGAGCACGGGCCAGGCTCTTGTCAGAGGTGCACTGGGACAGGAGAAGGGGCAACAAAGACAAGTTAGAACAGGAGAAATTCTGGCCAGATATAAGGGGAAAAAATTGCCACGAGAGTGGTCAAACTGTGGAACCAGATCCTGGAGAAGGGATGACATCTGCATTGCTGATACTCAGTATTTGCTGGACAAAGCCCGGAGTACCTTGCTTTCGGCAGGAGGTTGGATGAGAGACCTCCAGAGGTCCCTTCCCACCTGCGTGGTTCTGCTTGGCAGCTGGCAGTGTTAGCACAAGACCAGCTTCTTCAGTTGACAACGCACTAGCTTGTCACCAAGCTGTGAATCATTTAGTTGTTGAACTCTGTACCTGCTTTCACTTTCCCAGTGTCCCTTCTTGGGAAGGATGCTTTATTTTTTTTTTATTATTCTAGACAGTTTTAGTGCTAAAATATTTCTTTAGATATTTTTTGAGCAAGGTGGCCTTCGGCTGCAGTTAGTGTCCCATTGGAAGAACCGGCAGCATTATATGGCCACACTAAAGCAAATCATTCTACCTCGTGGCGTTATTACCTTGATGTGAAAATTTCCCTGGGCTGCGATTTGTTGCCAATATTGCTTTTCAGCTAAACTTATCCATACAAAAAAAAAAAGGAGTTAATAGAGCTGCAGTTCTGCAGTTGCCATCACCATTTTTTTGGGATGAATTATTGCTTAGTACATTTTATTGACCAAGCATATAGAGTTCTTGGTCCTTGAAAAACGATGCAGTGGTTCATCACGGACTCCATAAATTGCTGGACTATGTAACAGCAATATCTTAGTCTCCTACACCATAAGAAAGGAAGGTACCTCTGAAATGCAGTGGATACGTACTGCATTGAAGTAGGAATTGCAGTATGTGACCTGACTGATACGAACACTTGCTTGTGATTACCAGTGACAGAAAAACTGATAGGATGATACCAAGTTTCACTGCTGCTTTTGTACTTTTGCTTGTTTTATACCGTACTTAACATAATTTGAATGCTGTGACAGTGACAATGACAGTAACAGGCTATAATATAATTCCATCTGAGACAATGCAGCTGGAATTAATGAGCTGGAGAGATAAGGCTGAGGTGCTTTGTCATCAGTTGACATTGGATAATGTTTTTTTCATGGAAGTGTTAACAAACCCAGTGGTGGGAGCAAGCTGCCCCAGCTCAGGCGATGCTTTAGGCCAGCATGGGGAGGGCAGGCAGGCTCTGTCATCCCAGACAGTGCTATGGAAATGGTTGTACTGGCGTCGTATCTGGTGTCTGACAACTGAATGATGACATTCCCATTTATCAGCTGGGTCAGCTGAGTCTGATATGCAGGGACACGTGTGGTATGAGAGGTGCGTCTTGTCTCCACATTCATATCAAAATACCCTGGTCGTGCTGCCTCTTAGCCTTCTTCGGTAGGAGACCTCAGAGTGAGAGTTGCTTACGTGCTGCCGTTCTTTGGTGATGGAATCTGAAAGGGTCTCATTGGTCCAGCCTAGTGGATCTTAACTGGAGTATTCGGCCCTGAAGGAAGAAATTAAATCTCAGGAGAAAAACATTAAGGTGAGGAGCCTGAAGACTCGTAACCCATTTCTTGAGTTGTGCCTTGAAGCTAACAGTAGCCACTAGAGAGCATCTTTGCTTGCGGAGTCTTTACTGTTGTGGTTTTCATCCAAGAGAGAGATCAGTTGTCAGCTTCTAATAGAAAAGAGACTTCAGGCTTGTCACTCTTCTCTTGTGCCAAAATACGGCTATTGGTGGAGGCTAATCCTGAAGAGCCCCAGAGCTATGATGATCTTGGGATCCCTCGCTGGGAACTCTGTTGTCCTGCATCCACTGTTGCATCAAAAAGACACTTAAACCATCCAGAAAGTCAAGCAAAACAGGACCACTGCATTCTCCAGCCTCATGCTAGTTAAAGAAGCAAACTACAGTTAAATTGATATATTGCAATGGCTTTGGTCACAACTGGACTGCTGCTGGAAAGCAGAACTGAACTCTGCTTTTTGGAGGTGAGAATGCAGCTCACATTGGGAGGAGACTGGTAGAGCTTTTTTTGTAGCCTGGTAAAATTAAACTTTGTGTGCAATTGACTCATAATGTTAACTGAGCTCTACTGGCAGGTATTTTTTGTTTTTTAAATAGCCAGGGTAATAGAGTAATGAAATAAGCTGTTACTCATGCTTTGCAAGTGGTTTTGGATTTGTGGTTCTTTTTAAATATATTTGTCGCTTAATTTAGAGGACTGTGTTAAGAGACTAGCAAGAGAAATGAGTTGACATAAGGGAGACTGTAGCAGACTTTAAATTAGTACTTTCTCTAGTTGATAATGCATATTTCAAAATGTGTGAAAATACCTGCATGCATCATAGGCTATGATGGCTTCTCAAAAAGAGCGAGGCTGCGAGAAACTGCATTCATATCAAGCCGGAAAGCTTAGACTAATCCGCATATCAGATAACTTTTTAAATTAATTAACTGACACGAACATCTGTGGTAGTTCTGTGTGCTGTTGGGTCTCCAATGACGGGAGCCATTCTTCTGTATGCTTCCTTTTCTGTCTTTGGGTGAGAGCTAAATTTCATTGAACATTTCTATTTGTTAGTGCTTGGAGGTTGGGTTTCTGTTGCTGTGGGTGCTGTACGAGCCAGTCCTAGTCGTGATGTACATCTGATGGTGCCCTGGGAGCGCGGGTGAAGCTGTGCAGCTCCGTCCCTGACGAGTCGGCCCTTGAAGCAGAACTGGGCAAGCTCTGCATGTCACTGCTCATCCCATCCTTACAGGCCATAGGCAAAGAAGGTGGCAGGGAACTGGCAAGCACCTGTGGGAAGACACCTCATTTGAGCCTCCGAGCCCCTGTTCTTGCCGGGAGCAGACAGGGAAGGAAAAAGAGATGTGGGAGCCTGACGTGGCCTTTGGGACTGGCAGCCTGTGGTGTACTCAGCTGAGAACAGATGAACCCCTGCGGAAAAGCCCCCGCAGGAGTTTAATACATCACTTGTGCACAACTTGTGCTGCTTAGCCCTTTCTTTTGAAGAGAAGGTGCTAAAGCTCAAGGGAAGGAGAAAAGCCAGTCCCTTGGCTTAGTAGATGTTTGCAGTACAGGGTGTTGGTTGTTTTTTGGTTGCTTTTTTTTTTTTAAAAAAAGGTGTTTCTTTGGCGTTGTATAAGGATAGTGTTTTTGTCTGTTCACTGCCAAATGCAGGATAAGGATGTCAAGGAAGGACGTAGTAGGTGGATATAATAAGCTGGTGGCAAGGATGGATAGGATAATAAAGGGGGGAGGGTAAAACCTGAAGGGTTAGTTCCCCTGCTGAAGTTAGTAGTCATAACAAACGCACACACAAAGGAAAGGAAATGCTTCTCCTATGACTAGCACTGCTTCATGGTGTGGTAACATCCAGTGTGGAAACATGCAGAAGCCAGGATTATTGGAACTGTTCAGAAGTGTAGCATCAATTCTGAATTCAGATGAGTTTAAAAAGCAAATTAGAAATGGCTCATTCCTGTTGATTTCTACATGCGTTTTTGTGGTCTGTTAAAAATATAGGAAAATTGTCACGTATATGGGGGGGAGGGAGGAGAGAAAAGAACCCTGAGTATGGGTAATGCTTTGTTCTGTGTACAGAAACAGTCTGAATAAAAGCGGATGAATAATGGCCTTTTTTTGACATCAGCTACATGGGGGTTCTGGTTGGCAGTACAGTATAAACAGCTGTCAGGCAGTACTGTGATACAATTTGGTGCTTTCCTTTGAAATCCTCTGGCTGAGGTTTCTCTAAAGTAAATCGTGATTTTTGGTACCCGCTGGATGTGCTTTAACTGAGCATACATTCAGCTAAAGGTACATAGGACTGCCTGAAAATTTGACTCTTCAGGTATGCCAAGGTAGGCACCCAAAATCAGTGGTACCTTTGGGGAAGATGATGTGTACCTTTTCCATTCTTATACATCTTGATCTTGGCTATTAGAGTACAAAACTCACACTTCGGTCATCTTTTTCCTGATCTTTTTTTTCCTGTTTTAATATGTGCCATTTCCACAGGGAAGAATGCCGAGTGGTCCGTTCATTGACCTGTTCCTCTGCAAATGGATGTCGTTGTTAGTACATCCTAGTTCATTGACTATCAATGTGAAAGCTGTAATACAATTTTTATGTGCCAAATGCCTTAATTTGATTGCTTGAAATTCCGTTTTCTTTCAGTTTCATTTTAAACAGCTGTTTTCTAAATCCCTCCACAAATAGCAATTATGTTTTATAATGATGATCTTTGTCACTGAGGTTTTTAACTAGTGGTTTGATTCCCTGCTCTCAGCAATGTAAACCTGAGAGGTAGCTCAACTGAAGTTTGAGCTGCAGTGGTGTAAAACTGGTGTCGGGGAGTGCAAAAGTCACATACTTTGTTTTCAGTGTTGGAGGTTTTGCACACATCCCAGCATCTGAAATTACACTCCTCCACCCAGAGCTACTGTGTTTTGTATTTTATGTGTTTTGACTTCTGCAAAAGATCCAAGTCCTGTTTTTCCCTTACAGTCTGCACCACAAATAAATAATACCCTTACAATTCCAAAAGAGATATGATGCTCAGCAGGCACAGAAATACCTGCTTCCAGGTACCACAGGGCCGCAGAGGGCCTTTCCCCATCCCTGTTAGTGTTTCAGTCAAGGTCCCTATGGGGTCCGTAGCTGGCAGTGGGAGAAGTTCTTATCCACTTTTGTCACCCAGAAGCCTTTCTGATCCATCTGCCTTGTGATGGTTGGGCTGCAGTGTTTCTCCTGCTCTGTCTCAACCCTCAGTGATATTTCACAGGCCGAGAAATTGAGTAGAGCTGCATTTGCCTTGTGGCTAGAGGCTGCTTATTGGTCTGCTGGTTTTTGCTATTCAGCTGCTTGTATTTCACACTACACCAGTGTGACTTTCTATTTTTCAGGCCTATTTATTTTTTCTTCAGCCTTCAAGGGATATATGGGAATGTCTTAAACCAGCTTTGCTTCTGAAGAAATCACAGTGTGGACCTGAATCTTGGAGCACTGAGTGTGTCCACCCACAATGTTGGGTTTTTGTCCCAGCCTGAGGTGTTTATGATATCAAGATTTTTTCTGCTTTTTTGTGGAGGGGTCCCAAAACTTAGCCCTGCTAATGTGCAGTTTGGCCTTTAAACCAAACATCATCCACCTAATAGCCTGCCTTCTGAGAGTCTCTCATTTGTCAAGGTTTGCTTGCTTGGCTTTTTTGGTAGGGGAGTTTTGTGTTGGTAGCAGAGATGGAGCTGTGTTGTAATTTGTTTCTTTTACCTGGTGCTTGGTTACATCTATAAAGCCTTAATCCCAGTGATAATATACTTCTGGTGATGTAAACTGTGTAACTTTTTTTCGTTTACCCCTTTCTTTGCGTTTTTTGTAAGGGATTTCTCTGCTTTTCTTCTCTCCTGCCATTCTCAGATATTCAGAACTAATATTCAGATTGCCAGAATTCAAACTGAATAAAACCATTTCCTATTAAACAAATAAAAGTATGAAATAGTCTCTTGATACTTTCCCGATATAAGCTTTCATACTAAGCCAGCCCTGTCCAACCCTGTCTCAAGCCTTGAGCCATACTTGATGTTGGCATTTGGAGTGAGGTTTGCAGTGATCTGGGGTCCAGTGCAAGTTTTCTGTCTACAGTCATACGTGAATGGGTGATGAATCAACAGTATTTTGTCTCTGAGCCAAGAAACAGAATTTATTACTGAAAGACCATTTTTTGTCTGTCTAACAATAGGATGATTTTCTGAATATTTAGGCAGAGCAATTTTTGATTTAAAAATACTTTTGCTGGTGGTATGGTAACTGAATTATGATCTGTGGGCATCAGAGATTGAATGCGGGGAGCCCTCTGGAACTAAGACTATGAAAAGGATGCATTATGCTGCAAATTTTTAAGTATTGATTTCTGTAACAGTCTACAGGCAGCAATGAATTTAGCAATATGCTAGTAAATAATATGGAAAAGATTAATATCTCAACAGAAAAAGTAATTACAAATATGCTCAAATAACAATTTTGGTGTGAGTTAGATTTGTGGATACCAAAGAGGACTCAACTTTGGTCTCTGAGTATCCAAAACCACCTAGATGATGTCACCTAGGACTTGTGCAGCTGAAGTTCCCAAGTTTGCTGAGGTCCCTTGGATGCGAGATGTTTGGCATTGGAGATCAGAGCCATGTGCAGAGGAAGCAAGGCTTGTTCTTTACAGAGTTTGCGTTCTTCTGCGTCAGTGTGAGGGTTCCTGGCAGCCTGGTCTGAGGCAGCTCAGTTAAGCACAGTTTAGCCTCTGTAGCAAAACTGTTGCTTGCAAGTCATTTGCGCCAGTGATGGTTTCTTTACAATGGTTTAGAGAAGTTGTTACTGCGAAGTGTTTGCTCCCAGCATTCATTATGGAATTACTTCTCTGCAGAGATTAGTGATTTGAGTTTGTCATTACTTTTTTTCTCTCACTGTAAGTATTTTAGAGCAACAACTTCCTCCAGAAGAATGAAGGAGATGGATTTCATTGTCTTAATTTTGTGTGGGGGGGAAAGACAGTTTTCAAACGTTCTTCCTAAGCATCACTTAGATATCCACGTGAGGCATATTTTTGACTTGCTGCTTCACTTTGTTCATGAGACAAAATTAATGCTCTTCTGCAGATGTTACTCTTTAAATTTCATTAGGAGGCATGACAACATCTGGGTCTTTAGGTCAAAAAAAATGAGCAGGCAGCTGTAGTTGCAGCTTATGAATTTGTCTTATGTTTTGAGAGATTTATGCAGCAGCAGAAGTGGAAGTGCTCATTGCATATAAAGGCATCTCTATGAACTGTTGTTGGTACTAAATGAAGAAGAAAAGGTACTGTATTTGGGGAAGATGCAGAGATACAAGTTGGGCTTTGGTTTCCACAATTGCAAATACAGCTGAAATACCAGCTGTGGTGTGACTGTGAGTGACCTAGGAAAGCGGATGCCATTCACCGCAAAGTCACAAAACACATAGTTTAGTTGAAGAAGAATAAAAGCCCATGAGAAACTTGAGTAAAGGATGAGATTGGAGGAAAGAAGCTGCCTGATACGGATAGCTGTTAATTTGCTGAGTGCAGGTATGTCTGAGCGAAAGCCGTTCACTGCGGGGTCACGTGGAGACTCCTTGTGACCAAATTCATGGCATGCAGGCATACCATCCCTTGTCCTGTCCCCGCCTGGAAGGTTTATTTGTTTTTGTGGTTTTTACTAAGGTATCTCAAGGATATTTGTATTCGTTTTTATTGTGTTCTGCTTAATTTTCCGTGCTGCAGTAACGTCAGTCTTGCATGGAAGAGGATATTGGCATCCAGAAACAGTGCCTTCAGTCCCTCAGGGCAGAAACTCAAATGTTGGCTACTGCAGGCTGCCTAAGGCTGTCATAGTGTGCTCCAGCTAGGCTGAAAACTGTCCTCCTAGGATGAGCGGTGTAGTCATCCCGTTAGTGATTTATGGCTGAAACAATCTAGCAGACAGTTGCTGGCCTGATATTTCTGAGGGTGGTAATACCTTAGTGAAAGGTGAGAACGCCATAAGTAGATGAGTCAGATGAACGTTTTCAAATGAGCTGTTCAAGTTTTGCATAACTAATGGAGCAGGTTTTTTTGGTTTTTGTTTTTTGTGTTTTTTTTAAAAAAAACTACACACACCTCCCCAGCCCCCTGCCCCGGATGCAAAAGATCCTGAAAGGCTTGGGATTAGGAGACTACTCAGAAACCTTTGATTGTTGTTAAGGTCAGTAACTCCAAGAGATCATTTATAGGTTTGGTAAAGTTTCAGAACCATATCTTTTCGGTTGTGGTGTGAAAGCAAGTGGCATATGGGCTTTTTTAATATTCAGGAGCTCCTGTGGTGAGACTTAAACTAAAGATGATGACTAGGTTTTTACTAAGTTGTTTTTTTTTTTTTTTTTGAGGCTTAAAATGAAAAGCTCCCCATTCCAACCTTCAGCCCTCTTGAGCTGTCACAAGACGTGTTCATACTGCAATCACACGCCGCTCATGAACATTACAAAGCTACTTTAAAGTCAAGTAACTTAGCTGTTGCCTGAATATTTAATCAACTTTTTGGCTGGGTTTTATTGCCAGCATCAGATCCCGTAATGTAAGCCTTTTGTGCTGTAGATATACCTATGAAAAAACGGAGGAAAGAAAAAAGGAGACAGAAACCCATTCTTCCACCTTTCATATACCAGCTGAGCTTGAAACTAGCAGAGTCATTAAGTGTAATGCCAAGTGTCAGTTGTGCGAACAAATGTGAAATAATTGTGCTTTGGATCCAGCAGTGTTTTAGAGCAAACTGCTCATAATTTCCCACAGTTACTCTTGCCAAGTGTGTTCCTTTCTTAGATTTCTTTATCTTCAAGTTACATCTGCAGAATAAAATTGCAAAGTCAACTCATGCTTTGCAGTTACTTAGATTTTATGTTATGTAATAAGTAACTAAACCAAACAAAGGTAGCAGAAGGTAGTTGTCTGTATTAGGTGGGTTAAACTGGTGCTGATCTGGTCCTTATTCTCTTTGAGACCATATACTGTTTATGTGTCATCTTAAAATTTGCCTTTGGCATCAGATTAGTGTTAAAATTGTTAATTTCAAATATATGGCCAGTACTGAAATTGTTAAAGCTCGTAAACTCTGATTTATGCCTAATTTGTTCATCTGTCATTCTTTCCAAGAACTTTTGTTTTACTGATGCATAAATATTTAATCTTGGAATGTCTCTTTCTCCATATACGTGTGTGCATACATGTGTCTTATGTATATATTTATGAAAAAATTATTATTCATATAGCTAGAACATTACCTGAGGGGCACTTGCAGGAGAGAGGTTAAGGGAGGGATTCTTCATGCAGCAGATCAGACAATTTATAAAATACATAACATTTTTAGAGGGAGTTCTTCCATACTATTTTGGAGCATCAGAGATTGTCTCAGCTGGAGTGACCTGAATAAGGGATGAAGGGTTTTGGGGGAGGAGGCAGAGAGGACTGGAGATACTGGAGTTCTGAGCTTTCTATGGGTATGGGAGCACCATGGGAAGGAGATGCTTTGGACTGGTGAAGGTACCAGTATGTCGCAGTTAGGGTCGTTACTACTGGATATGAGGAGACCCAGTCAAAGACCAAGCGTGTAAGTTTTAGCTGAGAGAAGGCTGTACGTGGCCTGGAAGGGAAGAAGGTGTTTAGGCCTTACAGCCTTGATAGATATGAGTGAATGGGTAGATGAAAAAACTACTCTTGGAGAAATATAGCTTATTCTGGGAGTCAAGAAGCGTAGATTTGAAGATGGGCATGCATCTAGGCCTTAATATATCAGAATTATGGCTCTTTGATCCTTCAAAACAGTATGGAAACTCACATTTATGTATATAAAAGGCTTTGTTTGTACATTCGGGGTCAGAAATAAATCAGTGATGCTGGGAAAATTGTTTCACATCACGTTTCTGCAGTTGGTTTTATAATGTTCTTGTAAAGTAACCCAGTGTTGTCCTATGTAACAGTGACACTCTTTTTGTACTTCAGACCAAACACACATTCCATTTAGTTTCCAAGTGACCAACGTTACCTGATTTTCTTTCCTTTTTCTCCTTTCCTCTAGTTGTTACAGCTTCTGGAGTCTGAAACGATGCAACTAGAAGCCTTTCTGGAGTGGAAGCAACTGGAACCAGTTTATTGGCAGTGGATGGTAATGAACCAGACTGGTTTTCAGGGGTGCAGCTCTCTTGACTCTAACATGGCTGACCACTTCCAAACGCCCCTTCCCCCAAAAACAGATGCTGCAAACCAGCTGTTCAACAGCATTTGAGAAAAAGGAAAAAAGCCTTTGGTACAGTAAGGAATGTTTTCATAGTTCTCCTTCATCCCTCTGTTTCCTTCACTAAAGACTCACTCAGCTAAGCTGAGGAACTGCAGGGCAGAGTGGCAGAATTTCATATAGTTAACACAAATGAAAAAGTCTGATCTTCATCTCTTTAATGTTTTTTAAACATAGCAATTGCACATTTTCTTAAAATTAAATGGCTTTTCAGAAGAGGGCCCCTAAGCTTTATTGCAGACTTGAGAACAACTAAATTTGCAAGCAGCTGATATATAAAACAACTCGATCTTTCCTGGCCAAATAGTGTGTTGAAATTGCCGATTTCCCCTTGAACTGTGTTGAATGATCCTAAGAAAATCAATAAGCCTTTCTCTGAGCATCTTACGATTTCTCAAGTGAGTGTAAACGGTGCCATCCATCTCACTTCTTTCTACAACTTTCACCCATTCACAGTTGCTGAAAATAATTCTTCATAGCACACATTAGCTGTGTGAGTTTACAGAACTTTGAGAATTGGTGAGCTGACTGTTAATTGCCCATATGCCTTGGTCTATGCTAAAAGCAAGACAAAGGAGTGTAAAATTAGCTCACCTGTCTTGAAGAGTACTTCCAATGCAGAGCCATTCAAATTGGTTCTGTAATGGCTTTTGCTTTACATGTCAACCATCTTACGGTTATTTGGAAAGCATAAGTCTGGCTCCAAATAAGCAAAATATAACAGCAAGTGTTACGGCATTTCAGTGTGTCCACGTTTGCCTCTGAGATGTTGAACAGTGTGAGGAGTATTGTGAGCGTTAGTGTGCTTCCTGGAGTTACGGCCTAAATAAATACTTATGAAAACCTGACCAGCACATCTTTTTAAATTGTTCAATAGGCTGGATGGTGAATTTGCCTTTTTCTTTTGTTTCACTGATGATGGTGGTTGTTCCCAGATGCTGTAGGATGTATGGGAATGAGATGTGCTTTGAGGATACAGTACTTTTCTCTTTCCACTTGGCCCATGTTTTGCATTGCTGATCTGATGCATGGGGTGATTCTTGCGTCGTTACTGCCAGGTCTTTCTAGGGTTGTGGGCAGGAGCATGACAGAGCATCACCTAACTACAGCAACTGGAGTGACTGCAGTGATGTTACTTTAAAATTCTATCATTTAATGAATTTCAAATTAAAAACAAAACAAAACAAACCAACAAAAACACCAACAAAACCAAAAAAGCTTTGTTTTATATCCCTGTGGTTTGTTAGTTTGTCAGTGCCCAGAACATGTCTGCATTGTCATGAGCTGAGCCTTTGGTCAGCATGAACTGCTGGCTTCAGTGCTGCTTTGTGCCAATTAGCAATGCCAATGCTCACTGAGAAAGGAGGTTTTGTAGGGTGTCTTTTGCCATTCTTAGCTATCTTGCAAAGTTTTTTTTTGTATAAGCCTAAAGATCTTTTGCTGTGAATTAAGCCAGAGTTTGTAACTTACCTGCAGAGAAGAGAGAGAAAGGGGGGGGGGAAGGAAGAAAGATTCCCATCCTCTTTACAGCAATCTTCTATGTAAGTGAAGACTGTTAACATGTCATGGCCTTCTCAGTCCTTGTTTCTAGGCTAAACAAAACTGGTTCTCTCCATGTCTCGCTGTAGGCCATTCATGCAAACTTCTGATGGTTGGTGCTGCTCTCATATGGGACTTTCCCAGTTGTCTGTGTTTAAATTCAGGTGCCTCACCCGTATGTCAGTGTTACAGTCAGCGCTCTTCTATCATGGGGACTTTATACTTTCTAAAACGGTACTTGACTTTAACAGTATGACATTGGTGACTTTTGGTTTTCTGATGTATCTTCCAGCAGTGTTGCTGCTGAGCCAGTAATGATGCATTTGGTTTTTCTTTGCCCTAGACGGTGCTGCTGAACTGCTGAATTTCCTCTTACTGTTTTCAAATTACTACTCCAATTTCTAAAGATAATTTTGAATGCAAAAATTATGTCCTTAAAAGAGATTATGACCTCTCCTATTTAATGTCTTCTTGATAACAATATGGAAATAAGTATTTAATACTCTTTGAGTGAGGAGGCCTGGGTTTTTTAGTTACGCTTTGCTACTCTGGCTTGAAAACTGTTTCTACATAATCTGTGCACCACGGTGTATAGGTACGTGCATTTCAAGGACTCTGAAGTTATTTGGGTTTGTTTTTCTTTTGAGTATTTCAAATAACAGTTGCTATCTCCAAAGGCAGCTGTGTGGAATTAATTATAGAACCAGCTAGGTGGTCATGGTCGAGCAGAGCTGACAGAGCTGCTGACCAGCCTGGAGCAGGGATCTCGTGGGGTTCCTAAACTTGTGGAGTTTTACATGGGCACAAGTGGTCCCATGGGTCCCAACTTACTGTGCCGCATAGCAGATGGGGCTCTCCTGAGCGGTGTAAGCACATTGCTCCATCCTGGTCATCACTTCGTTGCAAAAAGCCCTAGAAGTGCATCCAACCTCAGAGTTTCAGGGGAAGGGACATACCTAGAGCTGCTGCAGTACTGATAGTCTCTGTCCCATAGGAGTTATTATGCTTTACTGCAGTCGAGGGTAGCTCACAGTATGCCATGCTTTCTAAAATAAGCTAGGTTAGCAACATAAGTTTTCTGTTAATTTAGAAATGTGTTGTAGTGAACTGAGGAGGTTATCTCTTGAAATAACTCTGAAATTATGAAGCAACTGTATACTGAGATGGCAGCAGTGAATTCCGAGTTATGAATTACCAGGATGATGTGTGTGTGTGAAACCATTTTAGCTCCTGCTGAAAAGTAAATTTTATTGTTTTTCCTTTAGGAAACTGTGTTAGACAATATGGCTGAAGAGGGAAACATGTGCAAGTCCCTGGACGTTCATGCAGAGAAAAGCGGGCTGCCAAAGGCGACCTCGAGCTGCCCCTGGGCCGACAGTCTGACTGGACAAATTGACAGATTATCTAGAGATCTTACAGCTCTCCGTTACCAACTGCATGAGCTTGTAACTCACCGAAAGGCTGCCTGGTGTGAGAAGGTGAGCCTTTGAGTGGCATTCTTGATCATTAGAGGCTTTTAAGATCCTGTGTTTTTCAGCTGTCTTGCTACGGCCCATCCTAGGGCCGCCTCCCTGTTGTTGCTCTGTGCCAACCTTGCTGCAGTCTCGATGTCAGATCTTCAGGGCCTGTCTGTTCATGCCCACAGCATGCCGGATGCTCTTTCAAACACAAAGTAGGCATCTGTCCCGGAGAGGCAGCGTGCTGAAACAAAATAAGCATTCTTTTGGAAGGGAAGGCATCAAAGATAGAGGTTGCAGAGGAGAGACGAGAAGAGGAGGAAATCATGGCAGCCCCCGGAGGGGACAGAGGCAGCAGGTTGAAAGCATCAGTAATGGTTATAGCGAGAAAAGTAAAAGATAAGTATTTGCAGGGAAATGAGGGTAGGAGAGGCCAGAGCTTGCCATCTTTCACTGAGTTACTAGTCTTTGAAATGTCTGATGGGGGAAGGAAGAAGAAGGATTTGAAACCTGCGAAGTGAGAGAAGGGGCTAAGCGCAAGATTTGGTGGAAGAACAGACTGGCTGTGGGAGGCTGGCTGCGGAGGAAGGGAGGTGATATGAAGGAAGTGTACATGGGATTCGCTGACACAGGGATGGGGAGACACTGGGAAGCCCCCGGAGGAGGCGGTGGGGCACAAATAAAGGAGTTGTTGATGTGGATGTAGAAGATTAATTTGAATATTAATATGCAGGCACAAGGAGAAGGTATGATGAAGATGCAGGCATAAAAGCTAGTCATTTATTTTAGGCATCAAGAGGAAAGAAGGATACCAGGGAATCTATGAAACCTGTGGATGGACAAAAAGTGAAAGAAACAGTTGAGGCAGATGGAGCAGTAACAAAAATGCTGTATCGCTGTTTTGTGTCTGTGTTAACTCAGGAGAGGGGATGTTTTGCTTGGGGGTTTGTTTGTTTGTTTGTTTTAGGTTGAGGTGTTGGTAGACAGGATAGTAGATCAGCTAATGAAAAGAGAAGTGGTGGGTTTTCAGGTCAAGAGATATTTACCCAAGAGTTCAGAAGTGTCTGGCATGGAAAAAGTGTGTGGAGAGCTAATCGCGCTCTCTTCCGCTGTAAGGACAAAGGACTAGTTAGGGTCAGTTAGACAGGGACAGGCACAAGGAGCTGCTGCTTCGTACGGAGCATGGAACTTCTTCCACTGGGCACTGTGGATATAGGCAGTGTGCATGGATTCAAAATCTGTTTGGTGGATTTCATCTTCCAAGAATGTGTCAAAGACTATTAAATATACAGATATGAATCACAAGCTTAGGAAGTTGCGGGAGTACAAATCACTACAGACTGGGGGATTATTCTGGGGAAGTATCTCCATGTATTTGCCTTAGTACTGTAGTCTTCTCTAGGCGCTTGCTGTCAGTCAAGGTCAGTGATGGGCTACTGGACTACGCAAATCCCTGGCATCATCAGATTTCGTTGCTTTTGTGGCAAAACGGACACGACTGTTGCAGGACAACTCAGGCCTTGAATTCTAAAAATAAAATTTCCAAAGCGACATATGCTCTGGCTCCTTTTATATGTAACAGTATATATGCTGTTAAATATTATGTTAAATATGATATAATAATCACACTGTAATTATTTTTGCTTAAATGTGGAAATGAAGTCCAAAAAGATTAATCAATGAATTCTTCAGTGTACTTTGAAATAGATGCACTGAATGGATTTGAATGACGGTCGGTCAAGTTCCAGTGTTTGTGAGATTCAGTGAATGTCAGATGAGTTTATGATGGTGGGAAACAAATGGAGTGCATCTTAGTGTGTCGTTAAAAGGATGGTTTATCACTCTTCTACATGCCCTGGAACTGAATTGTTTTGTAATGCTACATGACAGCATTTTTTGGAGTTCTGGGGGTCAGATGACTCTCCATCGATCCTCTTTATATCAACCTTTCCTTCAAATAGTGTTGCTGCTTATGTGATGCTTTATCTGTAGTCTTTGCCCCCCCCCCGCCCCGGATGCTTGCTGAATGCAGGCTCCTCTATCAATTGTATGTTTCTGCCCCCTTCAGTCTTTTCCCCGGAGAAATAAGCTTATCAAATCTTTCCTTCTATAGTATTTTTTTAGTCAAAGAGAAGATACAGTGGTAGCTAAAGTGGTCATTATCTCTAACTTTGTATCTTGCGATACTGAGACATCTGGAAATTATCTTGGCTCTCACAAGCATGCCCAGCGGAGAGACAGTAAGGTTTATTATAGATCTTATGCCCCCTACCTTGTACTTCTCAAAAAACATGATAATCCACTGAGTAATTATGTCTGTTGGTACCAGTAGGCCTGGTGTCTGTGCCAGACAACTGAGTAGAAACTGTTCTGAAGAACAGAATTGAGGGCGCGTGATGAAACGTGATTTATTGGGGAAGAGACGGCACAGTTTTTGCAGGAAGAATCATGAATCTAAAATCTGTTGGAGATTTTTAAGGGACCAGCGAGCATGTGGGCGAGGGAGGTTGGATTGATGTGGTTTAATTGCATTTACAAATGGCATTTGGTAAAGTCCTGAAAAGATTCTCAACAAAAATAAACTGCCCATGTGGCTGTCTTTCCTCTTACCCTCGAGCAAAGAGCAGAGGCGGCAGCCGTGCTGGGTTTGCGGAGCGGTCACCAGTGGAGCCCATGGCCGGTGCTGCGCAGCGTGTGTACGACTGCCCCGGGAAAGGCAGTGGGTAGGGAGGTGCCCAGATTGAGAGATGGGACTAAATCCTGTAGAGCATGTGTGAAGGGCAAGAGCAAAGGATCACTGAGGAACCTTGTACGGAGTGGTAAAATGTCAGAAAAATTAGATGGAGATAAAAGTAACAAAATTTATCTGAAGGGAGAATCATAATTTTACGTGTGTTTTTTCTGATCTGACTATCGTGGCTCGTGAATGAGCTCTTGGGGTTATAACTATAGTTCTGTGGCAATATGAGTGGTCAGAAATAGTAAACTGAATCCTAAGGATTGTTAGGAAAGCAGAAGAAAACGAAAATTAACATATTTCCATCCGTTCCTGGAATGTCGTGTGCAGTTCTGGTCCCAGTCCTAACTCAAAAACAAAGATGTGGTTGAGCTGAAAAGGCACAGGAGGGGAAGCAATGGTGACCCGAGTTGTCAAAGGGTTTCTCTGCAAGGAAGTTTAACTGGGCTAGGGCTCCTTGCACTAGAAGAGGAGAGAATGAAGAGGGGTATTGCACTGGAGTGGGAGGGAACATTCTTTTACTGTTCTTTCCATGCTCCTTGGTTCTCGAGATGGGTGAACCTAGGGGGAATTACTGGACAGACTGATGAAGGAAAAAATAATTGTTAAGCAAGAAGTATGAAAAATATTATCTGGTCACAGAAGTCCTTCAGCTGCAAATTACTGGAGTTCAGGAAGTTGTATCTTCCAGTGAGGTATTGTTATGTATTTGCCTAGTCCTAAACTTACTTCCTAGCTATTTGCTGTTGACGACTTTTGGAGACGGTGCTGGGCTAGACAGAAGTTTGATACAGCAAAATACAGTTGCTCTTTATTTACATGCACTTTTGAGCATCACATTAAAGGAGAGATATTGGGGAGAGTCCAGAAGAGGAAAATTAAAATCATCGTTAAGTCTGGAATGGAAGGTCTTTGAACGTCTTGATGTTAAAAATAGAAAGACTAAGTTGAGGTATGTGAGTCTGGACATGGAGAAGTTTTCTGTGGAGGAAAGGATTTTATTTTTATTTTTTTCCCCATGTCCTCAGTGAATGGGACAATAATGTGTGTAAATCATAACACAGAGATTCTGATTAGATATGAAGGAAAAAATTTCTTAATGCCTAGGGCAGAGAAATGGAATAGGTTGCCTGATGAGCTGTGAAGTCTCCATCCTTGGACCCTGCACAAACCAGGTTATGCAAATATCTCTTGGGGATGGCTGAAGAGGAGTTGGACCTGCTCGAAGACTGTGAGTTGGGCTTCAAAACCTTTTGAAGTCTCTTTCACTTATGCAAGCCTGTGATTGATTGATTTATTTATTTTGGACTATGCAGAGGTATTTCAGGTGTCTTAAAAGTCATTGCTACGCCACAATGTCTGGTTTGCACCACTGAACACAACCGCTTCTTATCCAATTCAGGATGTGGTTTCAGGGGTGGTGTGTCTGTTTGGTGCAAGTTTGATCGTTTGCACACTGTTATTCTGGTAGTTAAAACTATTGATCTTAAATCTTTTAAAGACCTTATTTTCTTTTTTTTCTTTCTTTTTTTCTTTGTTTGTTTGTTTCCTTGTTTTCTTTTGTTGGTTTCTGCCTGCCCCCAGCTCTTTCTTTGGTTATGTGCTTGGAAGGACCCTGAAAGCCTTTCCTCTTTCAGGGACATTCACTAGAAGACATCTGAATGTTGCCATGGGATTTGGGTGATTTGTGAAACCCTGATTAATAGGACATTTTAACTGATATCCATCTCTAGGCAGCAGTGTGTTCAGCATCTTGGAGGAGAAAAGGCGTATGACAGAGGTGTGATCTGAATACAGGGCTTTCTTATTGTTAGCTTTGTTCTTTTCCATGCAGTACTGGGCAAATAATCGTCATTTCTTTGGTGACATTTTGGGGATTTGTAAATGATCAAAAAGTTGAGAGAAATGCTTAAGCTTTAGAAATGTTTCTCTTCTTAGGAAAAAAAAAAAAAAAAAGGTAAAAGATGAAATCTAATTCCAGAAGAGAACTTGTCTGTCTGTTTGTTTGCTTTTTCCTTTCTGTATATTTCTTGTTATCTACTCCTTTATTTGAGAGGGGCATTTAATTTCAGTCTGTTCAGCTTTTGGATGCCAAATGTTTGAATACAGAGTATTGGACACTCCAATAGGTGATCGTTTCAGTTTTCATCACATAAATGCTCACACCACATTGAGCTTTTGTTGCAGCTTGGGGTATTGTATCTTGGGATCCTCTGGGTTCACGAGCATTTAAAAGCAAGCCAGCGTCCTTTGAGATGGCAATATGATGGGTTGGAGCTTGCTCATGCACATGCCTCTGAAACATGGCCCAGGAAGACTTAGAGCCATCAATCTGAGCTTGAACGTGCTCCGTCCACATGCAAGTCTTCTCCAGAAACACTGTGTGGTCCAGAAACACTGTGTGGTCCAGAAACAAGCTTGTGTGCTTGGCTCACATCATGGCTGACTACCCAGAGTTGAGGCTTAACAGGTTGCAGTCCCAGGCCTGTATCAGAGTTCTTTAATGACAGTGGAAGAGCATGCTGAAACCTGCGTTTGGTCTTTGTTTCTGTATTTTTCTTGTCTGTCACCTCACCTTCTGCTCAGCACCCCCCAGCCTCCCCAAACTGTTGCACTTGCAGCCTTGATAGGGATGGGAGGATGCAGGGCTGTGTGTTGGGAAGGGGCTGTATGGGAGAAGGATGTTTGCTTTTCTCTGGCTGGAGAGAGGGGAGGTGCAGGGGTGGTCAGCGGTGGTGGGAGGAATGACCTGGGACACCCCATCAAGTGGGGGTGGCGGGGGCTAAAAAGCAGAGGGGCTGTCGCTCCATCCCAAGAGTCCTGTGATTCACTCAAACTTTTTGCTACTGCCAGCGCATCACGGCGCACTACTGGAGACCTGGTAGATTTTAATAAAAATAAATTTGTTTCGAAGGATCTTAGATTTATAGAAGACTGAATGATTTTTGATGCACTTTGATTTAAGGCTTCACTATTTGAAGTAGGGAAGCAGCTCTAGAGGCTGATGCTGAAACATGGTCTTACATCCTTCTGGTTTTGCTTGGTTTTTTTTTGTTCTTCTTACCAAGATTGAGTTGAATTTTATCTACTCAAACAAATGTACTTCCAAAGGTTTTCTGTAAGCCTTGTAATGAATTGGAGGGGGGTGATGAGGAGCAGTGGATGCCCTAGTAGCCACTGCCAGTGCTCGGTGGCTGTGCTGTGCACGCGGCTAACCTGCATGAAAATAAAGGCACGTGCAGTGTATGTGTATGGGTGAGGGAAATACAAAGTCTCATTATTGTCTCCTCTGTGTGAATGGTGCTGGGTGATGGTGGGGACTGGGCTGGCTCCTGGTGTGCTGCGTTCCCTCCTCCAGTGGTGCGAGGCCAGCTTGTGTTTTCGTGTTTCTGCTGCCTTAAACCCAGGACTTGTGGCAGAAGGACAGCTGGGCTCTTGCTTGTCAAAAGCTCTTTTTTTTTTTTTTTCTTCCTTTAATGCAAACTGTTCACATTGCATCTTTGCTATTTCTGCGGTTTGTTCTAGTTCTCTGGGCTTTCTGCTAATATGAAGATGTTAGTGTAGCGAGCAGTTAATTATCCAGGCTGTCTAGGGTGTAGGAAGTGGGGGAGTGGTAGGGAATGGTTCAGTGCTGGCGTATTTCCTCAGTCAGCACATTCCCTTCCCCTGCCCCTTCCCTGGTCCCAGAGCATTTCTGTGTTCCACTTTGTATTTGTAAACCTCCATCTGGAGCACCGAGCAGCTGTCAGTGGAGCTTTTCATGCAAAAAGAAATTGAAGAACTAGCAAGGCCACAAGAGCAGCTTTTGGAAACACATGGTTGGCTGCGCCCAGATGCCTGGGTACGGGAAGGAAACCCAGGGAGATCAACAGAAACGTCCATCAGAGGGAGCAGTGGGGGACATGGACAGGAGGATGGCAAGGAGGGACAAGGCTAATGGCTTTTATGTGTAGTTCTTATTTAGTTAAATGTAGGATTAAATTTTCTGCTGATGGAATTGCCATGGTATTAGCAGATTTAGGTTATGAGAAGGCATGGATCTCCTCTAAACAGTAGGAAGTAAGATCCTAATGTTTGTATTTACTGTTAGTTCATGTATTCTGTTGCACTGGTTTATTTGTCACTCATTTATCACTATACCCAGCAGGGGGTCTGAGGCTGCTTGCTTCTGGGAAGTGCCTGGAGACTGCAGTGAAGGTCCAGGAGGCTGTTCCTGGAGGGCAGTGTGCCCTCTCTTTTGTTGGAGGGAGGAGAGAAGCCATCTCTATGTGCATGGCTTCTCCTCTTAACAGCAGGATCTGACATGTGCATTAGACCTGAAGCCCCTGGTTAGCCTAGTTTAAGGCTGGCATGCATGTGGAAAGTGACTGCAGATGAGCAGAGCTGGGAGATTTTTGGAAGCATCTTGCTCACTTCTGAGAACTCGGGCAGGTTGGTCGGACTTGAATCGTCAATGTTGAGCTTGCAATGTACAAAGAGATGAAAAAGATACGTATTTATTCTTTCTTTGCAGATCTAACTTGCTGTGCAGATTGCTGAACGAGTGCTGAACTGTGTGAGAGACAGAGAGACTGTATGTACCACTTACTAAATTGGCAAACCATTTTCAAACACACACAGAAACTGTAACTGAAAATAAATTACCCAGCCTGACATTTTTCATGGGGCTTATGTATTCTAAAAGACTCCAGCTCCTTAGGGAAGAGAGAAACATTAAAAACTTCAGTGCTGTCTCCTGTTTTGTGTGCAGAACTCTGGGGTTTGGAGTAAACATGGGGGAAAGATCTTCTTGCTTCCCAAGAGATGCTGTTTTCCCTTCCTTTGCTGAAATGCAGAATGTTTGCTCAGGTGACAGAATCAGTTAAAGTATAATCAATAACCAGTGTTAATATTTTATTCACATTATTTGCCAAGATGTTGGATACCGACCAAGGCAATGAAACATGTAGTAAATGCAGCTAAAGAATTATACTCCAATAAATTTTAGATGAACTTTATTTAACAATAAACTGTAAAAAAACCCATTCCAATGAGAGAACGTGTTTTGTAGCCACTGTAAATGTTTTAGTACATTTTAAAGAAATAAGTGTAGTACTTATGTTCTCACAGTTAAAACCCACAATAAAACATGGATGAAGACTAGGAAAGCCTGTAAGGCTCAGATGCAAAAGGTATTTAAGATCAGAGGTCCCAGCACCGGCTTGCTTTGTCTTTTGAATGTTAAAAAACTTGGAGGCTGATGGGTGGGGATTTGAGGTACCTGAGACCACAAGGCTGCTGGATTTAGAGACACTCTTGTAAGCGGTGAGCCACTGCAACAAATGCCATCCTCCACAAGGGCAGTATCCTGGGGACATAGCTAGTTCTGGCTGATAGAGGCTGTATTAAACACCATAGCCAGTGGCTGTATGCTAGAGCAGCTCTACCTGAAACACTATTAGTGTGTTTTACCGAACCTTTCAGAGTAGGTTTTGGGGACAGTAACTTGCAGGGGGTATGTGGGTTGCGTCACAGCTCCAGGCAGATATCGGGATGGGTTCCTCCTCCGCCAGCCGGAGTTACAAGCATTGCGTACTTTGCAGTACTGCTTGGTTTTCAGGTGAGTAGATAGAGGTGTTTTTAGAAGGTCTGTTTTGCATTTGTGCATTCAAAGCTTAACTTTAGGTTTCCTTTTTTTCTTAAAGCCTTGGCCTTGTTCTCTGTCGTCTGCCCTGAAATTGAGGGTACTTGACTGTAAGAGAAAAATTTATCCAACTCATTTCTGTGTCTTTGTCCCTTGTGCTTGTAGAAGAGCTGACATAAAGGTAAATCTGTAATTTAATATTGTCACGTCTCTCCTTCCCAGCCAGAAATGCATCTGGACAAAGCTTTAGTACACTTCTGAGCTCAGAACTCATTGCTTTTAACTCTTCATCTTATTGGTGCTCTCAAAACCCAAAAAGCTGCTTGGTTTTTCCCTTTGCAGGCTGCTGCAAGAGTCACGATGGCCGTTCGAGCAGCTTCACATCCATCTAGAGCTGCTAGTCAGCATCAAAGCTATGAGCTAGTAAGAGAAACTGCTGAATGCATTTTAAGAGTAGTGGCTTTAGAAAATGTCTGATTTTTTTCACTGAAACTTGNAAAATGTTTTATGTAGACAAATCTCCACCTGGGAGTTAAAATTCATTTGCCTTGTGACATAGTTGTGGATAGGCTGAGTCGCTGGAGCAACCTTTGCTGCTCTGGATGCCCTGCTCTGGCCTCCCCCTAAAGCAAAGAGAAGAGCTGCAAGGCTGGGTGCTGGTGGAGGTTCGAACTGAAACCCAAACCAGTTTGGGGGTGAAGAAACTCCCTAAAAGTCGTGGGGTTTTGGGTGTTGTTTTTTAACTTTCATTTTCCTTGTAATTTTTGAGTAAGACAGACTGTTTTCTGAAAATTTGTCAAAGTGGTAATACCTTCCTCTCATCTGTGTATTTTAGGAGCGGTTTGTATAAACATTCCTTTTTTGGCTGTGTATAGAGGGACTACATTGCTTGAATTTGTTTTGTGCCCTGTCCTCCCAAAGCAGGATAGTATAGAGAAGTGGCTTCACTCTTTCTGACGTGGCTACTTTCATGTTTCGCAGTGATAATGCTCTGCCTAAAACAAAGTCGGGCCCCCCCAAGCCTCTGCAAGTCACTTAGATCTGAGATGATATCTCATATCATCAGTGTTTGTCTCTGCTGCCCAAGATGAAAGTTTGGAAGAACAAATTGAAAAATAAGCGAGCAATTTATTATATGAAGCAATACTTGTCTGTTGCCTTCTTTTGTAATTTGTAGTTGTCAGGGTCTTCCTCAAAGTAGCACTGGAGTCTTTTTGCAAGTGTCTAAATTACTTATGCTGACACACTCTGGTTTTCGTATCATATATTTTCAGTATGTGCCTATTACGTTAATTTGTGTGATCTTCTAATTGAATTCAACGATTTTGGAAAGTCCAGAGATAAAACTGTAGTTAAAAAGAAATGCATTATAGAAGTCCAGGCTGCTAGAATGGATTTTTTTTTTTTATTACTGTAAAATGCTGAAGACTTATGATTTGGAGAAGGAACTGCGTGTTTATCTCTTATTCCCTGTGGTGTGCATTCAGAGTTGTGTGACATATGGGACTTTCACAAGTCTGAACTGTGTCTCCTTGGGAGTTGATGGTAAAGAATCTGCAAGTTTTTGATGCTCCTGCCTGGAGTTGTCCCACCTTCCTGAGATCAGCAGGACCGGACCCGGTGGTGAGCTTGCTTATCTTCTCGGGATGTAGCTGAAGAAGTTTAGATGAGCTCCTGGCTCCAGAGCACAGTGATTCTGGTCATCTTGTTGTATGCTCTTGCTGATGCTTTGCGTCTGCTCTTTTTCTGCTGACAGTGCTGGCATTCTCTTTAGCTGCACAGAGGTGATGCAGAAATTGCTCATTTCTTTGAAGACCATTCATTATTTTAAGATTTGTCCCTGGCTGGTTCTGCCTACAGAGTTGCTGCAATAGAATAATTGCGTGACATTTTTGAATCACATCTTTTTTTTTTTTTTTTTTTTTTTTTTTTTTTT
>Ga0065711_1001444_pt1 | contig 43253 bp, 22 predicted proteins | sample Hoacrofraction12_FD_59098 | JGI IMG/M metagenome (GOLD analysis project Ga0065711, IMG submission 59098) | Hoatzin crop microbial communities from Cojedes, Venezuela - Epithelial fraction 12 v2 (version 2) | ecosystem: Host-associated > Birds > Digestive system > Esophagus > Crop | place... | reverse complement strand
CAGAGTAGAGGGGGAGGAGAACCTCCCTTGACCTGCTGGCCACACTCTTCTTAATGCACCCCAGGATCCCATTGGCCTTCTTGGCAACCAGAGCACAGTGCTAGCTCACTTTTTTATTTGTAGTCCACCAGGACACCCAGGTCCCCTTCCACAGAGCTGCTCTCCAGCAGGTCTGCCCCAAGCCTGTACTGGTTCATGGGGTTGTTCCTCCCCAGGGGCAGGACCCTGCACTTGCCCCTGTTGAACTTCATCAGGTTCCTCTGCGCCCAGCTCTCCAGCCTGTCCAGGTCTCGCTGAATGGCAGCACAGCCTTCTGGTGTATCTACCACACCTCCCAGTTTTGTGTAATCAGCAAACTTGCTGAGGGTACACTCTGTCCCTTCATCCAGGTCATTGATGAACAAGTTGAACAAGACTGGGCTGAACACTGACCCCTGAGGGACATCACTAGTTACAGACCTCACAGATCACGGAATTAAGAACCACCTGCACATAAAAAGAGTAAAGGAAACATATAATTTCCATTTATTTGCATGTCAGTAGATGAGGCAAAACAGCCTTGTGTCAGGATACTAGAACAGGACTTAGGCAACCTGTATTCAGTTCCATGTTCTTGCAGAAACCTCTCACAAGATTGTGGGTGTGCTCACCATAGAGTGGTTTTAGTCTGTCTTCTGGTCATTAGAAATTTAGGTTTCGAATTTTGGGGAAAGGCCATCTTTCTCAGTGGTAAAGATATTTTTTTTTCTGCTTGAGCAAAGACCTGATTTCGTATTAGCAGCTGCCTAAAGAGTGGTAGTCTTGACACAGTGGTGATATTCATTACCATCTAAAGCAATGTCTACACTAGGGCTAATTTGTGATTGCAGATTACAGCTAAGATTACAGCTATTCTCTATTTCAGCAATGCTGTGCTTCGTACTGGTCTAAATAACCTTCTTTCTTGCCTTCCTCAGGCATCTGTACCACCAGTGATGCTACAGTTTTGCCAGTGTACTTACTGTGTCTACACGTGAAGAGCATCTGCTCACCCAAACGTGTTGAACAGGGATCATATTTCTGCATATTCCTGATTGCTGAAACAGGGTTGGCAGGAGGCTGTAGACCTGGCCTGCATCTCTTCAGCCATCTGGTGTTTGCTGGCTTTGTAGTCCCAGATCACGCCAAGATTTATAACAAAAGCATTGGCTTTACAGATAAAAACAATTGACAATAGTGGCTTTTTGCACAGGCATGCAAAAATCAGAGAGCATACTTTCCTTCTGCTGACAGCTTCCTCCAGTCCCATCTGGCATTCTGTGTGCTCTGATTGAACCCATACACCATTAGAGGCAGGGACACATGCTAACAATTGCTGTAGCTTATGATCCAAATACAACTAGCAAAATCTTTCCTGAATGGTAACTTTGTTCCGCTTGAATGTCTTCTATTTATCTGCCTGAATCTGAAAGTTTCTTCCTTTTCTGTGTTTTAAACACTTTCTTTCTTTTATTTTTTTTTAAATGATTGCATGATGAGTTTAATTACAGCAGACAGTTCAGTAGGACTTTCAGCAGGATTTCAATTTCTAGACCGTTTCAGTGAGTTACTTCGGACATTGTCTCATTATGTTATGGGAGGTTGTGTTTCCAGCAACTATGCAACCAAAGTGATTGTCCTTTGAGGTGAAAAAAAAGCTCACTTATTTTCTTTTTTTCATCTCTTTAGATTACAATTTTACACATTTTTAACCAGAGTTCCAATATCTTCATATACACTTCTTCAGCTTAATCATTACTAAATACATGACCTGGATAACAGATCTGTTTAATTTCTGCAATATTTATTCAATCCTATGTAAAAAGCCAGATGTGATACAAATTCTTTGCAGAATAATCTATTATCCTGCAAACTCTTCCTGAAATCAATGAAAAAGGATTTTTATATTGCTACTCACATGCCACTTCCTGATGAGCCCCAGATACACTGAAGATCCTGATTTGACTCCTACTTAGGCGTACTTCGGATTAGCCCATTTGTTTCATATGAGAAAGGACTGAAATTGCCTGACCTATTTTTATTAACTTTCTTTCTCGTTTAGCTGTAAGCACCTTTTCCCCTTTTCTTTTTTTTCCTTCACCTTCTTATTCCTCCACACTTTATCAATTTACTACTGCTGCAGGGCCACCATTTCTCAGTATCTGTAACGATGGGTGGTGTTTAATCAAAAAGCAAATAATAATGGGAAAAAAGGCTTCAAAATCAAGCTTTCCTGATAAAAGTCATGTGAAAAAATCTGTCATGGCACACTATAAAATTTAGGTGGTCTGCAAAGTGGATGTTCAATCAACGTCACAGTGTCTCTCTTGCAGAGAGCGTGGCTTCTCCTGCAGCCGTGATGCTAACCCCAGGGCCTGGCAGACCTGCACTCACATAGCTGTTTTGACCTTCCCTTCTGTGCCTGCTGGAAAGGCGTTTGTCCATTGTGTTCCCTTGCTCTCTATGAGTGTTTTTGACGCTTTGTGGTTTTGTCTGTTTTTTTTTCAAACGGAGAGGGAGTAAGCTGGAAAGTTATGCCCTGGCTGCACAGTGACAGCTTTTGCTATTACTCTGCACTGTGCTGAACACGCTTACGACAGGAGGGATTCTACTTTTCTTCGGCTTCTGACATTTCATTTCATCAGCTGTGATGGCCTTGATACCTACAGACTCTGTGTTTTCCAAAAGACAGATGATTACGGTGACTTAGAAAACTTAGACAAATCAAAACATTCTTTAGTCAGCTAAAGCAAGATACCACAGGGAAAAAAGGGTTATAACAAGAAATGGGTTTTTCTCACACTACAGTCTTTCCTGTCGGTCTTCTGTAAATGCACCTTTGCTCAATTAGGTTTGTTTCTGCACTGGAGAAGGGACTTTGCTTCATACAGCTGCTATATCATGGCCTCTGTGTGTATCTCTCAATGCTGCAGAAAAGGAAAGGGTAAATTCTGGCGTTTTGCAGTAGACTTCTTTTGTAAGAATAAATACAGTGAAGCGATTGTGTTAATACGGGTTTGTAGGAGCTGTAAGCACATGTTCATTACCAATGCAAGAGAAACATATTTGTCTTTATTTCTGGAGGTGAAATCTCAGGTGAATTTAATGACTTCAGTAGGGGGTTTTTTGCAGTATAAGGAACTAGAAGACCAAGTAGCATCAGGATGACAAAGATAAGTCATGTTGACGTGTTATAAGGTACATGGTGGGACAACATTTTACAAAGTGAGGTTTTATGTCTGTGCCTACTTTAACCTCTGCATTTGTATTTGTATTTAATGCAATTATATGTTTCTCAGAATCAATCGCTCCCAATTTAAGGGTCTAACTGTCCAGAATAGGAGCATGATCAACATAGATTGTTGGCATTTGCTGTTAAACTTCAGACACTTTTGAACACAAGTTGTAAAAAATGAAGTGCTAGAAGTGTTAGTGTGAAGTTCACTACTAAAGCTCCAGGATACACAGGACAAATCATCTTACTTTGAAAACACTACAGTGATAACATTATCCCTCAGTAAAGCAAGACTGTGTTTTAACTTATTGTCACATGATTAAGCTGACATCAATGGCTTTTTGCTCTGCATTTGTTAGAGGAAAGTTATTTGGTTGTTTTCCATAGATAACTTCTGTGGAGAAATGTATATGTAGAGGAGTAGCTTGTACTGTCCTTCAGACACAAAGGTTTTTGTTCAGCTCCCGAGATACATACAAGAATACTGCCTGTGAAAATGAAGAAGGTGAAAATGCATAAACTTCATAGATCTTCATTGATTTTCATTTTTACTTTATGAAAATGTGGCATCTGAAATCCTTTTCCTATTTTTCAACACATGTATATAGAAAGTGTGTGTATTAATGTATGTTGCTACCACACACCCTATTTCTATAGTGAAAGACATAGTCGAATCTTTTGTTCATGTTATCCTTTCTGTTGGCTGTACTATTAATAAGAGAGATTACAATTTATTCCTTAGACAATAAAACTTAGGGAGACTTGGCAAGTACAGGAATATCTGAGTGTACCCCAAGAAGAAAAGTAGCCATTGAGGTTATTTCATTTAATATTTTCTACTATATATGGCAAATTGAGGAATTAGTGTTTGGGCTTTTTTTTAATCTTTAAGAACTTGCCACAGACCTATCAGGTGTTAACAGACATTGGATCTTAAAAGAAGCTCAGTTAAAACTAGTATTATACTGTGCTTAAGACAGCAGTGTTTCTATCAATTTTACCAGATGGTGATTACCCCAAGGGGAAGAAATGAAAACATGGTATATAATCTTTTTTATCTACCACACTTTACAGAATCAAAAATGAGCAGTTGGTTGGCAGCAGCTGAAACATGAAAATCTGTTCTTTTCAATTCCTTTCTAGCATGTGTTATATCAAAGGTGAAATACCACACCATGTGTGAGAAACAAGTTACTAAGGTTAGGGAAAAATGATCATACAGGAATGTCTTCTGATGGGAAAACTGTAAGTTATTCTGCAGATGATCCCAGATATGAAGAATGGTATTTAAGAGAGGGCAGGTGAAGTGTAAAAGACACGTATCACTTGTGTCGTGGTTTAGCCCCAGCCGGCAACCAAGGGCCACGCGGTCGCTCTAGCATCCCTTCCCCCGCTGGGGTGGGGAGGAGAACACAAAAAAAAAAGGTAAAACTCGTGGGTCGGGATAAGGACAGTTTAACAGAACAGCAAAGGAAGTGAACAGTAACAACAACAATACTGATAAGAATATAAAAACTAAGGGAATACACAGAGCAACTGTCTCTCACTGCCTGATGCCCAGCGCACTCCTGAGCCATGATCAACCTCCCCCCCCAGCCAGCTCCCCCTCTCAGCACCGAGCATGATGGCACATAGTATCGAATACCCCGTTTGTTTGGCCAGGTTGGGTCAGCTGGCCCAGCTGTGTCCTCTCCTGGCTACTTGTGAAAATTAACCCTATCCCAGCTGAATCCACGACAACTCGATAGATAGCATTTCCAACAGTACAGTTCATGTACGTGATGTTACATTCTGATGGTTTCCACACAAAGCTTCACTTAGGGCTTTGCTTATCAATGCACGAGTAGTAGGCAGCTGAACGCACAGCACTGATAAAGCCAAATAAAACCAAACGGCACTTTGGAGTGCCACAGAGGCAGTGATCACATCCACCTAGAAAACCCTATCACACATTGAACACTTATCTTTCCAAGCAATCCATCGTGAACCAACAGTAATATTTAGAACCAAAATGCTCACACCATTTAGAATCTGTGAGCCAAATCTGCTTTGGCAAAGATGCACTCAAGCAATAGAAAATGTCACCTTTTAATCTGATCTTTGTGAAATACTTCAATGTTTCAGACAACTAACACAAGCTAAAGCATCGTCAGACACATTTTGATCTTGGATTTTTTTCCTGAGAGAGCACCGTCAGATGCAGAAAACTGGATAGCACAGAAGTACGTGAGGCACAGGTATATAATCCAACAAACTGCTAACAGGCAATTTCAATAAATCCTTCAGTATCCAGGTAAGGTAGAATGGGGATCATGGGCTGAGGAGATTTTTTACTTTTTGAAGTTGATAATTCAGACATGTAAAGTAATTTGGATTAAAATCCAAATGGTGTCAAACGTTTATGTTTAAATACTCTGCATAAGAGAATAGACTCACGGGTGGACTAGATGACCCACAGAGGTCCCTTCCAACCCCTACTATTCTGTGATTCTGTGATTCTGTGATTGCATGTCTTTAGCAAGGTTATAAATAGTCTTAAATAGACACCAAAAGCTCATTAAATACAGACAAACTAAAATTAAAACTATTAGTTCTTTTATAATAAACATCTAATTTAACATAAAAAAATAAACACATAGCAAGGCTATCACAGTCACAACAACATGATACTTCAAAAATTGTCAAAACAAACGCAGGCACAAAGCTTTCAAAAAATCTTTATGTTTTGGCAAAACTTTGAAGCGATATATTTCTTATGATTTTGTGTGAGGCAATCTCATTGTTCCTTAGCCTACATTTTGTTGAGAACTTCAGGAAACAAATGACTATATTTTTATACTGAATCAAAATTTCAATACCTATGGGATTTTTGTTGTTGGGGGGGGTGAGTTTTGTTTTGTTTTTATCCATTTGGTACTTTAAATACTACATCTATGACAGTCTGAACTTTAATTTAAAAAAAATTAAGAAACCTCCAACTCTAGTTTGTAAAGGGAAATTTTTGGAAAAATATAAGCAGCAGGCACTCTAGACAAGGCAGTATAAATAGAGCAATACTCCTCTATTTTTATCTAGCCTTTTATATCATGTTTTCTGCCTTATGATTCAGAATAGTGCAAACTTAAAAATGAAAAGTTAGTTATGTTTTGAATGTAGGAGAAAACAGGAGTCAATGCATCTCTAAAATACCTTTTATTTGATGTATCTTTACTTATCAAGAAAATACTTTGTGGTATAGTGGAAAGAGACAGAAAATAAGCTAATCGTTCCTATTTCAGAAGCTGTTCCTTTGTCACTGTCTTCAGTTGTAGGATCACTGAACTCACAGCTCAAAAAGTAAGCCTGATGTACATAGAGCAGATTTCAGCTGCAGAATGAGCACACCTACACAGAAGATAGCCAAATGTCTGCCTTTCTTATTGTATGAAAGTTATATCTGCATATAAGATATGATACAATGCATATTTTACATGTATTCACCCAGTTATCTGCATCTGGCACAACTGGGATGCATTCCAGGACAAGGAAAGAAAGCAGAGTGCCACTCCTGGATGATCTATTCAGTGAGCAGAAAAAGGCAAATACTTGTTCTTCAAGGAGGAAAAAGTCATCTTATGATGGAGATTAAACTTAATGATGCACAAATTTTCCTAGGAGTTTATGTGTTTTAGCACTTTCTACTCAGATGAGAGGCATGGCTGTGTTTTTTCTAACCTTACCCTTCTAACTAAACAGATGCATAGCTACATATGAACTCGAAACAAAACACCATATTACAAAAAACTAAAAGCTCCAAACAGAAAAAAAAAGACATTTTTACCAAAAAACTACTTCAGTAAAGAAAGCACATGTCTTTCTTTGCCTGAGGAGATGATTCACACATGAAAAGTAACCCTTAGTGTATGCCTGAAAGAAAAAGAGTCACTGTGGATAGTAGGTAAAAACCTAGTCAGAAAAGAATATGATAGAGTGCTCAAAATTTGCCTCATATGTTTAAACACAATATTTTTGATTTGGTTGTACTTTTTAAAGAACAAGTTAGCTTTCAATAGGCATATAATTTAATTTAATAGCATGCAGTCAGACAGGATTTTTACATTTCCAGCAAAAAAATTGCTAAATAAGAGGAGTCTGAGGCCAAAAGAGACCTTTAGCTAATGTAGTCTGACCTCTTCAATATCATAGGCCATGAAAATTGTTATCATTTTATGTTAGGGCAAAAGTGTGGTCAGTTCAAAAGACCATAAAAAGTTCTACATTAATGAACTATGAAGAAGGTCAGTCACATAAACTGAAGAAGAATGGCTGTGAATATTAAAAAATTAATAACCTGCCTAAAAATAAGAATATTGAATATAGGCTAAGTCAGTTTCTATTAATAGTGACATATATCCCAATTTTAAACACCTTTAAGGACAATAAATTTCAATTTCATTTACTTCCTCAGTCTTTCTATACATCCCACAAATCTATTCCGTAAGGCTCTGAAATCTGCAAGTTTGTCTTACATTTTTTGTGTTTAGTGCTCGCTCTGCATGCAGCAACATTAGTCTTACATGAACATAAATGCTGAAACAAAGGAATGGTAGTTTATGTCTGTAACATTAAAAATTTTATCATTAAGTAGAATAAGTGTTATATATGTCACATATGGAACATCTTTAACATGGCACATACAAAGTTATAATAAAATTCAATTTTTTACTTCATCTTCTCTCCCCAGATTTTTTCAACTACATTAATAATGACTGACTTTCCCCTATTCAATTATGGTGGTATAACCAGTTTACAGAGAAATATCAGTCTAACCGGTTAGATGTGTCTCTTCCTGAGTGACCTATTAATGGGTACATCTGAAGTGTTGAAGAAGTGGCTAAAGAATAGCAAAAAATGTCTTTTAAATATATAATAGATTTGACAGATGTTAAAGGAATTACAACATCTATATATACATTCAGGTAGTCACCAAAATGCATGTGAATGAACTCACATTGTCTTCTAGATAAATCATGGCAAATCTGATAGCTCAGAACATCTGTATATGTAGTCTGTAAAGTCTGTAATATCAGCTCAACATCCAAACAAGCATAAACTAATTCCTCCCTTCCCTCTCAAAAAAAAAAAAAAACCTACAGACAAGCTATCAAAATTATGAAGCTTGAAAGAATTAATGCTGAATTTTGTCTTTTGTTCAGAAGCTTTGTATTCAGTTGTTGTTTCATTGTCAAACTGAGAATATTGTGAAAATTGTTGAATCAGGAGCAAAATTCTGTTATGAACAATTCCTGGTAGTGATATTCCCAGTCCTGGTATTATTCCTAACTGTTAGTGCACAGCTTACTTTTCCTGCAACAGCTAATGTCTCTCTGACTCTCAGTTAGAAAATACATGGCCTCACAGGCCAGAGGGCTTTTATCACAGTTGAGACAATATGAATGAGCATGAACAAAGACACTCTCAGTTTAATCACTCTAAGTTTGTATTTCAGCTCCCGAGGGAAAAAACTGTCCTGAGTACAAAGCACACAAACAGCAGCCCTAATATTCATGGTTCTTGGAGATTCTCTGTGGTTGAAACGATATGGGGGTATAAAGCAATGAAGCGCATCGTTTTGTATTCACCAGAACATGTTTTCATTACTTATTGGTCACTGCTGTCAGGGCTCGGAGGTAGAGATGCTCAAAGCGCCGTGCCGCTGAGATTGTGATTAATGGCAGTGATCAACTGGGACTCTCAAAGTGACATAAAACTGATGTTAATCAGAGTGTTTATCTAACCACTGATGTATGACATAAAAAATGGGGAAAATGTTGATGCATGCTGAGCATCATTAGTAGCTTAAACTTTAAAAAGCATTTCTGGTATATTATATTTTGTGATGGGTTAATTATAGTGCTTTAAGCTCCTTTAGCAGGTCATTTGAATATTTTTTCCCCCATGTAAATGAGTGGCATTTTGTAGCTTAACCTATTACTATGTCAGAGGTTGAAAAGCTGCAGAGTGAATGAAAAAAAGCTGGAAGTGCTGGCCACAGGAAGCACTGAGGACATCGCCACAGAACTTCTCCTTCTTCACCCCCACCTCTGTCATTTATCTCACCACAGTAGCTAACCTAGAAAGATTTATTCCTGGTCCAATTTCACTTCTACTCAGGTGTCTGAGTTCGATTTCCCTCATGCTTGCAGGCAAATCTATCTAATTTCAATTTTAATCAAGGATAAGAAGGAATTATAATAGATGGCTTTGCAAGCAAGGCAAAGGGATTTTTTTTTGCTATTGATCTGCAAGATTAGTTAAGAGCTTTGTAAAATAAAATGGGGCCCAACATAAATACAACAAAAATATCGTCTGTAACTTTTTGAATAACTGGTTGGAAGATGAATCCACAAAATCAGATAAATAATTCTCTGCAAAATCTATCATCATTCAACTAAAATGATCAAATACGCTAAATAGCAGATGTGGTCTTACTCTCCTCTATTGAAGTAACAGAATTTGCATTCATTTTGCTGGAAACAGGGATGCCACAAGCTGCACAGCCAAAAATGTGGTTATACTAGTCCAAAGGCCAGCAAAATAGTGAACTCCTAATTCTGGATAGAAATTGAAGCACAACAGAAGCATTGGCTAGTACAATTGACAGCCCAAGAAGCAGGCCAAATGTCTCTGTCCTTGACTGCACATAAAAAGAAATCTATGCATGATATATGCAAAGATAAAATTCCTGTATATTCAGTTGCAAGATTCTGATCCAAGACACTTTTGCCAGGAAACAATTTTCAGAATAAATGGAGATTTCCATACCTGAGGGATCAGTCTTATTGCTGCCATGGAAACAAAAAGAATAAATCCCATGCAAGCTTTTAAATTGTGTGTTGGTGACAGCAGGGATAAAGGAAAAGTTAGAACAAACCAAAGTATTAAGTACAAAGACCTGGAGTATTACATGCAAAATGTCATTGAGCCTCTACTCCTCTCACTTATTCCTCAATTTAGTAAGATGTAATTAGTAAATTATTAGTACATTTCTGAATTTACACACAACAGATACAATGCCCCAGCTGCTTTGCTTCATATATTCGATGTTTCACAAGACCGCATACCAATGCTGATTAAGGGTGAGAATTTCAGAGACATACGACATAAACAGTGGTAACAGCTAACACTGTTCGGTAACACTTCTAACACTTCTGACACTGTTAGCTGTTAGACAGCAATCTATACTATGTCCCCATGAATTCCTGTCCCAAAGCAATCATTTTTCCCTTGTTTTTCAGCAAAGCTGCCTCTGGAGCAGGGTGGTCCCACGTTACCAGCTGCAGCAGCTGGATCCAGGTTCGGGACCCGTTTACAGATTTCCCCTCTAGCAGCAGTCTGTCTCTTCCCATTTAAGAGCAGTGGTGGTCCTTTTTTTCTGCATCAGCAAGCATCTTTCCTCAACGTCACCTGCTTTCCCTCTCCCTTCTTTAAGTGGCAGGCTGCAGGGACCTGTTACCTGTTGTAGCCATTAGCAGCAGACCTTGACTGCTGAGACTCCTCGACAGTCTGTTAGGAGCTCAGCGGGTACCTTTTAGACACACACAGCCATATCGGCAGCCTTCAAGCAGCATAACTGGGTCAGAAAGGAGCAAAACCAAAGCATCCTCCCAGTAGAAAAGTCATCACTTCTGCAGTTGATGGAACCAATTCCTTGGCTCCTGCACAAGGAACATTTCAGGGTATGGGAGAGGGATGGGGTACTGCTGTCTGAATGGGCAGGTCATAAGTTTCTGGTGTACGTTAGCACATCAGTGGCATGTTTTCTCCCCTTGAGGTGAATATTAACCGGTCAACAGAACTGGGAGATGATTCATAGCTCCCTAACAGCTAATCAGTGCTCCTTGTGCCAAGCAGATCACAGGTGCAGGAAAGAAACTATTGCTTTTGTGCATTACCAAGGCAACACATCATCAGAACAAGCAGTAAAGGAAGTCAGGGCACTTCAAACACCTTAGTGTTTTTGAAGTCATGTTTTCTTCCCTGACTACTCTCTTGTTCACTGATGCAAAGAGGCAGTGACTGCACATAGTGACAGCAGATTGTATTTTCCCCTTTAGTAAAACGAAGATTCAGCCACAGTGAATAAGTTGGTTCAGAGCAGGATGTACAGATGTCAGAAAAGCTTCCAAAGAGCATTTCCATCTTGAAACCTGTTGCAGCAAACTGCAGAGGCCCATGTACCTGAATAATGTAGAGCAGCATGATTTCCTTTGTGTGCAGGTATGATTTACATTATCCTGGACAAGACTTTGGTTTAATAGTTCATTATGTAATTTCTTACTCCAAACATTAATTGGTTGCGTATCTCTAAATTTCTACTATTTCTTGGTTGGCTTTTGATTCAGCTAAATTATGTGGACTCTATACATGCAGCATGTAGACCCGTAACTGTGGCACAATCATTTGGAAACTGACACTACAGAATTTTGTTCAGTGAGATTTATGGGTATTTTTTGCTTATCTTAGTTAATATTTTCTGTATATAAGTGTTAGTTTTATTCCATTTGGTACCTCTGTCAATCCAAAAAAATCATGAAAATTTAAATCTGACAATAGCTTCAACAGTAACGTCGTCCATCCCTTGTACCTGCCAAGACCAAATATAGCTGTGTCATTTCAGCCACGTTTTTCTAATGTAGTCATGAAATTTCCAGGAAGTCCATACCAGTGTTTTACTGCTACGAAGATTTTTTTGATCTAACCTGAATGACTTTTGCTGCGGTTTAATCCCAAGTTTTCTTATTCTATTCATCACAGACATGGAACCATACATTTATGGAGGGCCATTCAGGGAGGTTACAGATAACAGACTTCTTTGCAGGAGCTTGTCATGTATCTGTAAACTGTCATGATGGCTTTTCCTCACCCTCTTCAGTCTACTCTTTTCTAGAGCAAGTGGTCGGTTTTTTTCCGTTTTTTCTACATCACACTTTCTCAGCATGTGTTAATTGTTCTTCCTTTTTTTTGTACTCTCTTTAGGTCACCTGCTTCTCTTCCAGCCTGGGATTCCCAAGGCTGAACGCAGTACTTTCCCCAGTGACCAATACCTTACAAACTTGTGTAGTAAAACAGATGGATTATTTTCTGTTTTTCACAGGTAATACCCCGTTTATTCGTGTATTTGAGTACGACTTCTACCTTTTTTGTTATAGCATCACCTTCTTGATGCCTGCTCAGATTTGTGACATATGTAACATTCGGTTCCACATCAACAGTACGACTAGTTGTCCCACATTCTGCATACTTGCAGATGATCATTTCCACCTACGTTCTCTGGATGTTCCTTGAAGATATTCACCTTTGGTTTACTGTTATGCTTTTATCCCTGTCCAAGGTTCTCTGTCCTGTCTGTCTCACCCCTCATCTTCAACTTCTTAACTATCTCATTCCCGCTGATTGGCGACAACCACACCTAGATTGGTGTCTCTGCTTTTTATGTCAAATAGTCGTCACTGATGAATAACGAGAACTTGCCAGATAGCACTTGTCCTCCTTTATTTTGTTTCTCAGCAGATGTCTCTGTAGTTAAATCTCCTTTAACAAGAGGAGAATAAGTCAGGCAGTTTTCAGCTTTTTGAACAGAGACTGCTTGTCAGGGAAATATGAGTTGTATACTTCAGTATGCAGGCTAGAAAAATCCCTATCTAGTAAATTTGGTAAATAAAATTAAGTCAGTCACCTCAATATAGGGGTCTGCTGCACTGAAGGAAGCAATACTTTTGATAAATTACTTGATATTTTGAATATAAACCATATTTCTAAAGTCACATGATGCACAAAATGTATCTTACTCCATATCCATCTAACACAAATGGCATGCTTCATTAACCTATGTAACAATTTAGAGAGCAAAATAAATAAGGTATTTATTTATCATAAGGTTGGTTCTGTAGTTACAAATCCTGCAGATTCTGCTTCTTAATTAACATTATTATCCTGTGCTGGAAATCACCGGTAAGCCTTGTTCAGCTGATTCCAGTGTCAAGGGTTATAGTAGATCCCCAGCATATTGTCAGCTGTGTTAGTGCTTTCTTTCTGGTATTTGCCAGACTTTCTTCAGTTCTAACTTTCTCTGCATATTGGTCTTCAGAGGGAACAGTCACATCCCTTATGTACAAAAGAATAACTTCTCTTTTTTAGCACTATCCTTCCCAAATAGCTCACACCACTTAATATGAAATCAGTTTCATCTGAATCATTTTTCTAAGTCTTTCTTATGCTTATCAAATCATGCCATTATTATGTATTAAAACTTATGACATCTGTCGCAGAATTGTGCGACTGACAAGAATATGTTCCAAAAGTCAGTTTTAATGATGCCGAAAATAGAACAGTTGAATTGAACAGGAATCTTATATTACAAACACTGTGGCAGACACAACTTATTTACAGGTTCAGGATATCAGCTGGGAGCTAATACTACACAGTGTGTAGCTAGATCGATTCGAACAAACTTTAATGCATGATTGAAATTAAACAAGCAAAGCTAACAAAACAATAGGGGTAACGCAGGTGACACTGCTAACATTTAACAAATTACAGCTCTGGTATAACAGTCGGGACTACACAACAACACGCAAGAGTGGTGGTCCAAGGTGTGCACACATTCACGCACCACCAGGAAACTCTCACTCAGGGGTACTCTGAAGACAGGATCGCTCACCAAAACGGGTAAAGGGCTCATTCAAACATATCCAGAAAAAGTAATCACTCACCAAAACAAAGTGAGGGCACCCAATCCCGGAAAGTTTCTGTGGGTGATTCTCAACCCATGGGGAGAGTGTCTCATCAGAGACCAACTGCGCCATGGAGTGCCAGCTTGCTCAGGGTGTCTCCAGCAGGGGTCCCTTTTATAGCCTGGTCGGATCTGAAGTATGGTCATTTATGATCAGTGGTCTAGAAGTTTCTCTCAGCTGAAGAAGGTCATTGGCTACAACCCTGCCTGCCAGCCGAGGGGTCCTACCTTTCCCTTTCCCATCACAGGCGGGGAGTACATGACTGGGGCCATGGCATCCCAGCAGGCATGCAGTGGTTGGCACCGACCAGAGGTGTGTACGTGACCACTGCCACAGCAGAACACCAGAGGTGTGAAAATAAGGGCGTGAAAGAGCTGGTGGCGGCCATGTTGAAAAGCCCTAGTTCTTATTAGGGCAGGTGCACCTGCCACAACATCTTCTTTTTATTAGACTTATAAGGCACCAGTACACATAGCAGACAGATAGACAGAGCTGTCGCTAACCCCAGTCGTCCTTTTTGTTCTTCCTATGATCTTACTGCCCAAATTGTTCAGTTATTTTTCTGTTTGAGTGATTGTTGTACACGCTTACCTGGGGCCTTTTGCCACCAGTCCTCATATGCAAAGCTTAGCTTGTCTTTGCTAGAATACTGAGCCGATCTGCAGAGAAGGTGGTGACAAGAGATGAGAGAACTCCTTTTCCCTTCGTCTGATCTTCCTAGAAAAATGGAGATGGTGATAAAATTGAGACGGTAACGTATCATATAAAGTAGCCAACACACAAAGTAAAACAAGGGAAGAGTAACCAAAGTAAGACAAGAGTCTAGGACTAACACATTCTCTCTGTGTACCCATCAATTATCAACTTAAAACAAAACAAAACAAAGAAACAAAAAAAGCACACAAAAAATCCTGTCTGTTGATTCAGAACTTACTTCTACTCTGATATTTTCATTATGAGATTTTTTGCGTGAAAGAAATGGGTTTTTTCCCTGAAAATACTTGCAATTGCCTTTTGATGGAACAAAGGTAAAAATTACACTCATCGTAACATTTTAAAAAATAAATATTGTTAGAAAAAATAAAATGCAATGCAACAAATCAATTCATATTATTACATAAAAAAAAATCTTTTTCAAATTTTTCAAATATCTCTAGTAAAATCTAAGTATTGTGCAGGACCTCTGGACCTCACAATATGAAGTTACACTATTTAATCTCTTACTTTTAAAACATTGGAGAACCTTAGCTTAATAAAACTAACTAAATTAAAATGAATTCTGTTACAAAATACTTCAGGGTAAAAAAAGCTAATAGTCAAAGTGGGACAAAATAAATGAACGAAATCAAAATGGTTTGTTGAAAAATTAGTCTTGCTACACGTAATGAAATAAAATTAAATGTAAGGGAAAGAAACCCAGAAGAATATTTGAAAGAGAATGACAGGATGTGACTGCAAGGATTTTGTTTTGTTTTGCTTTCTTACTGCCCTTTTAGAAAGGTTAGTGACTGACTCTTCAAACCTGTTCTTTAATTTTGGTATTGGATACAATTTTTCTTAAAGATCAGGCTACTATTTAATAGTTAGTGCTCATATCAAAACAAATACTGAAATTATGTGGATTTTAATGTTAATTTGTGAGTAATGTATAAAATTGACATGTTTGGACAAATCAATTATTCCATGCACAGGTATGATTTCAACTGTAATCTGTTCTGAAACTACGTTTTAGTAACCAGTTTCAAAGACACAGCTAATTATGGATTGTGAACTTTCCAAATGAGGCTTAACGCCACTAAAGAGATTTACTTGACTTGTCTTTAAAGATATATTAGTGGAGTTAAATTGTTTTCTGATTTATCTAAAAGAAAGTATATCAGGGGTAGCAAGAACAGAACATGGTTCACTGCATTTTCAAATATATTGAGTCTATCTGCTTATCATTCTGACTGAGAATGAATATCTAAACTTGTCCACAACAATTATTATCTAAAACATTTTATAAATGTAATGGTCTTTAATATTTGTGCACATACAGGTGTCCATATAAGTACATACTCAAACATATACAACATAATAACAAAATAATATCTAATCTTTTAAATTTGTCTGTTGGAGTACATGTAGGAATTCATATTTCTTACACTGGATATTGGTAGATTATATTTAAAATTCAATCATATAAATAATAAGAAGTGAAAGAATGAACTTGCAGCTTTTTACTTACCATAATATATATTTATTTTTAAATTTTATTGTCATGCTGAAGTTTCAATACCTTATAGTTGCTGTGGCTGCAAAAACACTTTCCTTAAAGCTCATGTTTTCATGTGTGTTTCGTATTTTAATAAAAGATCCTTTGCCATGAAGTATCCCATTCAGAAGTCTACTTTAAAAATTAATTTGTTAGTGTCTCCGTCTGGTTATCTTCAGATTTGAAAAAGAATATGTCCAGTACACACAAGTGTCCTTGTCAAATGGAAAGCAGCGTTGCTGAAACAGAATCAAAAGTCTCCATGTTTGATGTCTCCTGGTGTTTCCACTTAACAAGCAAAAGTATGTTTTTATTCTCTCTGTTCTCTGCTTCCGCTCATCTCTCATTTCTTTTCTTGTTACATTTACTTACCTGTCCTGTCTTCTTAGGATACTTTACTTTTTTAACTTTTGAGTATAAGATATGAAACCTTAATATTTTTTTAATGCTCTTCAATGAATTTTGAGCCTGAAATGTAAGTCTTTGATACCTGAATCTCTTCTGAGGTGCATTTTTTGACTGCTAGTGACTGGAAGTATATAATTTTTAGGCATATGTTTTTGTGTTTGTTCGTATATACCTGGAGATAAGTGTTAAATCAGCATTGTTCCAAAGAGGAAACCTACAGCAACATAAAAGTTAACAAAACCTCTATATTTTTGCTAGTTTTAATTTTCTTCTGTCGCACATTTCATCAGACCAGCATTAAAAACTTATCAAATCTTATGGCTACTCTTTGTCTGTTCTAGACCAAAACTGAGCCTTGATTTGAACTCTACAGAGCGAGAGGGAGAGAAAAGTTATAAACAACAAGCAGTCCAGGGCTCTAAATATTACCTAAGGTTGTTTTCCAGTGTCATGATTTTATGACCCAACATATTCCAGCCTGCCAGACCTAGGAAGGATTGCCATCTCTCACTGCAAGGGAAGACTCTCCACTTTCTAATGTGATAAAGCATCCATTCAAAGTCAGTTGGCTCATGAAATACTGAAACTTAAACCTGTCACTAATCCTGGACTTAATATTGACTGTCCTGCCTGTCAGGCCAGCCTCTCTTTCATCCCGTCACTTCTTGCTCTGAACTCCAGCTCTGTGGAAGGGGGAAAGAGAGGGACATTTGTATTTGGAGAGAAGGAAAAGCTACCTGATACTGTGCTCTGAAATTTCTTTTCAAAAACTTTAAAAGTTCATTTTAAACAGTGTCTCTTTATTCTTATTATCAAGGATGAACAGTATATAGCCTCTTTTAAAATGATCTTCTAAAACAATGCAGGAATTTTGGAGTCTTTTTTTTTCCCTATAGGATAGAGCTATAGTTAAAAAAGGAAGGATACAAGAAGAAACTTAAAATTCAGGAGTTCAGCTAAGAGACAGTTTGTACATTTAACAGGTTTACGAAAATCTCAAGAGGATCAGTTAGAGGCTTAAATTTTTTTTAATTGTTACATTTAAATGTTGAGTAAATTAAAATGTGCTAAAAGTAGCTCTGATGATTTATGCATTACAGGCTCTAAAAGCTTTTCTGTAAAAAGAATAAAAAATTTTCCATTCATGTCAGAAAAATAATTCAACTGTATTCTCCTACAGTGATACAGCTGATGGTAATCAAAAGGCTTATTCTCTCCAAAGGGCTCTTTAGGTACTTTATGTCCGTTCTGTTAATGCTGGACTCATGTCCATATCATGAACTTCACCAAATAATCATTCTTTACCCGTAGTTTTAGCCATTCACTGGATAAACACACCAGGGATTAACAGAAGCTGTGTCTAAATGACACTTAAAAATGTGGGTAGGTGTGAAAACTTCATGGTAAAACTGAATTACCTGGAGAAGCAGGACAAGGGAAATGTTTGCTCTTCCACTTGCAGGGAAGAACAGTCTTTTTATCAAGGTACGGATGTGATTGTGTCTGAAAAGATCTGAATACAGTAAAATTTCAGGAGGGTGGTATTCAGATTTTCTTTGGCAAGATTTTTCATGTCTCTGTGCCTCAAAGCTTTGTTTAAAAATGTGGCTAATGATATTTCCTTTCTAGGCCATATTTCAAAAATTAGAAAGGACAACCTTAATAATTTTGACAATTCGAGAACAGTGAGGATTTTCTACTCTGTTCCAATTTCAAGAAACTAATGTGATAAAAGTTAATAGCAGAATTATTGTGCTAAATGCAGAGAATATAATCTCTGGTACTGACATTAAACATCAAATTTACCCCCTTCAATAAACACTAAGTCACACAAATCTAAAAACAAAACAGTATCTAAATTTTACATGTTCAAATTTTAATGCATTTCTCAGTCTCCAGTTATTAAACAATTTTATAATCTTCTAATGATGTGTGAAGAAATTAATAAAGATTAAGCACCTAGCTGGCTAAATATATATTTATCAAGTAGTCTTTTAATAATCTGCCATATTTACAACAATACAGAAGACATCTCTGACCTCACATTAGACTATAAGGCAGTCATTATATATATATATAGATCAGGTACAGCATTAAAAAAAAGAAAAGTTGCTGAGATGCCAGCCAAAGATTTGTGGTTTAAGGACATGGTCTCTACTGGAAGCATATTAACTATTATGTGGATCTGAACTTATGCTTTATCTAGCTATTATGTTATGTTAGGAACCTTATTCTTGCTAGAGAATGATCTGGTTACAGTTATTTACCTGTACTAAATAATTTCTAGATTGTGAGGAGAAAAATAAAAAAGACTGAAGTGTAACTGAGCCTCATACTAAAGGTACTCTTACAGGTGCAAATTGTCTTTGCAAAGCCTCTGGTTTCAAAGTATGTGGCTCTAAACTGCTCACGTCTAGACCTGAAGATACAGATTTGCCTTCAATTCAAACATAATTAATTTTCATTACAAGAGCAAGGAGACATGGAGGACATGGGGGAGGTTTCATAGCCAGACTGATGGGGGAAAGGGCCATTGGAAGATTGTTTGGGAAGGGATGGCTTGGGGAACATACAGGGATGGAGGAAGTAGCTGAGATGGAATGAGGAATGGCAAAAGGTTCAACAGCACAGATAGCAGGGGCAGAGTCAACTTGAATCTCTTCTTTGCAACACCTCAGCCTTGGTTTATTCAGCTCTCACAGGAAGAGATTCCCTCAAAGGCTCTGCAATCTGACTTTTCCTTTTGCCCTTCCCCAGCTGCTTTCCAGAGCTCCAGAGCTCTTCTCCCTTTCCTTCCACAAACAAAATCTTTTCCACTGTCACTTCTTCTAAAGCAGAGAAAATTTTATTTCAGCCATACCTTTCACTGTTTCATCTCTAGCTCCAGCTCATCTCAGGTATACCTAATATTGCTAGTGGGGGAAGATATTTATGGAGGTATTTGTTTTGCAGGTAATGGCTCTGATGATTTGCATTGCTGTACCTAAGGTAGGTTTAGTTCTGTTGGGGCTTTTTGTTTGTTTGTCTTGACGTGGATATTGTATATCAGCCAAGTAAGTTTCTTAACACATGCCTATATCTAGATGATTGAATAAATGATGCATTAAATAAATGAAGTTCTTTGGCTTGCTAGGATTACGCTTTAGAACAAATACTTGTTGTGGGGCAAAGAAACAATAACGATCTAGCATGCAGCACAAGACTAGTTAAAAGAAGTCATGACTGGCATATTCAGCTCAAAGAAGCCATTGCTTAGGTTTTTTTATTCACTGAAGCAGAAACAGAAATAAACCAATAAAATCTCACCATACACAAAACAACCCCCCAAACCAAAACCAAATGCAAACAATCTCCCTCTGCCTCGTAGTATTTTTACTAAAGCACAGAAGGACACACAGTTATTCTGTGAAGGTGGATGTGTGTGTGGGAATCCATAACTGCTAACACCTCACAGGTTTAAGAAAGCATGTACATACCAGATATTTGTTAATACAAATCAGAGTGTTTATGTATAGGTGTATAGAGGGACAACCTACAGTCCCCTTACCCATTGCTTTAGCAAATCCATATCTTTTTAATTCATTGTAGCCTTCCTCTGCTAGTTAATACTCCAGGAAGCTGTCCACTAGGCACATAAAAGGAAATGGCCTTTCCTCAGTTAATAATGTCTAGCAAGTCTAATCAACAGGTGCATGAATGTATTAATACACCATAATATAGTTTTTTGTACAATTAATTGCTTGTCCATACGGCAATAGCTGTGTCCTACTTCAGAAGTGCTGGGGAACTTCTGCACTCTATTTGAGGCCTCTTCAACCTTGTGACTGTGCATTCATACAATTAACCACGCCATGGCTCACCTCTGAACTTCTGAAAAGATTACATTCCTCCCATTTACTTCTTTTTAGTATACTTATTCCCTTTCTTTCCACTCATTTAACCTTTAAGTAACTCCAAGATACACTGCTTAATTATGGTCATGGTAGCGGGTGACCTGAGGCTTTTCTCTGGTTAACAGGACTGACCTTAACTTGATTTGCCTCCACCGCACTGTTTTTGACTACCAGCGCTGCAAGGGAAGTGAAGCAACTTATTTTGTTAAAGCAGGAAGGAAAGAAATGATAAAAACAGTAATAGTAATAACAATGAAAAAAATATCAGCCTGGTAAAATGGTTTCCAGCTGCTTTCACAGCCTTCATCAGCTGTAGTCACCATTAATTACTCCCTGCAGGTTGACGGACTGAACAGCAATAGTGTGAGAAACAGCCCACAGAGGGAAGTGAGGTTGGTGTTTCATGTTTACCAACCATCAGACATGTTACGGCTAGGGAGCCCTTTCAGCTCTGACAAGGTGATGCTGCTTAGTAATATCCAGTCTGCTCCAAGTCTGGTGAGTACATTGACAAATGACATTTACAAAGACTAAAGAAAGAACTGCAAAAAGTAAAAGGATGTGCCAAATGGGAGGAAAAAATGAGTAGAGGCATGGTTCTCCCAAATCATCTTACTTTTGTACACAAACAAGGTGCTTGTTAAAAGCAAAAAGAAAAAAGGAGCTCTGTCAGATCAGAGTTCTGTATGTAATTTTACTGTATCAGATTCCACAGGCTGGACATTGCAGTTTAGACAAAGAAAAAGGGGAGAGGTTCCTGTCTGGTTTGCATTTGCTTTTTTTTAACAGCAGTTCTGTCATAACGACTTTTCCGTGTAACCAGGTTAATCTCCTACTTCAGAAATTTATCAGTATTTTTGCATGCTACATATAATTATTAATCCTTAATGTCATGATCTGAATTTCTGTGATTTGGACTATATTTCCTGAGTTTAGAATACCTTGCCTGCATTCATGACAGGAAACATTTGCATACGTCTATGTAAAATGTTTGGCTGGCCTACATCCCTAACTGAAGCCAGAGGCTCTCTGAAGGACAAAAAAACCCAAACAGATGTCTTAAAAAGTCCCTGAAAACTCTAGCAATATACATTGTACTTTCTTCCTTAGTTTGCAAAGTTTTATTGAGAAAGCAGTTGAATTAGCATGAAAGCATTTACACAGAACAGGAAAGAGGGAGATACTCACAGACACAAAATTGCATGCAACTTCAGAAGGCATCCTTTGAAGCAGGTCTTTGTAAAATACTGAGAATGCTGCCACGCGTTTTAGAAGCAAACGAGAAGGCTGAATACCAAGGGATAGTGTTTTACATTAAATATTTTGGACACCAGAACATATGGTACAATGGAGACTGTAGAGTGGTAGAAATGTAATTACGTTAATAAAATCATGTCTCTGTGCCAATTCTACAAGGAGGTTTAGGTTAGAAGAATAACCTTCTATTTAATGTATTCATGTGTGTTGACACTTGAACAAGAAATAGCAACCAGATAACTGGCAAAACATATGGTTCAAAGATTCCCATGAGAAGCTGAAGGAGCATTTTTGTCTTCTCTACGCAATACCCCTGGAAATCTGAACCAGAATGACGGATCTGTCAACAGAAGTGCTGAGACACTGGCACAAGATGGAATGATATCTAATCTTGGTTCATAAACAGTAACTGCAAGAGTTTCCTTCTGTTGAAAGTTGTTCTCTTTCTCTTGTAGTAGTTCTGATTCAGTTTTATTTGATTAATTTTTCTTTGTCTCCTACAAACGCTGCTTAACTTAAGAGAACAGAATTAGTGCCGTTAACATCAATCGCAGGTGATTCAACAGGGAAACCTAAAGCATTATTGTGAGTCTTGAAATGGTTCAAAAGTTATGAGATTTTTCTAAAATAATTACACTGAGACCTTTAATTTTCTATAGATTTTTGTTCTGGTTTGTTCTATTTTTTACTTTTAAGGAAAAGGTCTGGATCCAAAAGTGTATGAAATCTCTTAAAGGTCAAGTCCCATCTGTCATTGTTTAACCTGGCAGCTGGCAACTAAGCACTAGACAGCCACTCGCTCCCCCCTCCCCTCCCCCCCCCAACAGGATGGGGAGGAGAAATAGACAAAAGGGGAAACTCATGGGTTGAGAGAAAAGTCTAATAAGACAACAAAGTATTTACTACTACTACTAATACTACTAATAATAATGGTAATAGTAATGAATATGCAGAAAAAACTACATACAACACAATTTTTTTCACCAACCGATGACAGATTCACAGTCAGGCTCTAAGTAACAATCACAGAGCCTGGAAATCACAGATTTTGCTGAATTCCTAAAAAAGTTCAAACTCCCAGATAAGAGAGGTTTTGACCTCCATGGAAATTAGAAGAGCAGATAGCTTTCTGCCCCCCAGGCCAACCCGCATTCATAAAATGAGCATGACATCGCTGGGATGGAAAATTTCCATTGGTCAACTTGTCTGTCTGTCTGGCTATGCTCCCTCTCAGCTCTGCACATTTGCTCATTAACTGAATATAAGACACTGGAAAAAATTCTTGATCATAACAACAACTGAAAAAATCATTCTTATTACTGTACTAAATCCAAAACATTGCAGGTACTGAGAGGAAAATTAACTCTATCCCAGCCGAAACCCGGACACCACCTTAAACATGGATGTAAAAAGATCTCAGAAATTCTTCCTTTAGGAATTCCACCTGCAATGCTTACCATCCTTCATGTTTTGGATATTATCCATTCCCATCCTCTTACATGCTTACCTACAGCATCAGCAGTGCTTCTCTCTAACACGTGGAGTCCTCATATCTAGTCTGTATTCTCCTCGCCCCCCTGCCCCAGGTCACAGGGGAAGAGCCATTTTGCACGTAGTCATGGACGGTGTTACCACAATTGAAAATAAAAGCAGTTAGAAGCATTTTTATTAATTAACTGGAGAAGGTAGCCATAATGAGTGAAGACTGACAGCTTTGTATCAGCCTTGCATAAAATAGACAATGAAATACCCCATAACACCAACATTTATGACAAAGAGAATTGGCAGCACTGCAGAAGCATAGTCCCAGATAAATACGGAAAGCACTCTGCCAAGACTAAGGAGAGGGAATGAACCATAATACAAGTATTTAGACTACAACAGTCAGAAAGCCTAAAATAAATAAATCAAAAAAAAAGCCAGGGGTCAGAAGAAAGGTTAAATGTTAGGTTACCACATCCCCTTCCAACACTTCTGACACCATAACAAAGAAGTGAAAATCTTGGCTTCACTGGAGTCCTTCAGAAAGTCAGAGACTGTCCAAGTGCCCCAGGCAGAGTCAAGTTTTCCAGAACAGTCTAAGTAGACAGCAGGTTGGGGCCACAGGGAAAAAGGGAACAAGCTTTATTGATTTTTTTAGCTATGCAGCTGTCAGGGTATGAATTAATATTACTTACATTTAGCTGTTATTTTAGCACATATTTATTTGCAAATAATAAATTTGTTTTTGCTTAGTTGATGCTCCTAATTCTTGGAACAATTTGTGACAGTCCTTAAACACGTGACTGCCAGGAAAAGAGAAGCCTTTAAATAATCCCTAAGCAATTTAATTTTGCATTATTGATCTACATTTTTTAATTGATTTGAACAGCATCACAGGAGCAGCATTCCGTATTTTGCCTTTTGAATTACTGTCTTGTTACCGTGCTGAAGTCTAGACACTGTCTCAGTTTCCAAAGGGCACGGCTGTCTCTGATGATATCTTCCCACAGAACAGTACCGATCAGTTCAGGGTATGATATTTTTGCCTGTTCATTACTGCTTCTTTGGTAATTTTATCTGCAGAATCACGAACTAAAATTTGCCTACTTTTATAGTATCTTACATTTACTGCTGTGTTTTCATGTTGCTGTATCCTCGGAGATGGTTCAGACACACGACAATAATAGGCTGCCAGTAGAAGTGGCTCTTGCTTGCTGGCTAGCCCCAATTCAGGGAAGTCTCTCCACACCAGCAGTGGAGTGGGTGCCTGCCCTGAGGAACCCCAGCCTCATCAGTTTGTCCCAGAGCATGTTACAACCCTGTGACTGGACTCCAAATCTGCCTCACCTGACCAGCCAGGAGGAGTCATTATGGCCTTCAGATCAGTGCTGCCCACAGCTAGTGCCCAGGAGCACCCGTGAAGGCAAAAAAAACCAAACCAATCACACAAGTTTTGTTTTTACAGGGATGTAAACCTTTTTTGGGTGTGCTGAATCACGTCAGGTCTGTCCTGGCACTGTGGTATCACACATGAAGCCACACCTTGGAGCCAAAGCGTAACAGACCTGCAGGTTTTTGGCCAATTCGATATTACCCTTCATTCCCTTTTCATAAAGCCTCTGTAGATTACAGAGCTGTATGATAGTTTGGTGGTAGAAACATTACCATTACCTCCTGCAAAGTTAATTCTTCCACATGATATCACTATAGAGTGATAGGCAGGATTATTTCATATACAAATTTAAAGTTACATAATTTGTCTTTTATAAATATAACAAAATAGAGTGACTTGGTTCTAAAGGTGACTTTTTTATTTAAAAAGTTTGAAATGTGTGAATTATATTTTAAAAAATAAGACTGTGAAACACAAAGATTCGTAATACCTTTTTTTCTCTTTTTCTTTCAAAAATCCAAACCATTATACAGGATTCTAGAAATCAAAATGAATAAGCCACCATAAAAATAAAAGTATCAAAATATCCTATCTTGAATAATACACATTTTTCAGAATGTCTCCTCTTCTTTATATTTTATGTTTCTTTATTTCCAACTTTTCCTTTAAAATTTTACTTTCTAGATATTATGGAGATCTTTCTTTTTCTTTGGTTTTAATGCTTACTGTATTAAAAAAGGAAAAAAAAAAAAGTATTTCCAGTCTTACTTCGAGACAGGAGCAGTTTTCTAGTTAACATGGTTATAAAAATGACCAAATTGCTAAGATAATGTTATGTTACTAAGACTGTAATCATTATTTCTTGTACTGGTACAGAAGAAATTATGGAATAAGCACTAAGGATTTTAGTAAAAATTTTTTATAATGTTACTGTGCATATATTGCTTGCAATTTTTTTTCCATTTTTTTTTCCATTCTTATAGAAAGTTTTCTAATTTTCTGATCAATATTTGTCAATACAATCCTTTTTTCCAGACACTACATTTCTTTTCATTTTCTTTCTCTCTGGACCCCATCTAAAGTTCCTTTAAATGAATGGAAAAATTGCCTCAAACAAAAACCAAGGAGGCTCTATACTTAAGGAAGTCATCAAAACCTCAAGATTTAATTGAGCCACATGTCTAACAATGCTGTCATTATCATTAGGTTTTCCAACGATGCTAGGAAGAAAATATAGGAGTTGTATGTAACAGTCAAGGAGGTTTTCAAATCTGTACAGATTCTGTTGTGTTTAAATGGTTATTTTTAAATTGATTTATTTTCGTGAGAAAACACTGTTAGATGCATTTCCCAGAATGCAAAGGGGTTGTTATCTTTGCAGTGAGAACAGAGATTCCTTGGTTAAGTAATTAAGTTTTTGTGCCTTGAATCATCATCATTCTTTCTGTTCCCATTCCCCTACCCTTCCCTCTTCCTCCTTACCTCTTTTGTGTTCATTCTTTTTCCCTTTTCTTTCCCTTTCCCTTTTCTTTCCCTTTCCCTTATGTCTTCCTTACCCTCTTTCTGTATTTAAATTTCAATTTTCTGATAAAATATTTGAAAAAAATATCTTCATGAACTCAAAGAAAGAGAAAAAAACCCCAGCAAAACAAAAACTGAAGACAGCATGAGAAGGTATGGTAAGAGTAGCATCTGCCATAATACCACAAGCAGGAAGAGCTAGTGTGTCATTTATTGTCAAAATGGAGCATATGGACAGCATGGTGTGTTGCCATCAGAGTATGGTGTTAATTAAAGCAAACACAATCTATTTGTGAAATGGTAATGTTTTTAGAACTGACAAATCTACAGAGTCTGGTAAATCCTTTTTTTTTTCTTTTTACCTGTCAAGAATGAAGTACTTTTCAGTGACAAGTTTAGGACTCTTTGTGCAGTCTTTAGTTACACAGGTTAATCAGCAGTTTCATATTTTCTATGAATGAACATTTTCAGTTCTTTATATTCTATATTTATTTGAAAAGCCTTTCATGCAGATTGGGCCTTACCCTGTAAGCTGTTCATTACATAAGTACTTAGAAAAAGAGTGATTCTTTATAACATGAGTAGTTCTATATATTTTAACAGGATTTTTTTCTCACAGTTTGGAGTTTTTCAGGATCACATCCCAATGAAAGAAGTCAATAAATCTGATATGAGTAATATTTCTGACAGGAAATTTCCAACATTAAGAAAAAAAATTAGTACTACTTAGCTATAACATTTATATACCAAATATATTACTAATATACTCATATGATGCTTAGTGGGGCTAACAGAAGGAAATTCAAGACCCATTGCTCATTCTAAACAATATCAGCAAAACCCCCAGCGAACCCCCAACTCCAATAGCCTCTGAGGTATTGTTTGAAATAGTGAGGAAGAGAATTACGGATATATTTCAACAAACGTAATCAGAATTTCATTAAATTAAATCAGAATACTTGATGTTAATTTAAGATGGTAAACTTCTGCTGGGGAAAAATGGTAGAAAGACTTTATTAGTTCATTACAGCCTGTGACACATTTTTTAACGGAATATCGAAAGACAAACAGCTCCTGTGGGTCCTCACTGTCCATAACCTCTTTTTAAGAGATGTTGAGCTCAGCATGAAACTGAGTGTAGCAATCAACTTTTTATTATTCCAAGTTTTCAGGATTCCCCTCATTTTCTCTCATAAATATTTGCTGTATAATTCATTGTAGTACCTAGCTGTTTTAATATACCAACTCTACCACCACATTTAGCTTGGCAAGCTCTTCTCATCATTGCCGCTGCATTCTGGAAATGTATTTCTGGGATATGTGCAGAACATCCACTGGTGTCATCAGTGGCTCTGACGATCAGTGGTATTAGGTTCTGCAACCAGTTTTGCATTCAGCTGACACTATTGCTCAGGAAACAGTGCACCTCCTTTTTCAATTCCAGAATAGCCGTTTGCCTTTTTTATTTGTCTTTAAGGAGGCATATGAGGAATATTTCAGAAACAGATTACTGTGCATATTTGCATTAGCCTTAAATCTGGCTTCCTGAGAACTTTCATGTTCAGTAAAAAGGTATATTTTGTGCCCTATTTATGCTTGTAAACTTTAACTCACACTGTATAAATTAGAAGACAGACTGTAAAAGACTGAGTGCAAACTGCAGAGTGCTTTTTTTCCTGTTCAGTTCCAAAGTTGAGCTCTTATTTAATGTGTATTTTTTCATCTTAATCTTGGGCCAGTAGTGCTTCTTAGAATATTAGGTCAATCTCCTTATAAACATGCCTTGTCATTTAAACCTTTCTTCTTTCTTTTCCTCAGTGGAAATCTCACTGTTATCATTTTATGTTGAGTAAGTATTACAGATGCATTAGTAAAGACCAATCCTGAATTTTCCATTTAGTAAGACACGTGGTCAAACACAAAAGGAATGACATTTGTGTTTTCCTTCCTCCTTCTCCCCTCAAATATGGGAAATTTTCTTGTTGAAGTAACATACGAGAGAATGACTAGAGACTAGTTTCTATAGTCTACCACACAAAATTAATTTAATAAACAATTTATAATTTTATTAAGATAATCTTTAAAGTGATCATTTGATTCTATGACAAGTCATTTGTTTTAGCAAACATCTCTCTTTCTCCCATCATCTGCTTCTCCTTACAGCCTCATTCTTTTCCAAATGTCATCTAGTCTATGACCATTTCCTTAAAACAATTGCTCACTAAGCCTTCTGACATGGATCAGAGAAACAGAGCCCTTTGTTCTCGCCCCTGAGGTCTCCTGGTGCCCTGTGTGGCTGAGACTTCATTCTCAGTGAGGTCTTTGTTTATCTTGGCTTTTTGAGTGATCTTTATTCTGAGATATGGAAACTCTTGATCTACCCCTTTCATCTGAAATGCCATCAAAAAGACATCTCACAAAGAAGCAGCCACCTTCTTCATCCAATTGCGCGATCTGTAAATAAACATTTGTATGTCTTAAAACCAGGCCCCACCCCTGATTTTGCTGTTTTCCTAAACCATTTAAACAAAGATGGTATGAAGCTGTTTTCATCAGAAAAATCTCTATCTTCATCTAACAGTCTTATTTATTATCTCCAAACTTGTATGGCATAAGAGAATATGACAGACAATCTAAATAATTAATGTTAAACCTCCTACATTATATGACTCGACATCTGGTACATTTACAAGAAGAAAACATTAGAATTTTTATGAGAAGAGTCTCTGTTTATTCATTGTAACTAACGTTTAGGATCTACACATACTGGTATGTTTGTTAAGTTTAGCTATTACCCAGTCTCCTTCAGGGGTAACTGTGTAAAGGAAACATGACTGCTTGTCTTTAGTTCACTGCAAAAGAAACTTGACCACGTCTTTATTTGTCAGATATGCATGTTCTCATTGACATATACCATATGGAAACTTACACATATTTTAGGACCCGAAGTCAGTCTCACTACAAAATAAAATCACAATATCTAAATAACTGAATAAAACAAAATATAATGGGAGATGGTCAGAAAACACCTTCAACTTCATCCTGCATAAGTTATGATTTTTGAAAGTACTATGATAAATAGTGAAACAAAGTATTTAGAACCCCCACAAAATGAACTGATTTAAAATGCTTAATCAGGTGCTGATGGAAATATCTGTAATCATTTTCAACAAATATGAAAATCTAACTGTAAAGGGAAAATTAAAGCAAGGCCTAAAAGTAAAAATTAAAAAGAAGTCACAAGTATATATTATTTTTTGTAAAGAACTATAGTTCTAACATATTATTGTTTATTAGTGATTTGTTCTGAAGCATAAATTATATGGGTTATTTTATACCACTTTCTAACTGAACTTGCCTTTGCCTTGCTATTCTTTGACCAATATTCTAAAGATAATCTTAAAATACATATAACAGACACCTAAAGATAACCCTAAATTGAAAAAAAAACCCCACAGATTTTTTAAAATCGAAGTGTTATTTTTTTTTCTTTAAATATAAAAACAAAAAGGGCAAGCAAGCTCTTACGGACACAAGTGAAGAACCAACGTAGGAATCAGAAGGACAGAGTAGGGCTGAGCTTTATCAGATGTTTGTCCACCCCGACAAAACACTGATATTCACAGCAACAGATTTCCAAACACCTTTTCTCTCTCTTTCTCACATACATCCTTTCAGATCTAATGTATGTTTTTGCTTTGATACGAGCTTAATTAGGTGGGAAACCCCTGCCAAAATGTATACATGCATTTGCAAATTATAGGAAATATAGCAGTTTCTTTTAGAGCACAGCTTTGGCTTCACTTTCCTCTGATGCTCACATCAGCAATCACATCTCCTCCCTTAACAAAATATCTCTTGTAGCCCATGTGCATTACCAACCATATCAGAGGCATTCAGAGCACTGCTGAGTTGTTAAGGGCAACATCCACAACTGTGTTTGACATAGATGAATCCTATCACAAATCATAAATCCTCCCCTGCGTATCTTAAAAATGCAGGCAATTTTGTATTGACACAATTATAGATTTAGAAAGATATGTTAAAATCAGTTTATATAGATTTTGCAGAATAGACACACAAAGCTTCCTGAAATTTTCTGGACTTTAAGATAATAAAGCGTAATTTAATGATCTGAATGTGTTTCTTTGCTTTGTGGTTCCTGAGATATTGCAGGCCTAATAATTCTGTAATGATACATAAGCTATTCTTCATCATTTAGTATTTACCCATGTAATTTCTCTTAATTCCACTAATCTGTTCACTGCTTTCACACTCAGTCACCAAAAGAGACTAAAATGCTAACATGAATATGTTAACTTTTAAAAACTGTTGAGAAAGGGAAACTCAGTGTACATCATGCATAAAAAGCATTTTGCAGAATTTAGAACCTAACCCATTTTCTGGTATTGCCACCAAGTTAAACAGATTTTTACCAGTTCGCATTCTATTAAAGAAATGTCCCTAAAATAAAATTATGAATGTACTTCATCTTTTCACCAGAAACTGGAAAAGTCAAAGGTGACTAATAGGAAAATTGGTACAGCAAGTGTTCCATCTCCTACATATGTACATGAAGTGTGGTCATGGATTGACAGAGAAGGAACACATTTCTTTCTGCAATTTCTCTTTACTCAGCAATAACTTTATAGCTGAGTGAGCGGAAAAATACCCATTTTATATGGAAAATACAGTGCCTCCTTTCCTTGTCTCCCTTCCCAGCTGGCTATTAAATGAGAATCTGTAATAGATCTGCTTAGTATTCTTAATCTGTGGCAGAGGAGCTGTGAGAAATTACAGTACTGTACAATATTAAAGAGGAAATCTCAGGGTTTGTGGTCTTACAATTTTTCCCCTAACCTTGTAGAGAAACCTGTGTTACAAATTTGTCAAGGATGAATATTTACCATTCACCTACATTTCTACTTCACTTTGTCAAGTTACAGGGGATTGCTAGTCTGACTGGAAGTAATCACAGAGATTTTTTTTCTTTCCATGACCGGCAATGGACCACTAGCTATCTACTGCCAGGTTGTACAAGCCACTTCATTTAGGTGATGACATATGAGAGCTATAAGGTTCCATTAAAAAGCAAATTATAGAGTACTGTAATTTCTTCTGTGCAAAAGTTGTTCTTATTTAAATAGCTTCAAATTTATAGAAGAATGTAATTTTTCTTTCTGAACTCCAAATACATCCAAAGACAAAGCAAACAGCCCCACAAAAATACAAATCCATCACAACAAGTAATAAAAAAAAAATCCAGAACATTAAATGAGGCCATGTCATTGCAGATGTAGAAACAGGTCACGTTAAACGTGTACAGAACTAGTGGCATAAATAGGTATATGCTGATTTATATCGTGTGACATTTCTACCCATGAATCTTTCTTAGCTTTTGCAGTCTCCCTTTCTACATTAGAGAAATACATGCCGTGCTTCTGAATGAGACTAAGGGACGGGGACCAAAAGAAAATAATCATCATAAACCATTTGAACTTGGAATCACAGGAATAGTGTGAAAATAATGTATATCTGGGAAATGTTCTAGCAAGGGTGCACAGGACATTAGTACAGTGTTTTAGAGAGTGGGTTTATCTGAAAAGAAATTATGAAGAACAGCATTCCCAAAGCAGTCAAGTATACACTGACTACACAAAAAAGATTGCTTCAGAAACACAGATCCTTTTACATGCCTTTTACCACAGGAAAACCATTACAGTTAGGAAAGGGTAAGGTGAATTGACATTCTGTTTGTGTATCAATACAATCATTAATACAGTATTATTGGCACTTTAAGAAATAGAAATATTTCAAGTGTAAAAAAATCTTGTTCATTCTTCTGTCATAAGCTTTCTCAACTTCAAACAGGCTAAGCATTAAGTCAAGTGTGGCTTTATGTGCTGCTGGATGTTGTAGGATATGTACGAATGCAAATCTATTTTGCAGCGTGCATTCCTCTTCTTGCAGAACCCATGCTCTGCAACCAACACTGACAGCCAGTGACTTGTCTCACCATGGTCTTTATGGAAAGGTTGTTGCAGGCAGGTCTCTCAGCAGAGATGGGGAAAAAGCCCAGGAGCCAAGTATATCTGAGCTAATTTTAAAATGGTTTCCCAAATAATTCTTTAAAACAAAAAAGATCCTCATCCTTCCAGAAGGAACTCAGGAAATCCTTCCAAAAGGCCACTCAGGTGAGAAGGCGGCACAAGGCTTTCATTTGTGATAATAAATGGGCCCTAATGCTGCCTTTAATTACATTTGTACGTGGTTTTTGACCTCCACAGAGTTTCTTATACAAGGATTGAGGATTTGATTTGACAATAGCAGAAANAGAATGAAGACTTAAGTCTTCATCAAGTATTCCAGGCACTTCATGTGCCTGGCAAACTTTGTCAATCAAAATCAAAGAATTAATTCCAGAAACACTGGTGTCTGCAGTCACTTGGCCTACTATGCTATTTTTAAACATATGGAATGAAAATATTTTCATTTGTGACAAAAGTCCAGTTGATCTGAAGATCGACCACACATAGAGATGCATTGGAGCAACACGAACGACTTCTTTACAAAAGTCACTCTTCAGAGAATAACTTCTTCAAGCATGAGATTATGCCACAATCAAGGGCCTTCACTCCAGAGAAAGTTCAGGAGAAGTGCATGAACGTCAAAAAGAAAAAAGTGGGATATTGAGGGAAGATGGGAGAAATGTGGAGAAACGAGAAGCAGGAATCAGAAGGGGGAAAAATAGGCTGAGAGATTTAAAAGATGGTTGGAGCAATCTAGTAAAAGAAGGATCAATGTTGGCTGAGGGAGAAAAAAAAGGAGGAAAGACCATTGAGTTGCTCATAATTGCTCTTCTGAAGAGAAACAGGACTGGGATATTGTCTACTAAAACAAAAAAAGAAAGCGCTGAATCTTCATCCTAAGAGATCAAACTGGCTGTGAGGCAACTATTATATACATATTCCTTGCACAGAATACTAAATAAAAAAGCAAGGTTTGAACACATACTGTGCATGCAATGACTGTTGAAAGGGGCTGGACAGCAAATGAAGTGCTTTATTTCCTTCAAAGAGTATGCCATCTATTCTTATGAATTTCAGCAAGTCCCATCTACCTACCACAAGGTCTAAGCATATTATTCAGAAAAAGGGACTTCCTCCTGTTTTCCAAGGTTATAACCTGGAAGGGTTTTCCAACCTCTCCTCAAGATTCTTTAGCACATTTTCAAGGTACTGTTTCCCAGTGAACTTTGATTACTGACACCTATGAGGGATTATCTTTAAGCAGACAGCTCAAACTCTTCTCCCTGCTGCCTCCTCCATTTCTTCTTATCCTCTTGTTACGAGGAAATGAGTGGTCATAAACTTCCCATTACAGTGTGTTGGTCAGCAAGAAAGCCATCATGGATGGCCATGATTTTGGCCAAGAAAGCCAAAACATGGACATCAATGTTTATGAGCAAGCTTTTTAGGAGAGTAATAGCTAAAGTAGTCTAAGCTTTAAAACTCTCCAGTGCCAGCTCAAGAATCAGAAAACGTGTATGAGGCTTTAATTAACTGTAAAATCTGAAGTGAACTTCATTGCACGATACCTGGGGATTTCAGTGAAGAACGTACATATGTTCTCTCTGCTAATTGAAGATGAGCTGCATTTTAAGAGATTACATCCCCTGAGGTCACAGACCCAGAGAGCAGAAGATACGAGAAGAATTTTAAAGGCCTAAAGTAAACTTTCTGTTAATAGTCTGCCCTTTGCAAGAAGTTTATCTTTAAGCTGATCTACTGCATGTTGTGTAAATTTTATATAGAAATGGGAATGTGGCACAAAAAGAGAATTCATATTTTTTTCTTCCTAGTCATAAAATACAAAAACTGAAAGGCTTCTTATAGTTCTATGACAAAGCTGATACTTTGTTTTTTTCTTTTTCATTAAGCGCTGAGAACTTTTTTTTGTTTGCTTTTAAGAAGTTACAAAAGTAGATTCAATGGAAAATAAACTAATCCAGGCTGTAAATTCATCTAAAACATAGTGGACAATTGCATCTCTCTAGTGGCACGGGGGTACTGAGTTGTCTCTTTCAAAGATGCACAAGAGATAGCAGATTGCACGGGGATTTCACCTTGCAGCAGGGACAAATTACAGTACATTGTCCCAAAAGGGATCTTAAAGCCCTCAATTCTTGGTAAGGGATTCCAGCCCTCTGCTCCTTTCTCCTGCTTTCCAATCGCCTGTGCTTAGCTATCGGCTTTCTGGCAACCAGTTAGAATATTTTCCCCCCCCAGCCTCTTTGCCACACTCTGGGACGTACCTACAAGAGCAAGCAAACAGAGGCTTGTTCCTGAATTAAGTAAGGCTTTTCGGCTGCTCATTCCTCCACTCACTGCTGCATCTCTAGGATGAGCAGGGCGAGTAAAGAAAAAGTGAGATTAGCAGCTGCCTCTGATCCTTCCCTCAGGGTAAGACAGACAGAGAAATCACGGAGCAATCTGCCGTCCTTCAGACCATACTGTAAAGTCACTTCTACGAAAAACAGAGATGCAGCTGAAGCATTACGTAAAAATGCTTTATTACATTCATTTTAGATTTGATGCAATATTATGCCACATCTTGAAAAGTGTTGACAGGTTGAGAGCGGCAGATTAAAAGGGTAGTGGAAATTGCTTTTAGGTGTAACAGTGGAAGTGGTTTTCAGAGTATCCATCACGGTTGAATTCTACCAAGCAGCAAAGCCAGTATTGTCAGTCGGAAAGCACTAATATATTAAATTTACAGGAAAAGAAAACGTATGAAGGGGCTAAGAAAATGTGGGGAAATGAAGGTTAAGTTGAATTGAATCCGCTTTCTTGATTAAACATATTGCGGCAGGGATATGAAGGCAAAAAAATAGATTAAATGGCCTAGAGAAATGTTTCTCCAGTGTTTTTCCAAGTGAGAGGGTGGGGTTTTTTTCTGTTTGTCTTTATCCGTTGCTTCTTCGCAAACCCGATGTGTGACTGAGATGAGTAACCACTAAATTTGGGTGTATACCTGGTTAATCTGAGTCTCTTATATGGAAATGGGCTGTGCATACATAATGTTTGGCAAGCTGCATGCAGTTCTAGTGCACAGTTTACATAAGCTGAAAGTGAATTTGTCATAGTAAGTGGTTACAGTAAGCAGGGCATTGATCATTGTGCAACATATTTTGAAACACCACAGTAGGATCGTAGAATCATAAAATAGTTTGGGTTGGAAGGTACATTTAAAGGTCATCTAGTCCAATCCCCCTACAATAAGCAAGGACAGCTAGCACTAGATCACACTGTTCAGATTCCCATCCAACCCGACCTTGTATGTTCCCAGGGATGGGGCATCTACCATCTCTCTGGGCAATGCATTCTAGTGTTTCACCACCCTCATTCTAAAGAATTTCTTACTTATATCCAGTCTAAACCTACCCTCCCTTAGTTTAAAACCATTACCCCTTGTCCTGTCACAACAGGCCCTGGTAAAAAGTTTGTTCCCATCTTTCTTATAAGCCCCCTTTAAATACTGAAAGGCTGCAATGAGGTCTCCCTGGAGCCTTCTTTCTCCAGGCTGAGCAACTTCAACTCTGCCAGCCTTTTCTCAATAGGAGAGGTGCTCCAGCCCTCAGATCATTTTTGTGGCCCTCCTCGGGACCTACTGCAACAGGTCCATATATTTCCTGTGCTGAGGGCTCCAGAGCTAGACCTAATACTCCACGTGGCGTCTCACCAGAGTGGAGCAGAGGGGCAGAATGACCTCCCACAACCCACTGGCCACGCTTCTCTTGATGCAGCCCAGGATATGGTTGGCTTTCTAGGCTGCAAGCGCACACTGCCGGGTCACAAGTCAAGCTTTTCATCCACACCACCAGTAGCCCCAAGTCCTTCCCGGTAAGGCTGCTCTCAATCCCTTCATCCCCCAGCCTGTATTGATAGCAGGTGTTGCCCTGACCCAGAAGCAGGACTTTGCACTTTGCCTTGTTGAGCCTCATGACGTTCACACAGGCCCACTTCTGGAGCTTGTCCAGGTCTCTCTGGATGGCATCACATCCCTGAGGCATGTCAGCTGCACCACTCAGCTTGGTGTCATCTGCAAACTTGCTGAGGGTGCATTCAATCCTGCTATCTATGTCACCAATGAAGATATTAAATACTACTGGTCCCAATACAGACCCGTGACAGACACCACTTGTCACCAGCGTCCACTTGGATATTGGGCTGTTGACCACTACCCTCTGGCTGCAACCTTCCAACCAATTACTCATCCACTGAACATCCACCCATCAAATCCATATCTCCCCAATTTAGAGAGAAGGATGTTGTTGGGGACTATGTCAAAGACCTTACAGAAGTCCAGATACATGACATCCGTAGCTCGCTCTTTATCCACTGATGAAGTCACTCCATCGTAGAAAGCCACAAGGTTGGTCAAGCAGGACTTGCCCTTGGTGAAGCCATGCTGGCTGTCTTGAATCACCTCTCTGCCCTCCATGTGCCTTAGCGTAGCTTCCATGAGGATTTGTTCCATGATCTCCCCAGGCACAGAGCTGAGGCTGACAGGTCAGTAGTTCCCTGGGGTCCTCCCTTCTACTATTTTGAAAAATGGGCACAATGTTTCCCTTTTTCCAGTTACCAGGGACTTCACCTAACTGCCATGACCTTTCAAATATCATGGAGAGTGGCTTTTCAGCTACATCAGCCAATTCCCTCAGGACTCTGGGGTGCCTCTCATCAGGTCCTGTAGACTTATGTATGTTCAGGTTCCTCAGGTGGTCGTGAACCTGATTTTCTCTTACAGTGGGATAAACTTTGCTCCCCTGGTACCTGTCTTGTGGTCCAACCACTCCAGAGGTGTGGGAAAAGAGATTGCCAGTGAAGACTGAGGCAAAAAAGTTGTTGAATATCTCAGTCTTCTCCTCGCCTGTTGTTACCAGTTTGCCAGTAGGATCACCTGTGTAATTGAAACCCAACTTTCTCATAGTTTCTAGATGGAAACTAAAAATTATGTAGACTAATAAATGAGTAAAATAAATGAGTAAATATCTTTATTCACAATTCACTGTGAAAATCAAGTAGTTAATAATTACTGTAGTTTCATTTATGTCAGCAAAGTAATTGCAATTTTTCTTAGAGTTGAAACAGAGTTTTGGAAATGACATAGAAAATATTGTCAGCACAATCTGAATTAATTTGTGATTGCTGGAAAAGCAATGAGCCTGTTAAGATAACGGTCATTTCCCATATTACCTGTTATTTCAGGTTATCTTTTTATGTTAAAAAAAGATTAAGGAAAAGTGAAGAAACTGAGTCTTTCTGTACATTCAGCACGTAAAATAAAGAATACAATCTGAAGGAGTAACTGCTTACATTTCCTTTGTATGAAGTGTGTGAGACACAGAAGTTTAGCACATAAAACAGTCATATAATATTTAGAACAAGAACCTCTGAGAAAGTTAATGAGCTGATTTCTATTAACTTCAGCAATCCAATACAAGCATAGGATCGGGTACCTAACCTAAAGACTCATAACAGAAGTATTTGGGGTCATATTTCTTGCATCCTTTATTCCAAGTGAGAAAGAGAGAAAATATATTGTGGACACTCACAGTGCACTATGGATTACTGCTTTTATAAACACTGAAGAGTCACAACTATTCCAGCTTTCCTTTCTTCTAGACTTCTTTATGGACACTGAACTTTTGATGTCATTTTTGTTTGTTCAGAACTATACTTTGCTGCTTATTAATGCTATTGATATTTATCTTTTGTCTGTATGATGGTTGTTCGACAGACAATTCCTGTGATAAGTAAACCTAACTGTTAGAATTATAAGATCTGTTCTTCATAATTTTTATTTTAAATATAACTGACACCTACTCACTGGCCATGTAATTACCTCCCTCCTTTAAGTATTACCTCTGGAGTAAGCTCGAGAGCAGTATGTGACTTCAGGTGAGGTTTCGATGGCAAGGGTGCATAACATGACAGTACAGTGCAATGCATGGTCTTCTGCCTGACCCAAATCCCAAACTATGTGAAGACATGAGGGGCTTTTGAAGCTAAAATCAGAAGGTCATTCAATGATCTAGGTGTGCATCCATCTTTCCTCCAGTGATATCTCCTAGAGAGGTCTCCCCTACCTTTTGTTGTCTTCTGCCTTTGAGACATTCACAGGGACCTGTCTGCTCTTCTTGGTTACAGAATAAATATCTTCTGCTTTTCAGACACGTGGTGATTCTGGTACGCAGCTTGCAGGGCCAGAAAATCTAGACACTGCTGGACTAAATGTGGAGTTTGGCAGTTGCTGAACTTGGCAGTATTTTTCATTCTTTGCATTTCATTTGGGGAAGGCAGGATATCCTTGATCATCAATGACTCTGTCAGAAAGCAGGGGCGTATTTACTTATCATTTGCATACTGCAAATAGTTGTGTTCTCCTCATGAATGTTGCATAAAAACTGCATGTCATCTGGCATAATGAGCCAAGCAGAGAAAAGTTTGCTTAAGTTTTATTGAAAACCAGAATTTGTATTAAATGTTGACATGCTGAACATTGTTCTACAATCAAAAATATCTTTGTGTAAGTATTTAGATTATGGTTAATAATGCAATTATAATAAGCAGGTAAACTTTCCAGACACTGAGAAAGTACAATCCTTACTGACTTCAAAATCCTAAAACAAACTTCAAAAGAATTCCTACAAAGAGTTCTGAAGAACACTCAAGAGTAGAAACTATAATTCATGAAATCAAGACAAGTTGTCTTGAAATCAAGACTAGTTGTCTTTCTGACAACTAGCAATGTTTTTTTATTATGAAGGAAAAATAAAAAAAAATGCTTTCAGATACAAACCGAGGTTTTGTTTTATGGTGGTTTTATATCCTTATACAAGAATCAAGTCAATGAATGGAAACTTAACAGATTGTGGTAGTTTATTTGGAAAAGAATTTTAAAATTTGGCTTCTTGTTTAACAATTCTTTAATAAATTTTGCAGAAAGATACCTGACTGTGATACGGGATGCTTAAGACAATTTCTGTATATTAAAAAAAAGTTAGGGGTTTTTTTCTTATTTGTCTCTTTTTATTATGTATATATTCCAGTTTAATGGATCCATATGCATATTCTTAGCTATTAGAAACTAGGTCTTGAATTATCCGCTCCAAAGTAGCACATTACTGTTATAAATAACGGAAAGATCTGAGTAATTAAAAAAAAACTCCTGTGTTTTGTTGTTGCTGGTTTTCATAATCAATATTCTTATAAAACATGCGTTCTGACTTTCTGCATTTACTTTGGTCTTGGCTAATGTTAGCATTACGTACTTCTAAAAGAGGATAGACAAACCAAAGAAAATGTATAAAAATTATTCCAGAAGAATGATAGGACCGAATTATAATGCAATGTGTAGGAAACTAAAGGAAATAAAACAAGAACACATGAACAAACTTGTAACAGCAGTAGGAAGCAAAGCAGTATAAAAGAAAAAACCCTATGCCTTAAGCTACACAAATACTGTGAAACCCATTTCATGAAAATTCCTTTTTTTGAAAAAAGAAAACTTTTAGGTTCTGTTCTATTTCTACTCTCTTTACTTTGTTTTTGTGTGATGCATTCTTTCTTTGCAACCCTAGATATTAGAAATACAATTATAAATAAAATAAAATAAATAAAAGAAAATTAAAATAATACTAAAAAATAGGTGGACACTGAGTTTTTGAAATAGACATTTGATTCCAGTGCCTGAAGCTTTAAAGGAGACACAAGTGTCTTGGGGTCATCTTTAAAATCATCTAAGCTAGCAGTCCTGGAGTTGCAAGGGGAGGGACACAAGTGCTGCAGAAAATAAGGGGTAGGATCAGGACTGACAGTTTTAAAGGCAAAAGGGAGATATGGACATGGATTTAGAAGAAAAAATAGCTGAGGAACAGCAATATTTCAAAGGTCAGCTCAGAGTCCCCACATTAACAGGCAGAAGAGCTGTATTGTGAGAGGAAAGTTGATTCATACTGGATGGGATACTGAAGGTGGCTACCCTAGGTTGTTACAGCAGTAAGTAGAGTCCTCTTGTTAACTTGCAGCTTGCTCTCTTTAGGCTCTTGGTGGCCCCAGGGGCTTGACACCCTTCTCTTTCTATTTTCTGCAGTCCTTTGGTAGCTAACATACAGCTGAAGTTTCTCCTCATGTCTCCTCTTCATTTTTTTGTCCAGGAAAGGCTCAAGAGCTGTCCTCTTTTTCTCAAAAGGATCTCTCCGCTCTTGCTTCAGTCCCACCCCATCTTTCTACTGAGAATTGTGATTTTTCTGTAAAGGCACCTCTTTTCTTTACTTCTTTTCATCTGCTTTACACCCTTCACCAGTTTGGTTTGTAACTCTGAAGAAAGAAAACGAAGGGGCTGAGTGAAGTGGCTAGAGGAAATAATCGCTTGATACGTTAACTCTTCTTCGAAAGACTGTGATTTGAATCCCATCGTTTTTGGAAAGCACAGAGCTGTCTAAGTTTTTTTCTGGCAATATTCTTCTTCAAGTGTCTGCACAAAATCATGGAGAAACATCTGTGGTTCTCTAAGAAAGAAAAGTGAGAGGCAATTGATTTCCAGAGTAATATATATAACATTTTGCCACATTCTGTGCTGCTGTTGAAGGCATACAGTGGCTATATCAAGACAGTTGCTAAATGCTTTTAGCTTTTTTTATTGTACCTTTTGCGTATGCATTTTTAATTCTGCAATCTTGCACTATTCTTATGCATTGAGCAGTACAAACACACGTAAAGTGTGTTTGTTTTAGAACGGAGATGCTATACTTCGCAATCAACCTTGGGCAGCTCCAATATTGAGCTTTCTCTGCTACTGCCTACAGCAACAACATAACGCTAGTTCCTCACAGGATTGCTGTTTCTGAGATATGCCATCAGGTGTAACTTAAACTCTTGCACAAACACACATTTAGAAAACAAGGCGATTTTTTTTTTCTGCTCATCCTGGCTTGATGTATTTCAATGACTCCCTGTATTCTAGAGATAGTGATAGCACACTGTTTTCTCTGTTTGTTCAGCTCTTAAGTGCAATCTACTCTCCACTAAGTACACAAAGGAAGTTTTCACACAGTTGGGAATCTCTCACTGAAAACTTATTGAGACAAATTTGAGGGAGGGCAAACTTCTTCACTGTCACTACGAAGCAGTTGATATTCTTCAGAATACCACAGTGTGTGCTGATGACGTTCTAAATTTTCATTTACTCTCATAACAAGGAAGAAAACAGGAGTACTCTAATGAAAACAGTAGTCTATGTTATCTGCTATCACTGTGGGGCCATTACACTGAACAAGCAAAAAACATACCCTTGATTATAGAGGTTGATTGAAACATTTTTCAGCTGCTTCTTTTGCATGCAAAATATATCCTTGTGTTTCAAAGTGACTGAAAAAGAGTTAAGACAAATTCACAAGTCCAATTTTCCCTACTGATGTGATGAAAATAATTTACTAAAATCTCATGGGATTTTCTTTGAGAAAAATCTTATGGATATACACACAATGATAACAGATAAAGCAACAATAGATTAAATGGTCATGAACAGAAAGTAAGTAGTTTTGTATTTGTGATGTATAGTTGATGATATGCATGTGTCTGAAGAGTTGATTAGACTTCATAATGTAGCTGGCACATCAGCAGCCAGAATTTAAATATTTGTTTATATAAATCTTAAAGTGAACAACATTAAAAAATCAACTCTGTGAGGAGGTCATTAAAACAAAATGCGTAGATTTATTTGTAACAACTAAATCAAACCCAGAGTACCAGTATATTCAGTCTAGGAAGTTTCTTCTCCATTGTCCTTGAGGCCTGGCTACTCCCTCCCTTCTCCTCTTTCACAGGTCCTGTGTGAGGTGCAGACCTCTAGCTCCTTTCTCTGTCTTACATCTTCTGCTCTTGACATTCTACAGTCCCTACAAGCTCCTCTCCTTGAGCACACCTCCTTGCTCCACGGGAAAAGTGCAATTTCCTCCAAAGCAAAGGTGTTTCCACGATAGTCATATCGTCAGTGATGAGGTTGACAGGGACCTCCAGAGATTGTCTAATCCATCACGGTGCTCAGGACTGTGTCCAGTTAGGTTCTGAATGTCTCCAAGGATGAGGACTCCACAGCCTTTCTGGGTAACTTCTGTTTGACCACTCTCACACTGAAAATCTTTTTCTCATGTTTAAAGGAATTTCCCCTATTTCAGTTTGTGCCTGTTGTCCTTTGTACTGTCACTGGATACCACTGAGAAGAGTCTGGCTCCTCGTCCTTTACTCCCATCCATCAGGTACTTTTTCACACTGATAAAATCGCTGTGCCACAAAACCAGCTCCTCTAAAAGGAGTATACCACTACTGGGAACAACTGAGAATCAAATACAGGCACTGTCACAGACTGCTGGTTTGTTTTTTTTTTCCAAAGTCCATTAAAACACTCAGATGAAACGTCTTGTCTGACAATCTAAAATACGAAAAATTAATTCTCTCACTAGTAGCCATGTGTCTGTCCACTCAGACAGAACCTTCCCATAAAACTTTTTACTTCCTGATAAATATCTGTTACAAAGTAGAAATGAGGTGTAGTCTCCATTTAGGATTTCTAGAAAGACTCCTTCATTTTCAAAGGACTTATGACTACTGCTTATTTACCAAGGGAGATTATACATAAGACCCTGGTAGCAAATGTGATATTAACCCATATTAATGTAATAAGAATAATGTATTATCAATAATCTCAGTTAGCAATTCCCTCAGTCATAACATCCTTGGATAATCACAGATCACAGAATTTCTTTTTTTGTAGGCTGCTTCTTCCTGCACTCCAGACAATTCCAGAGGTCTTTGCTGGTGTGTTTATCACACAGTGGGGCATGTGTGCTGATCTTCAGCCACCTAACTGTGGATGTTGTTTGCTACTTCTCCTAAATATGTGTGTAGGCATAACTTGCAGCAATCCAACCACTGAAACTGAGCAATGGTCT